>Ga0265294_10009823_pt1 | contig 10977 bp, 8 predicted proteins | sample MunlanPumphouse3_FD_192504 | JGI IMG/M metagenome (GOLD analysis project Ga0265294, IMG submission 192504) | Groundwater microbial communities from a municipal landfill in Southern Ontario, Canada - Pumphouse #3 | ecosystem: Environmental > Aquatic > Deep subsurface > Groundwater | place...
GGGGTGATGATTCCTTCCTGCAGAAAAATCAATCCCTGTGCCGGTTTGAAAGTCGATCCGGGAGGATATGTACCGGCAATCGCCCTATTGATCAATGGCTTATACGGATTACTCTCGAGCAACCGGTAATTGGCACCGAAGGCCCTACCCGTGAGCAGAGCGGGGTCATAGGTGGGTGCGGAAACCATGCACAGGATCTCGCCCGTTTTAGGTTCAATCATGACGATACTGCCCACCTTGTTTCGCATCAGCTGCTCCCCGTAGGCCTGTAACACCATATCGATGCTTAACGTCAGATCCTTTCCCGATACCGGTGCCTTGTCGTGCCGTCCCTCCTCATAGCGGCCCTGTAACCTGCCGTGGGCATCACGCAGGAGTATCTCCACCCCCTTCTCACCCCGCAGATCCTCTTCATGCGACAGTTCTATTCCCGATTTGCCCACATAATCACCCCGCACATAATAAGGGTCGGCAGCCATCTTGTTTTTATCTACCTCGGCCACATAGCCGAGGATCAGTCCCATGCCGGGATAGTTGTACTGTCTCTCTGTACGGCTCTGGATATAGATTCCCGGAAATTTATAGAGCTTTTCCTGTAACAAGCCATACTCCCTCACATTGAGTTGTGAGAGGAATAACTGAGGGGTATAGGAGGAATAGCCGGGGTTCTTGTGCCGATCCCGCATATCGGCATCAAGCTGACGAAACCGCTCTCGGTCAATGTTCAGCGTATGACAAAAGTCGAGCGTATCGAACTGATCCATCTCCCTGACCACCATCATCACATCGTAAGTCGGCTGGTTGTATACCAGGAGGGTTCCTCTCCTGTCATATATGGCACCCCTGGCAGGGTAAAGCGATCGGCGCAGGAAAGCGTTGCTGTCAGCATACTCACGGTACTGCGGGCTCAATATCTGGAGATGAAAAAGCTGTACCAGATAGATCAGAACGATGATCACCGTTGCGGCGGCAATCACCTTTTTTCTTTTGGCCAGGGAATTACGACTGTTCACCGCTCTTTCTCCTATAGATTAAACTGTCTATGGCGATGATGAGCAGGATGGAACTCACCGCTGAGGTGATGATTCGCAGGAGGGTGTTGACCAGGTTGAACAGTGTAAACGATTCAATGAAGTACAACAGGGTGAGATGCAGAAAAACCGTAAACAGGGTGAATCTGACAAAAGGGGCTGCGGCTGTATTCATTCCCGGAACAAAATCTTCATACTCCTCCTTTTCAAAGAAGAGTCCCATGAGCGGCTTCCTGAACATTGCCACCAGCGTGATTGCAGCTGCATTCATGCCGGGAGTGTTCAGAAAGATGTCAATGATCAATCCCATGAGGAACGCGGAGATGATCACAAAAAAAGGGTTTCTGCCCACAGGCAGTTTCAGAAGGAAGTAACCATACAGCACGGGCGTAGCCAGGCCGAAGAGACTGATCCGGCTCAACAACAACACCTGCAACAAAATCAGCAGTACAAACAGCAAAACCTCATAGAGGGAACTTACCTTCATTGTTGGAACATTTCTTCGAGTGCTTTCTGCTCTTCATAAAACCGGTCATCAATCACCAGCACATCCTGCAGCGTATAAAAATCTGTTGCCAGCTCCACGTTGAAGGTGTTGAAATTATCATCCTTCGACCGGCCAATGGAACTCACACAGCCGATGATGAGATTCCTGGGGAAGATGCGGGAGAAGCTGGTCAACACGGTATCTCCCTTACGGAACATCTCATGCCTGGGCAGCTCCTGTATCTGCGCCTCACGAATGTTCCTGCCGTCCCACGACAGGGAACCGTAATTCTCAGAATGTTTCAGCCTGGCGCTCAACCGGAACTTGGAATGGATCACGGGGATCACCACTGCAAAATTGGCAGAGACGTTCGCCACGACCCCAACGACCCCCCGCTGTGAGATCACTCCCATATCGGGTTTGATCCCCTGATTACGCCCTTTGTTGATCGTGATGAAATTGTTTACACCCGAGAAGCTCAGGTTGACGACCTCCGCAGGGATAAAACCGAACTGTACATGATTGGCTGAATCCGGCATAAAAGCGTTGATTCCAATCATCTCGTCAGTATGCAAGCTGTCGATTTGAGCTATTCCTGCATGCAACTCCTTCTCCAATTGCGCGTTCCGCGCCATCAGCTCCTGGTTGTTTTTTTTCAGCAGGAAGAAGGATGAGACATTACCGGAAACGGTATAGAGCCATCCTGTCACATGATTGGCCGAAGTGAGATAGACACTTCGCTGATAGGCATTCTGTGCAAAAACGAGATAGAAACTGAATGCAACCAGGAGGATTGCAACCAGCCAGTGACTGTTTCGTATGATGAAGTTGAACAGATTACGCATGCAATCCCATTTCAAATATCCCGATCAGGCACAACCGCCGGCAGCCATCACCGCCGGCAACATCCTTATCGCATCAAAAAGCTGAATTTATCAATATTCCTCAGAGCAATACTGGTCCCTCTGGCCACCATATGCAGCGGGTCATCGACTACACTAAACGGGATCCCGATCTTCTCGGTCAGACGCTTGTCAAGACCTCTGAGCAGTGCTCCTCCGCCGGTCAGATAGATGCCGTTGCGCACAATGTCGGCATAGAGCTCGGGGGGAGTCTGCTCCAGGGCGCTCAGGACAGCAGAATCGACCTTCGACACCGATTTTTCCATGCAATGAGCGATCTCCTGATAAGAGACGGGCACATCCATGGGAAGAGAGGTCATGCGGTTGGGACCGTGCACGACAAAATCCTCCGGAGGATTATCCAGTTCGGTCAGCACCGAACCCACGTTGATCTTGATCTGTTCAGCGGTACGGTCCCCCACCTTAATATTGTGCTGGCGCCCCATGTAATCCTGGATATCCTCGGTGAAATCATCACCCGCAATCTTGATCGATTTGTTAGAGACGATGCCTCCCAGCGAGATCACCGCGATCTCAGTGGTTCCCCCGCCTATATCCACGATCATGTTTCCCTCGGGTGCCTCCACGTCGAGACCGATACCCAGTGCGGCAGCCATGGGTTCAAAGATCATATATACATCGCGTCCGCCGGCATGTTCCGAAGAGTCACGCACGGCACGGATCTCCACTTCTGTACTTCCTGAGGGGATGCAGATCACCACGCGCAACGACGGAGAGAAGAATCCCCCTTTATTCTTATTGGCCATCTTAATCATCCCTCTGATCATCTGTTCAGCGGCATTAAAATCGGCGATCACCCCATCTCTCAGCGGTCTCACCGTACGTATATTCTCGTGGGTTTTCCCGTGCATCTGCATTGCTTTCTCCCCCAGTGCGATCATCTTGTCGGTTTTGCGATCCAATGCCACGATGGAAGGTTCATCCAGAAGGATCTTTCCGGCATTGTTCACAATCACTGAATTGGCTGTTCCAAGATCCATTGCCAGCTCCTGCGTAAATGAAAATAAGCCCATAGTTTTTAAGTTATCAGCGGTCAGCTTTTTGTGTTTAGTGTTTGAAATGTCTCACACCGGTAGTCACCATGGCGACACCGTTCAGGTTGCAGGAAGCCACCGACTCAGCATCCCGGATCGATCCTCCCGGCTGTATCACCGCGGTGATCCCTGCCTTGTGGGCGATCTCCACCGAATCGGGAAAAGGGAAGAAGGCATCGCTGGCCATCACTGCACCCCGCAGATCGAATTGAAACTGTCCGGCTTTCTCAATCGCCTGCTTCAATGCGTCCACCCTCGAAGTCTGTCCCGTGCCACTGGCAATAAGCTGTTTGTTTTTAGCCAGGACAATTGCGTTTGATTTGGTGTGCTTCACCAATATGTTGGCAAAGAGCAGATCTTCCGTCTCTGTGGCGGTGGGTGCCTTTTCGGTTACAACATGCAGTTCGTCAGCATTCTGCACGCTCACGTTCCTGTCCTGTACCAGCATGCCATTCAGTACCGAGCGATATTGCAATGGTTGCAGCGCATGCTCCGTCGATTTCAGTACCAAAATTATACGATTTTTCTTTTGAAACAAAATATCCAGGGCCTCTTTATCGTACGCCGGAGCAATGATCACTTCAAAGAAGATGGAATGGATGGCTTCAGCAGCTGCCCGATCAACCCTCCTGTTGGTCACCACGATCCCGCCGAACGCCGATACCGGGTCGGCTGCCAGCGCTGCCTCCCATGCCTCTTTCACTGTCGGGCGGCAAGCCATCCCACAAGCATTGTTGTGTTTGAGAATAGCGAGTGCCGTCTCGTCGAAATCGGCGATCAGCGAGATGGCCGCATCGATATCGAGCAGATTATTGTAAGAGATTTCTTTACCGTGCAGTTGCTCGAAAATCTGCCCGAAATCGCCATAAAAGAGACATTTCTGATGCGGGTTCTCTCCGTAGCGAAGTTGCTTCCCCTGGTCGTGGGCTACCCGCAAAGCAGTTGCACTGTCGCCGTCGAAATAATGGAAGATGGCAGTGTCATAGCCGGAAGAAACCTTAAAAGCCTCTTTGGCAAACCAGCGCCGCTCCTGCACGTCGGTTTCTCCCTGTTTTTCTTTTAACAGCTTGTATAGAGGCTTGTACTGATCCCTGGAAGCGACAATCAGCACATTCTGATAGTTCTTAGCCGCCCCACGGATCAATGAGATTCCGCCGATATCGATCTTTTCTATGATCTCCTCTTCGCTGCTCCCTGCAGCCACTGTCTGCTCAAAGGGATACAGATCCACGATCACCAGATCAATGGAAGGGATATCATATGCTTTCACCTGTTTTTTATCCGCCTCATTTTCCCGCCGGTAAAGGATCCCTCCAAAGATCTTGGGATGCAGTGTCTTTACCCGTCCGCCCAGAATAGAGGGATAACCGCTCACCTCTTCCACGGCCTCGCATTCGTAGCCCTGTGACTCAATGAATTCGCGGGTACCGCCTGTTGAAATGAATTTCACCCGAAGATTGTTTAATTCCTGAAGAATCTCCTCTAATCCGTCTTTATGATATACAGATATGAGGGCCGTTTGAATTTTTTGTGACATCGTCTGTCTTTTTGACACGTTAATTTTTTAAAGGAGTACAAAGGTATAAAATCTATTGATCATTTTCGATCATTGCCCCATTTGTTTTGTCCAAAAAAGGGAATGTCACCGCCGGTGACACTCCCCCCTCACGATAGCCTGTGTCAACAGGCAGAGAACGCTTTATTTCACTTCCCATCCGAGGGCACTGGCCCCCAGAACGGCGGCATCGCTCTCCTTCAGTTCGGAGAACATCAGTTTCACCTTGTTCTTGTAGATGTTGAGCAGGTTCTTCTCCATGCTCTCCCGTATCGGGTTCATGATCATATCGCCTGCCTTGGAGAGTCCCCCGAACAGGATGATCGCTTCGGGACTGGAAAAAGCCACGAAATCGGCAAACGCTTCCCCCAGCATCTCTCCCGTGAAACGGAAGATCTCCTTCGCCATCTCATCACCGGTCATGGCTGCATCAAACACATCTTTGGAAGTGATGTCATCCATGGGGATATTGCGCAGCCGTGTCTGGGCGTCGGGCCTCAGCTCCAGGTATTCACGTGCCGTGCGGGCCACACCCGTTGCGGAGGAATATGCCTCGAGGCACCCCGTCCTGCCGCAACCGCAGAGACGCCCGTTGTGACGGCGCATGATCACATGTCCCAACTCACCGGCAAAACCGTCATGACCGTAGACCAGCTGTCCGTTTACCACGATGCCGCTGCCTACCCCTGTGCCGAGGGTGATCACAATAAAATCCTTCATCCCGCGGGCAGCTCCGTAAGTCATCTCACCGATAGCAGCCGCATTGGCATCGTTGGTGAGTGCCACCGGTATGCCCACCCGGTCTTCAAGCATCTGGGCAAAAGGGATGACCCCTTTCCAGTTCAGGTTGGGTGCAAACTCAATGCTGCCGGTAAAATAGTTCCCGTTGGGTGTGCCGGCACCGATTCCCTTGATCTGAGCTTTTGTAGTGGTCTGCTCGATCAGGTCGTTGATCAACTCAGTCAGTTCATCCAGATAATCCTCCACCTTGGCATGCTTTGCTGTTTTGATGCTGCCGCTGATCAAGATCTGTCCTCTCTTGTCTACAATGCCGACCACGCTGTTCGTACCGCCGACATCAATACCTATTACATAGGGTTTCTCCATGATTTGTTTTATTTAAAAGTAAGTCTACGATAAAATGTATCGATTTAATGCCGCACAAATATAGAGATTTTTCGTTAAACGGCTTTCTCTGTTGACGATTAATTTACATAAAGAGCGGTCAGCGGTCAGCTTTAAACATCGAACCGATCAACTTACCAACTTACCAACCTACCAGCTTATTAATTTGCCAACGAGACAAGTTCAAAGAGGACTTTGGAGAAAGTTTATGAGAAATGTTGTATATTTGGGATTTATTGATAAAACGTACGCGAAATGAAAAAACGAAATACAATCCTGCTGCTGTCGGTGATGATGTTCATGCTGTTCGTGCCCGGAATACAATCACAGGAAATCATTGCCCACCGTGGCTTCTGGAAGACGGAAGGTTCGGCGCAAAACTCCATTGCGGCATTGATGAAAGCCGACTCCATCGGGGTATATGGTTCAGAAGTAGATTTTTGGATTTCCTCCGACGGCATCCCGGTCGTGAACCACGATGCGACGGTCACCCTCAACAGCAAACCACTGCGGGTGGAGGATACCCCCTTTGAGACACTGAGAAAGGTAACGCTGTCCAACGGAGAGCCACTGCCCACGGTGGAAGAGTACCTGAATGCCCTCGGCACATGCAGCCGCATCAAACTGATTATTGAGTTTAAATCGCACAGAAGCAAAGAGCATGAGGCCGAACTGGCCCGGAAGGTGATCGACATGGTGCATCAGCGGGGATTGCAGATGAAGGTGGAGTACATTGCCTTTGGCATCCACTTTGTGCAGTTGGTCAACCAGCTGGATCCGCAGGCAGCTATCTACTATCTGAACGGAGACATGTCGCCCCAGGTGCTCTCGTCAGTGGGAGCAGCCGGATTGGACTATCACTACGATGTGTTGTTCCGGCGGCCTGAATGGGTGCAGGCAGCACATGAGCTGGGACAGAAGGTGAATGTATGGACCGTCAACCAACCGGAGAATATCCGAAAAGTCATCGACCTGAAGGTCGACTTCATCACCACCAACGAACCCTTGTTGGTGAGAGAATTATTAAAGAAGCCATCACCCTGCAGGAACAACCGAAACAGCCAGTGATGGCAGGCATTTATCTGCATATCCCCTTCTGCAAGTCGCGCTGCACCTACTGCGATTTCTATACGGGCATCAACGAATCGCAGATGGATGCATTTGTGGATGCACTCTGCACCGAGGCTGCGCTCCGCAGGGAGGAGGCGAACGAGCCGATCGGCACCATCTACTTCGGCGGAGGAACGCCGTCACGGTTGCACAGGAAGCATTTCGAGCAGATCTTCGACACCCTATACCGCTATTACCCCATTGCACCTGCTGCGGAGATCACGGTGGAGGCCAATCCGGACGATCTCACCGATGCATATGCGGAGATGCTGGGCAGCCTCCCCTTCAACCGCCTCAGCATGGGCATCCAGAGCTTCGACAACAGCGAGCTGCAGTTCCTCAACCGCAGACATACCGCACAGGAAGCGATCGATGCGGTGCGGCGTTGTCAACAGTGGGGATTCGACAACATCAGCATCGACCTGATGTACGGTCTGCCGGGCCAATCCACCGCTCTGTGGCAACACAACCTGGAGCAGGCCGTGGCTCTGAACATTCAGCATATCTCCTCCTATCACCTGATCTACGAAGAGCGCACCCGCATGTACCGGTTGCTGAAAACGGGCAGGATCACACCGGTGAGTGAAGAAACAAGCAGAGAGATGTTCGCCATGCTGATCGACCGGCTCACCGCAGCCGGGTTTATCCATTATGAGATCTCCTCCTTCGCCAGAGAGGGCTTCTTCTCGCGGCACAACAGCGCCTACTGGAAGGATGTGAAATATATCGGCCTGGGGCCCTCTGCCCACTCGTACAACGGCAAGAGCCGGTCGTGGAACGTGCGTTCCATCGTTCGCTACAACAAAAGCGGCGAAAACGGCTTGTTTGAGCGGGAACAGGAGCAGCTTAGCCTGCAGGAGCGGTACAATGAGTTTATTCTCACCGGCCTGCGTACTATGTGGGGAATCGACCTCCAAAAACTGAAAGGCAGGTTTGGAGAAGAGCTGCATGACTACTGCCTGGAGAACGCACGGAGATACATCGATCAGCGGCTCCTCCAGACCGAAAAGGGCACATTAAAACTCACCCGGGAGGGAATTTTTATCTCCGACGGGATCATGAGCGACCTGATGCGGGTCTGATCAGCTCAACCCTTCAATCTCGCCGTTCACGATATCGATTCGCGCTGCCTGCGGGTCGGCGGACAAGCCGGGCATGCGCATCATCTCACCGGCGATAGCCACAATGAACTCCGATCCCTGGTTGATCACCAAGTCATTGATCTTGAACCGGAAGTCCTTCGCCACACCATACCATCTGGGATCGGCCGAAAAAGAATACTGTGTCTTGGCAATGCAGACCGGCATCTTCTCCAGTGCCGTCCCTTCAATCAGCTTCAGCTTCTTCAGCGCCTTCTCGCCCAGCACCACATCACGAGCCCCGTAAATTTGGGTAGCGATCTTGGTCAGCTTGGTCTCGATATCATCCGCATCCTCATAGGTGAACCGCAAATCTGCGGAGGGATGCTGCTCAATGCCTTCCACTACTACCTGAGCCAGTGCCACGGCACCCTCTCCCCCTTTCGTGAAAGCTTCATTCACCGCAAAAGGCACCGCTTTTCCTTCACAGAAGGTGTGCACGGCAGCGATCTCATCGGGGGTATCGAAGGCATAGCGGTTAAATGCCACCACCACCGACTGTCCGAAGCCGGCCAGGTTGGCGAGGTGCTTCTCCAGGTTCTCCAGTCCTTTTTTCAGCCCCTCCATATCGGGTTCTTTGATGTTTTTCTCCGGCGTACCGCCGTGCATCTTGAGTCCCTGCGCCGTCACCACGATCACCGTCAGCTTTGGCCGCAGCCCGCTCTTACGGCACTTGATATTAAAAAACTTCTCCGCCCCCAGGTCGGCCCCAAAGCCGGCCTCCGTGACCACATAGTCACCGTAGCTCATCGCCATCTTGGTAGCCAGTACCGAGTTGCAGCCATGTGCAATGTTGGCAAAAGGGCCTCCGTGCACAAAGGCAGGTGTGTTCTCGGTGGTCTGCACCAGGTTGGGGTTAATGGCATCCTTCATCAGCACGGTGATGGAGCCGGCCACCCCCAGATCCTTCACGGTGAAGGGCTCGCCGTTGCGTTTATAGCCGAGCAGGATGTTCTCGATGCGGCGGCGCAGGTCGGCCTCATCCTCCGCCAGGCAGAGGATAGCCATCAGCTCCGAGGCGGCGGTAATATCGAATCCCGACTCCTGTGTCACACCGTTGCCGGGCCCCAATCCCGTCACGATGTAACGGAGGCTCCGGTCGTTCACATCCAATACCCGCTTCCAGAGGACCTCCCTGATCTCATCGCAGGTACCCTGTACGCGGTAAATATAGTTATCGAGCAATGCCGAGATGGTATTGTGCGCGGTGGTCACCGCGTGAAAGTCGCCGGTAAAGTGGAGGTTGATATTCTCCATTGGCAGCACCTGCGCGTAACCGCCGCCGGCGGCACCCCCCTTCATCCCGAAAACAGGCCCCAGAGAAGGCTCGCGCAAGGCTACGATCGCTTTTCGGCCGATTTTATTCAAGCCGAGTGCCAGCCCGATGGAAACGGTGGTCTTGCCCACTCCCGCCTTGGTGGGGGTGATGGCGGTCACCAGGATCAGGTTGCTCCGCTCCACCTTCTCCCGGTCGATCAAGTGTACGGGGATCTTGGCCATATGCCTGCCGAAGCTGATCACCTCCTCACGCGGGATGCCGATGCTCTCTGCCACATCCTTGATCTTCCGGAGTGGTGTCTCTCTTGCAATTTGAATGTCTGATTTCATTGTATTCTTTTGTTATATGTTGTAAGATTTCAGTTTTCAGCGGTCAGCTTTCAGCTTCTCCTCCAGCAACACCAGCTGGTCGCGCAGCTGTGCCGCCTCCAGGAACTCCAGTTTTTTAGCCGCTGCCAGCATCGCCTTGCGGGTATGCTCGATCCTGGCTTTCAGATCGTCGGTCGTAGCCATCTCTGCCAGCGGCTCAGCCGCCATAGAGGAATAGTCCGGTTCCACATAGGCCTTTGCCTCTGCGGTAGCGGTGTACTCTTTGCTCAATGCCGATGTAAGAGCCCTTTTGATTTGTCGGGGTATGATGCCATGCTCTCCGTTGTATTTCATTTGCTTCTCACGTCGTCGGTTGGTCTCGTCAATGGTCTTCTGCATGCTGTCCGTGATCTTGTCGGCATAGAAAATCACCCTTCCGTTCACGTTGCGGGCCGCCCTACCGGCGGTCTGCGTGAGGGAGCGGTGGGAACGGAGGAACCCTTCCTTGTCGGCGTCAAGCACCGCCACCAGCGACACCTCCGGCAGGTCGAGACCCTCACGCAGCAGGTTGACGCCGATCAGCACATCAAAGAGGCCTCCGCGCAGCTCCTCCATGATCTTCACCCGCTCGAGCGTCTCCACATCGGAGTGGATATAATTGCAACGGATATTGTTTCCCGCGAGGTACTCGGTCAACTCCTCCGCCATCCGTTTGGTGAGGGTGGTGACCAGCACCCGTTCATTCTTTTCCACGCGCTGCCGGATCTCCTCCATCAGGTCGTCGATCTGATTAAGGCTGGGGCGCACGTCTATGGGCGGGTCGAGCAGGCCGGTGGGACGTATCAGCTGATCCACCACGATCCCCTCCGACTTCTCCAACTCATAGTCGGCCGGTGTGGCGCTCACAAAAATGATCTCAGGGGTGAGCTCCTCAAACTCCTCAAACCGGAGCGGCCGGTTATCCATGGCTGCCGGCAGGCGGAAGC
>Ga0265294_10009825_pt1 | contig 10975 bp, 13 predicted proteins | sample MunlanPumphouse3_FD_192504 | JGI IMG/M metagenome (GOLD analysis project Ga0265294, IMG submission 192504) | Groundwater microbial communities from a municipal landfill in Southern Ontario, Canada - Pumphouse #3 | ecosystem: Environmental > Aquatic > Deep subsurface > Groundwater | place...
GTATGGCGGACAGAGCACCTATATCCCATTAAGAGTGAATACTGCTGGTGTGATACCCATTATCTTTGCTCAAAGCATCCTGATGTTTCCTGCCACAATCGCCGCTTTCTTAGGGCGTAGCGGAGGCTTCTGGGCTACTTTGCAAAGATGGTTATCGCCAGGTGCAATACTATACACAGTACTGTACGTTGCATTCATCATTTTCTTCGCTTATTTCTACACAGCTATCGTGCTGAACCCAACAGAAATGGCAGAAAATATGGTGAAATACGGTGGGCATATTCCTGGTAAAAAACCAGGGAAAAAAACTGCCGAGTACATCAACAGTGTATTAGTAAGAATTACTCTTCCCGGTGCTGTGTTCTTTGCCTTTGTAGCCTTACTACCTGAAATTATGAGTAATCGTTTTGATCTGCCTTTCTATTTTGGTGGAACTGGATTAATCATTGTGGTTGGTGTAGCACTGGATACACTTCAGCAGATTGAATCCCATTTGGTTATGCGCCATTATGATGGATTTATGAAAAAAGGTAAACTCCGCGGTCGCTCGAGCTAAATATGATATACCTCAAAACGTCTTCTGAGATAACGAAAATGCGCAAGAGCTGCCAGATAATCGGCAGTCTGCTGGATTCACTTGAAGGAATTATCCGTCCCGGAGTTAACACTCTTGAGTTGGACGAATATACCGAGGACTTCATTCGCAGTCGCGGTGGAAAGCCATCCTTCAAAGGCTATCAGATCCCAGGACTAAAACCTTTTCCTGGTTCTATCTGTGCCTCTGTGAATTCTGCAATTGTGCATGGTATTCCCCGCCGTGATCTAATACTAAAAGAAGGCGATATTATCGGTATCGACGTTGGTGTAGAACTAGACGGATACCATGGTGATGCAGCCCGTACCTATAGAGTCGGTTCTGTTACTGATGAAGCTGATAAGCTGCTGAAGGTAACCAATGAATCTCTATATCTGGGTATCGCCGCTGCGCGAGCAGGTAACCGTGTTGGTGATATTTCCCATGCTATTGGGGCATACGTTGCATCCATGGGGTATTTTGTGGCAGACAACCTAACAGGGCATGGTGTCGGCAGACATTTGCACGAAGAACCACAAATCCCAAACTCCGGCACTGCCGGACGAGGACCAAGGATTGCAGCAGGTATGACATTTGCCATTGAACCTATGGTTAACATTGGCACCAGTAGTGTTAAAGAAAAAGGCTGGGAATTCCACGTGGCTGATAATTCATTATCTGCACACTATGAACACACCATTCTCATTACTGATGGTGATCCCGAAATTCTAACGATTGCTTGAGGAGTAGTATTTATGAGTAAATCTGGAGTTATTGAAGTGGAAGGAGTCGTTACAGACGCTCTTCCGAATACAACTTTCCGCGTTGAACTGGAAAATGGACATGGTATATTAGCCCATTCCTCCGGTAAAATGCGTATGAATTATATTAGAATCCTACCCGGAGACAAGGTTAAAGTAGAGCTTTCGCCCTATGACCTTTCCCGTGGTAGAATTACATACCGTTATAAATAAAGATTGCAAGATGCTGTTTTAGCATAAGGCAAGGAGATAACAATGAAAGTGAAAGCTTCCGTTAAAGTGATCTGCAAAGATTGTAGAATAATCAAACGCCACGGCGTTATTCGCGTTATCTGCAGTTCTAACCCCAAACACAAGCAGAGACAGGGTTAAGGAGGATATTTGGCACACATCGCAGGTATTGAACTTCCCAGAACTAAGAGACTGTTCATTGGGCTTACCTATATCTATGGTATCGGACGAACCCATGCCAAAGATATTTGCAAAAAAGCTAACATCGACGAAATGAAGAAGGTCGCAGACCTTAGCCTTGACGAAGAGAAACTCATTCGCGACATCATCCAGAATGATTATGTTGTGGAAGGCAGCCTCAGAACTCAAGTTGCCATGAACATCAAACGCTTAATGGAAATTGGCTGCTATCGTGGCATGCGCCACAAACGTGGACTTCCCGTGCGTGGACAACGCACTCATACTAATGCCAGAACCCGTAAAGGTCCCAAGGGCAGCGCAATTAAGAAGAAGAAGTAGGAGTTTGAAATGGCTAAGAAAACTAGAGTTAAGAAAAAACGCGTTCGTCTTGCCTTTGATGAAGGCTTGGTCTTCGTGCATTCGAGCTTTAATAATACAATTATCTCGCTCACCGATCGTGCAGGAAACGTCCTGGCTTGGTCAAGTGGCGGAAAAGTTGGCAACAAGGGTTCTCGTAAAAGCACCCCCTTTGCCGCTCAGATAGCCGCTGCAGAAGTTGCTAAAATTGGATCAGAAATGGGAATCCAGAAAGTTGGTGTGATCGTTAAAGGTCCAGGTGGTGGCAGAGAATCTGCCATTCGTGCGGTAAATGCTGCAGGAATTAAAGTAACCATGATTAAGGACGAAACCCCCATCCCTCATAACGGCTGCCGTCCACCCAAAACCAGAAGGATATAAGGAGAGGAATAATGGCTAGATATACAGGACCCAAAGCAAGATTATGCCGCAAGTTTGGAGAAAACATCTTTGGCAATGCCAAATATGATAAGATCCTTGCCAAGCGGAAATTCCCTCCCGGTCAGCACGGTAAGAACATGCGCCGCAAGCTAAGCGATTATGGAGTTCACCTACGTGAAAAGCAGAAATTGCGGTCCACCTATTGTTTGATGGAAAAGCAATTTAAGAATTACTTTGTAAAAGCAGCTAAGGCTACTGGTGTTACCGGTGATAACTTGATGCAATTGCTCGAGCGTCGCCTGGATAACGTGGTTTACCGTCTTGGCTTTGCAGTTACTCGCATGCAAGCACGCCAGTTTGTTACCCACGGCCATTTTATGGTTAATGGTAAAAAAGTTGATATCCCATCATTCCTGGTTAAGGTTGGAGATATCATCGAAGTTCGCCCAAAAAGCAGAGGCATGAAGCTTCTGGTAGAAGCCACCGAAAGAACTGAAGTAAGCTCACCCTATGCATGGCTGAGTGTTGATAAAGAGAATTTCCGCGGTCAATTCAACGCAATTCCCGCAGTTAGCGAGATTCCGGTCACTGTTGACCTTCGTCTCATCGTTGAGTTCTATTCCAAGTAATGCTCATCAGCAAGGAGCAACTATGATGTATCTTGAACCTTTGCAAATGCCGGAAGATGTCGATTTTGATAAAGCGACTTATTCCCGCAACTTTGGCAAATTTGAAATCGGTCCCTTAGAACCAGGATTTGGCACAACGCTTGGTAACACCTTACGTCGTGTGCTACTATCCTCTATACAAGGGGCTGCGGTTCGTTTTATCCGGATTGAAGGTTTGCATCACGAATTCCTGCCAATCCCTGGAACAAATTCAGATTATATCGATCTGATCCTGCGGATAAAACAGCTCGTGATTCTCTCCACATCTGTGGAAGAAATACCTATCGTTCTGGAACACAAGGGAAAAGGTGTTATTACCGCTTCCCTTATCCAGGAAAATGCTAATATAAAAATCATCAATAAAGACCTTTACCTCCTTGAGGTAGTGGAAGCTATTGATTTTAAAATCGAAATGATAGTTGGTATTGGCAGAGGATATGTATCCTCAGACCGCCAAAACCCCGAAGGTAAAGCTGTCGGGTTTATTCCCATTGATTCCATATATTCGCCTATTCTGAAGGTAAACTTCAGCGTTACACATCAGCGGGTAAAGGAAAGAATGAACTATGACAGGCTAATTTTGGAAATCCACTCAAATGGAGCTATCGAACCTAAAATCGCTTTGTTCCTGGCTGCCAAGATACTAAAAGACATGGCTGCCAAGATTTCCAAGTTCGAAACCGAACCGGAATATATTCGCGATATCGAACTCGATCCAGATTTGGAAGAAAAGGAACGCATTCTTCGGATGAGCGTGCGCGAGATCGAACTAACCGTTCGTGCCGCAAATTGTCTCTCTGGAGCAAAGATTGAAACCATTGGCGAACTAGTTTCCAAATCCGAGGCAGAGATGCTGAAGTTCCGTAATTTCGGTAAGAAATCCCTCGAAGAGATCATCATTAAACTCAAAAAATACGATCTGGAACTTGGTATGGATGTTGAAGGCATCTATCGGAAGATAAAGGAAGCCAGAAGCCGTGGTGTTCTTCCTGCTGAAGAAAAAGCTGCACCTGAAAAGGTTAAAGCTGTTGTTCAGGAAGCTGCACCCAAAGACGTTCCTTCCGAAAAACCCGAGAAAACAGCAACTGCCACACCCCGTAAACCTGTTCCAGCCCCTAAAAAGAAGGTAAAAAATGCGACACAGACTTGAAGGTAGAAAATTCGGACGTGAAATGGATGCCAGACGCCTGATGATGAGAAACCTCGTCAAATCTATGGTTGAACACGGACAGCTTAATACCACCCTTGCCAAAGCCAAAGAAATGAGAGGGCATGTTGACCGAGTGATTACTTATGGAAAGGCAAACACTGTCCACGCCAGGAGATTGGCATACATTATATTAGGAGATCGCAGCCTTGTTAAAAGACTGTTTGATGAAATTGCCCCCAAATTCGAAGGACGCAACGGCGGTTACACCCGTGTACTTAAAGCCGGTTTCCGCAAAGGCGATTCTGCTCCTATGGCAATTATCCAATTCGTGGAAGAATCTACAATTAAACCCAAGAAAGATGCCATTAAAGCGAAAGACCTGAACAAATAGTAGTTCGCTTGCTTATATGAAAGGCGGGAAGTTTCTTCTCGCCTTTCTTTTTTTGAGCTCATGTTCAATTAGAGTGGTTAGCCACATGAGTATTGTGTTATACAGTATTCAAATTGAAATGTCATAAATCAGTAATGACAGCCGCCTCGGATGTCAACCCCACACGAGGCGTGTGGGATTACGTTTACGGCATCTCAATCTAAATTACGCATTAAATAGCGTGATTAACAAAACTATAATTTAGCTGCTACAGAAACATTTATCTCTCTCTTCCTTGCTTGCATTGCCCTATCATTGCCCTTACATTGCGGATGGGATGGACAATTCAAGGGCAATGCTATGAGAATGAAAGCAGAAAAGATAGATGAAGAAATGAATCCGGCATACAAGTAAAATAAACTTACCCACCATGATTGAACTTGAGCCTAAAATATGACACTCGTTGAGCTGAAGTAAGTTGTGAGGTGCGGGATTCCCGCCTCCGCGAGAAAGACAAGGGTTACTGGTGTTATATTTACACAAGCCCTAGAGCCAGTGCTCCGATCTGGACCTATGTTATTGCCTTTTCTGTTTTTGCAAATGTTCCTCATAGCTACGCGAGAATATATTATTCCCCTTACGATCTGCAAAGAAATACAGGTATGAATGATGTGCAGGTTGTAACACGGCTTTTATTGATTCTATAGAGGGATTTGCTATGGGTGTGGGCGGCAAACCACCATTCATATAGGTATTATAGGGTGAGCGGATTTGAGTTTCTCTATAGCTCAACACTTCGCGTTTTATGCCTTTGGGCTCCAAGATATAATCCACAGTTGGGCAGGATTGCAGACGCATGCCTATCGATAACCTGTTCAAAAATACACCGGCTATTATCTCACGCTCACCCGCTGGGCCTGCTTCTTTTTCCACAATGGAAGCTAAGATCAGCTTTGTATAGAAATCTGGTGTTTCCTTTGGATTAATAGCGGCTGATTTCATCCGTTTAAAGAACTGTTCTGTTTGGAGAGCAAGGATGGAATCTGCACTCATGGCAATAGGGAAACTATAGGTTTCTGGATAGAGGAACCCTTCCAGAGAAGGATATTTGAACCCTGTTAACTTTCTAACCAAAGCAGAATCCGTAGCAGCAGCTACAAGGCTATCATAGGGCATTAAGCCACTGCGATCGATCTTCATAAGGGTTTTATAAAGCGACATCCCTTCTGGAAAGGTGATAACTATAGTTTCGCTTTTACCGTTGCGCAGGCGGCTTACTGTTTGCCATAGATTGGTTCGCCCTCCGAAGACATAGCTTCCTGGCTTCATATTACGATCTGCCGACCGCAGCTTGGCGAGCATCTTGAACATGGTCTCACTATGGATAATGCTTTCGGCGGATAACTTTTTGCCGATCACACCGGCGTTGTCTCCTGGCATGATATTTACTATTCTCTTCTCTGCAAAAGAGGGTATAAACAAGATATACGCCAATGTTATAAATACCATAGATATCAGCACAATCCCGATCAAGAGGGCGGTTCTAAGGTGTTTCATATACTTTCCAAATACTCTTTCAAAAACATACAGGCAGCCATGGCGTCTTTCACTTTGCGGGATTCCTGCCACGTGTAGCCCATCTTTTTTAATTCATCATCTGCATCGCAGGTGGAATAACGTTCATCATAATCTGTCACAGGCACGCTTAGTACCTTGCCAAGCTCGACTGCAAAGGCTTTAGTCTCTGTGGTTTTAGGGGTAAATGTCCCATCAATTGCATAGGGCATACCGACAATCACCAAGCTGATGGAGTTCTGGGTTATTAATCCCTTAATTGTATTGATGGTGTCTTCTAATCCACTATTCACCAATACCATATATGGTTTGGCGAACATCCGCATTGGGTCGCTTAGCGCAAGCCCAATTCGCTTTTCACCATAGTCCACCGCCAGAATCCTGCCTTGGTTAATCATATATAGGATTCATCTCTCCAGATAGCGATATACCAACGGTTACCCACGGGTCTTAGATAAAAACTCGCTCTCCCATTTGCGTTGAGAGAGGAATTTGTGGCTGTATAGCTTAGAGTCAGATTAAAAGTGCAGGTTATAATTATCCAGTCCTCATGGCCGAGTGCAGGGTCTTGCTCCCATTTATTCTGAGGAGGTATTGTCAAACTAAGAACAATATCGTCAGGGGGAGGGTATAAGCCATCGCTAGAGCCATCCGTGAACATTCTGGTGGTGTATTCCCTTTCTAGATCATATCCCCAATAAGCATCTTTGATATGATCTCCATCCAAATCCACGCCAATCTGACTTACTTCGCTGGCGATAAGCTCAAAGCGGAAATCGGGATGCAGCAAACTAAGGTATATATCTATGTTCTTTTCCTGATATGCTCTTTCCAGGTTGCGTAATAGCTTCTCAGGAGTGTCGTTCAGCATAATGTTGTTTGGGCCTGAAATGTCATTAAGTTTAGGGCGAAAAGGATTGTTACACCCGCTAAACAACATAAAGGACAGCAGTAATAGCACCAACAGCTTAGGAGTTGTCATATTTCAATTTACCCCAGGTGATTATGTCATTCCTTCCACGGTAGTCGTACCACTTATCTATATACCAGTAGCCTGAAATCCTGCGAAAATGAAGCTCTAAGTTCCCCCTAACGTCAATTACATCTTGCCCAATACTGTTTCGCAGAGTAACACGGATGGTGTATGGACTATATATTATGGCTTCGTTTTCGCTTATCTGATCGTCACCATCAATCTTTAGCGTGTCCATCTCGATCTTTGCGTAGTGGTTGTGCAGCAGCTCTATCATATTCTGTTCCTGGCTTCTGTTCCAGATGGTAGGCATAGAGAAATCACTGATATCCTGCGAGGCAAAATGAAATACAAAAGCATCCGTGAACATAGCTGCATAATGGATCTTATTACGGCTGTCGGTATAACAATAGCTTAAGTTTTCCAAGGCGTATTCCAAATCATAGGCATAATCGTTCCACGGAGGAGGTTCTCCCGGTGGTTCAGATTCGCGCACTTTGAAAAGGTCGCATCCGCCAAGTAGCACTAATGCTAACAGAATTATCAATACATCTCTCATAAACTCATAATAAAGCGGAGGCTTATTTATGTCAATGTAAAAGTGATATTCAGCGATATCGTTTCAAGTGCATGGTTTAGAGCGAGGAAGCATTATTCACATACCGGGAAAAACACTTCGGCATCAGTTCCCTCTCCCTCTACAGATTCCAGCCGGAAATACCCTCCATACATCGTTATCAGAGATAAGACAGTGGGAATACCAAGTCCAGTGCCAGTTTCTTTGGTTGTGTAATAAGGAAGGAAAACCTTTTCCAAAAGTTCTTTAGGAATGCCATTACCCTTGTCTATAATGTTCAGTTGGATATAGTTACCTGGCTCAAGAGGCAGTTTGAAATTCTTATCTACCGTGATTAGTTTACTTTCAATTAGGATTTCACCACCGGATGGCATCGCTTGGGCTGCATTGATCAGAAGATTGGTAACTATTTGGTTCACGGTTCCATCGGGTAACTTAACTGGAGGAAGTGATTCGGCAAGTTGATATATCGGCTGCACTCTTGTATTATACAAAACCATCTGCGACATCTTCATCAAATCGGACAGGAGATTAGAGCTTCCTTCTACGCGATCAGCATTTGAATTTAGGGCGAATAGCTGATGAGCGATATCTTTCCCGTGCATAACGACAAATTCGGTATCAGAAAGTATCTTTGCCGTGCGCTTATCATCCTTGGCAATTGTTTCCTGGGCGAGATTTACGCCTCCAAGAATTGTTCCCAGCAGGTTATTAAAGTCGTGAGCAATTCCTGCTGCAAGGTAGCCAAGAGCCTCATGTTTCTGTATTCTTACTCGTTCCGTATCGGCTCTCAATTTCTCGCTGATATCCCTAAAGGTGATTACGATACCCTGATTGCTATGGCTCTCATCGGTAATAACGGACATGCTTACATCAATAGGTATTTCTGCACCACCTCTGTTCACAAGATAGTAGTAGTTAATCAGATAGTTGCCTGTATCTGGTAATTGGGCATTATCAAGGTCGATATTAAGGCTCGTTTTGGTTTCTGGATCAAATAGCCTAAATACTTGATTGATATGCACTCCGCCAATATCTTCTGCTTTCCAACCGAGAAGTTTTTCCGCAACTGGGTTTATCACATTTACCATTCCCTTCTCATCCGCCGAAATCACCGCATCATCGATGCTATTAAGGGTGATGCTTAGTTTCTCGCTTGTTTCACGCAGCTTTTTCCTATTTATGGTCTTTTGGATTGAGGTTTCAATCAAAGATGCGAGATTAGTGAATTGCAACTCATAGTTTACAACGTTACTAAATTGGCTATCGGCAAAGAGTAGGAACTGAAAACCAAATATCTCGTTTCGTTCATTATATGGCATGCAGATCAAACTCTCTATCCCACCCGATAAAAGTTCCTTGAAAAGGTTGTTGTCCTTTTCAAGTGCCGAAAGGACTTTCAAATTGAACGGTGTTGCTAAAGGAACATTTGCATCTTTAGACGATAGAAACAGTATGGGATTCGCAATTAAAAGCTCGGTAAGGAGGAGCATATCAGCTTTAGCTAATAGCTCTGGGCGAGTGTTTACACTGGAGGCGATGTCTTCCTCCTTCCAGTGATTTGACAGGCTAAATGAATCGGTAGAAGGATCGGGCAGGTATAAAAGCACTTCCGTAGCTTCGTAGAAGTTTCCTATTATTTCGCAGACCTGATTTTGCAAATCTGCTGGATTGGGAGAATCTTGCTGAATATAAAGTGAACCAATCTCAGAGATCATACGTTCGTAGGCGAGCTGGTGTTGGATATCTTCAAATGAGGCAAGCAGCTTCTCGCTCATCGTAGCAAACGCCTTGCTGAGAGAATCCAATTCATTCATACCGTCTGCTTTCAAGTTTAATGCGTAATTCCCTTTACTTATCTGTTCCGCACTATCGGTAAGCATTTTTAGTGGTTTATTGATGTTTTGATAGATGATACTTGCTCCCAGCAATCCCAATGTAGCTGCGGAAAGAAGAGCGATAAACATCATCAACAGATTCTTGCTCATTTTATTCATCAGCATTGAAATTGGGTATTCCGTTACCAAAAACCATTGCGTTGTTTTGATTTCTCTAAAATTACTGATTACCCGCTTACCGTTTATTCCTTTATGAGTTTTGGGAGAGGAGTTGTTTAGGAAGAAAAAGTAGTCATGAGCTTGCTGGCTTTCTTTATTACATTCACTTAAGTTAAAGTTTGAGGAAAGGATAGCACTGGTTTCATCCAAAACATAGACGTAACCATACTGATTGAAATTGATAGAGTTGATATTGGCAGCCATATAGCGCAGGTCTATCATAGCGCTTAGCACCAGGGCGGTTTTCTCATTTTCATCTATAATGGGGAGATAAACAATAAGCATCGGTGTTTTATCGATATAAATGATTTTGCCGGTGGATTCCACCTGGCTTTTGATAGCATTCTCAAAGGAAGGAAGGTTTAGAGCCACATCTATATCATTAGTATTATGCTGACGAACGGAATAAAGCAAAGTGCTATCCGGCTTAAAGACGCTAATCCATTTTATTGCGATGTATTTATTCATCAGGGTATTGCTTATGTCTATCTGTTCTTGAATCGTCAGTTTCTTTTCATTTGCAAGTCTGGAGTTAAATCTCAGGGCTTCAAGATGGTTTTCGATCCAGTTATTCAGGTCATTTGTTGCATATTCAAGCTGCACAAGCTGGTCTTCTTTAAGCAAGCTGATAAAGGAATTCCAATAAAATATCCCCACAAAGTAGCCCGTAAGCATTACGCTTATAAAAGCTATAAGTAACACACCATAATAAAGCTGTTTGGATAAAGGCAGGTTGCTTAAAAATTTACCCTTGGCATGCTTAGTTCGCATTTTCAATTTCCCCTTTTTGCTCGGCTATCTCCCGATAAATTTCATAGAATCTATCCTCATGCCAGTTTTTCAGGGTACCTCTCAAGGGTGCGATATCAGTTGCTTTTTCCGCCATCCCAAATCTATACTGGATACCCTGCCATTGCCCTTTTAGCATCAAATCTACTGCATAGCTTAACATTTTATCGTAATTTGTAACCACCGATGCCACTACCCAATGGGGCGCTTTGGCATGCTGATCATCAATACTTCCAATGGTCATGATTTTGTTTTTGGCACCCCATGCATAGATATCTGTACCTGCAGAGCCACAATTTACAAATATGACATCGACCATGTTATCCTTCATT
>Ga0265294_10009827_pt1 | contig 10974 bp, 12 predicted proteins | sample MunlanPumphouse3_FD_192504 | JGI IMG/M metagenome (GOLD analysis project Ga0265294, IMG submission 192504) | Groundwater microbial communities from a municipal landfill in Southern Ontario, Canada - Pumphouse #3 | ecosystem: Environmental > Aquatic > Deep subsurface > Groundwater | place...
TTCTCTAATCTGAAATCGTGTGAACGTCGATCGATTTTTAGAAATCTAACTTTTCTTTTTCTGTTTTTTCTGTCTTTGGAACTCTGCTGATGTCCCTTTTCCGTCAGTTTGTGCCTTGTAAGAGGCAGGATAACCACTTGATGCCAGGATTTCCTGAGATGAGATAGATCCCTTTGGTTCCGATATCTCTTTTGTCATGAGAGATATGAATGAATTTGGCAGCTGCATACCATACAGAAAGTTTGCATGAGGGATTGCAAGATCCGATAGTGCATAATTCCGGACCGAACCCCGGTCGATCTCAATTCCAAGTGCCTTCATGATCTCAGCAGTGTGAGAGTAGGAATGGAGCCTTGACAGAGATATTGCCATATCTACGATCGCAGAACCAAGTCTGGTATCCGGATAGAATGGTTCCTGTGCATAAATGAGATTCCCGCACGTTTTACATTTGAATCGCCGGATGTTGACGGTGATTCTTTTCTGTCCCATTGGGGTTCTCAGCGTCACATAGAGTTTTTTCTTTGTATCATATGGCTGAGGTTTTCCACCGCAGATCGGGCAGGGCTTTGCTGTAGCAAAAAGCGTGCCGTCCAGTGAAGAAATACCGACCAATACGGTGGTCATGAGAAGGGACGGGATCTTAACCTGATGACGAGGCATATGTGTGATTAGTAGTGGGTAAGGATGAGTAATCAATTCTCTGGCAGGAATCGGCGTTATCTTCATAATCTCCCCCCTCCCATTTCTTACTCAGATGAAAATAAAAGGCATCACCGTCAGGCTACCTCCCCTCCTCCTTGCAGCAACTGTATTTTTTGCTGTTATGTGTGCAATGACCTACGGCTCCAGCAAAGATCTTATCTATATATACCTAGGTCTCCCGCTTTGTGCCATTCTTTTAGGCTTTCCCCTCTGGCTTTCCTATTTAAACGAGAAACAGGTTCTCCGTGATGCTCTCCAATATCGTGGTCACGCAAAACTTGTTCGTGCCCGCCAGCTTTCTCCGGCGATGAGAGGAAGCCTTGTTATTATTGAAGGAAAAGTTCTGAAAATAACCGGGCTCATGATGAACAAACCCTCCTACCTGATCCAGGATCCGACTGGTCAGGTCGTTGCTAAACGTTTTGCCCTCCCTGATCCGCTTGTTGGGGTCGGAGCGGATGTTGAGGTGCTTGGCCGTGTCTTTGGCAAAGCTACCAATGCCGGGTCCCTCTACATCAACGCCCTTACAATAAAACCGATCTCGACGTTTCGGGACGTCGAGGAGGATGTACAAGCCGAACCGGAAAAGATCCGGATTAAGAAACTCAATTAAGATTTGACTTCCTATTATGATTATGCATAAAGACGAGTTCATTGCTCTCCTGGAAAAGATCGCTCCGCCAATGTTGGCTGAGGATTTTGATGAAGGTCGAATTGGTCTGATCGTTGACGGAACCGACAGGATCGAAAAGGTGGGATGTGCTCTGGATGCCACACCTTATGTCTGCGAGCGTGCTGCAGAGGAACAGTTCGATGCTCTTGTAGTTCACCATCCGGCATTCTGGAATGCGATGCACGGAGTGACCGGGAGAAATGTCGAGATCCTCCGTCCATTACTCAGGAATAATATCAACCTCTATGCCATGCATACAAACTTTGACCATGCTCAAGGTGGAATAAACGATGTTCTTGCACAGGTGGTCGGGCTTACAGACTGCGTAAGAATGGACAAGACTCCAAACTCGATTGGCGTTGTAGGGACCATGTCGAAAGATTTTGCTGAGATTTCCCGTATTTTTGGCTGCGGTCTTCGTGTATGGGGAGATGTGTCCCACGTCACTAAACTCGCGGTTGCCGGAGGTTCGGCTTTCGACCCTGAACTCATTGAGGAGGCCGTATCTCTTGGAGCAGAAGCTTACATGGCATCTGAATTAAAGTATAATATTGCCCGTGAATCACCCATACCCTGTATAGAAGCCACCCATTACGCACTTGAAGCTCCCGGCATGCGTGTACTTGCAAAAACCCATGGCTGGGAGTTCATTGAGGATATCCCGGTCACTTCAATCATCCAATGATCCATCCATTTCAGGTCCTCAAAACAGAAGGTGAACTCAATGATGTTGTTCGTAAGGCATTCATTGATGCTTACGGAAAGCGTGGGATGGAAGCAGTTGATGCCGTCAGGGAAAAACGGGTGAAAAAGTATCGGGATTATTTTGTTGTTGTCGGGAACACAGATGAATACTTTGTTGAAGGCTCATTTTGCAACTGCAATGCCCTGCTCTATGGAAAAGAATGCTGGCATACACTTGCTGTGCAGATCGCTGTCGAACTTGGGATGTATGAAACCTATAATCTCTGGTACTACAAGAACGGTGTTGATGAGGATGAACCTGAATACGAATAACTTTTTCAAAGCCTATTTTTAAAATGCTTTAGGCCCTACCTAATAAGAATGGCCTCAATACTCGTGACCTGTTACAGCAGGACCGGCAAAACCAAGATGCTTGCCGAATCGATCGGCAAAGGAGCAAAGAAGGTGGAGGGCGTGACCGTAGATGTCCTTCCGTTCAATCGTGTGACCGCAACTGATCTTGTCCGTTATGACGGAATCATTCTTGGATCTCCTGTGTATTTTGGGGGTGTGGCGGCGGAATTAAAAGAGTTCATTGATGACACCACCTTTGTGCGCGGCAAACTTGTCGGAAAAGTCGGGGCTGCATTCACCACCGCCGGGGACCGGACCGGAGGAAAAGAGACAGCTATCCTATCGATTGTTCAGGCAATGCTGATCCACGGTATGATCGTTGTCGGCGATCCGATATCCCCCGAAGCAAACAACGAGGAACACAACGGTGGACATTACGGACTAGCTGCTGATGGTCAACTGACTGAGAAAGATCTTCGTCAAGCTGAATATTTCGGGCGGCACGTGGCTACCGTAATCTCCCGGATGTGTTAATCAATATCTCCAATCATTATTTTTAACTCACTGCACGCTTTGTATGCAGTGTTGTCCATTGAAAGCGGGGTGACTGAAACACGATTATTTCTGAGAGCCGTCACATCTGAATGATCTTCCGGGATGTAGAGGGGGGTCCCGTTGATCCAGTAGTACGGTTTGCCTCTCGGGTCGATCCTCTGTTCGACCGAGGTCTCAAATATTCGTTCCCCAAGGACCGTCACCTCATATCCCTCTATTTTCTCAGCTGGAATATTGATATTGATCAGCTGACTTTTTGCGGGGAAACCTTTTTCCAGAAACAGTTTGGTGAACTTCGTCACGACGTCTTTGCTCTGGGCGAAATCCATTGTGTGGGTTCGCGGATCTACAAATTTATTTCCTTGATCGCTCATCTGGAGTGAGTATGCGAGGGCAGGGACTCCCTGATTGACTGCTTCCATCGCAGCACCCACGGTACCGGAAGTAGTTATCGATTCGAACGAGATATTTTCTCCAAGATTGATGCCTGATACTACAAGGTTTGGCTTGAGCCCAAGTCCATACAGTCCAAGAAGGAGGGCATCCGTTGGCCGCCCTTCAACGGCGTATGCTTGAGTTCCATGCATCGTTACCTCATTCATCCTGATCGGTTCGAAGATCGAGATCGATCTTCCGACTGCACTTTGCTGGGTTGCCGGCGCGACGACCGTAACATCAGCGAAGAGTGATAGGGCGTCATACGCGGCCCAGAGACCTCCTGAGTTGATCCCGTCATCATTCGTTAAGAGTATCTTTGGTCGGGACATGCTTGTCAGATACGTTTCATTGGTGAGGTATTACACTTTTGGGTTTGGGTGAACTCAACTGTATGTAGGATAGGTATATCACCTGACTTTTGTGACTGTCCTACATTTCGTAATCTATATATGAGGATACAGCATTCTTGTAATGCATATTTGCTGCGGTGGCCTAGCTGGTTAGGGCGCGGGACTCATAATCCCGAGATCGGGGGTTCGGATCCCTCTCGCAGCACTGTTTTTTTGAATTAAATGCTGTAATTATTCAGAATATCTACTGTTTTTTCTACTCTTGTCTCAAAATGAACGCTGTCCATAAAATATCGGACCATGCACACATTTTTTGCACCTGCATCCAGAACATCGGCGAGGTTTTCTTCATTGATGCCTCCGATTGCAACGACAGGAATATCTCCGGCCAACTTTATTGCCTCAGCGATGATCTCTGTTCCTGTGATGGGATCTGGCTTTTTCTTTGTAGGGGTCTGAAATATCGGTCCAAATCCGATATAGTCAGGTTTTAGCCTTACGGCCTCTTGTACCTGTTTCAGATTATGGGTCGAGCGTCCAAATTCACAAACTTTGTCCCTGCATATCATTTTTGCATCTGTTAGACTGATATCGTCCTGGCCCAGATGAAGGCAGTCAGCACCGCAGAGATATGCAAGATCTGCTCTGTCATTGAGTACAAATCGGGTTTCAGTTCCGTCTGTGATGCTCATTATCTCGCCTGCAGCCTGCAAAATTTCCAGGTCAGTTAATTCCTTCTCCCTCAACTGAAGATATTTCACATTATATTTGACTGCTGTTTCGGCGATTTTCTTATAAGAAAAAGAAGGTTTTGTGATTATCAGGTACAGCCCGAAATCATTTTTTGTCATTTTAACTCTTGAATGATCTGTTTCGCAACTTTTTCTCCAGAAAGAAGCATTCCTCCAAATATTGGACCCATACGCGGTGATCCAAAAACCCCGTTTGCTGCCATTCCGCAGACATAAAGCCCCGGATAAATCTCTTTCGTATTTAATACGGTCTCCGCCTCACCTTCAGCGGCGTTTAAGGAACGCTCGCCACATACTTTTCCTGTCGGTGTGTTAAGAGTGATGTTATTCTTTCTTGCAACTGTATCTGAGATCATACAGGGATGTCCTGTTGCATCCACCACGATTTTTGCTCTGAAGGAAAGAGGGTCTACATGAAGTCCTTCTCTTACAATAGGACCCCAGTTCACAACAACGCCGGATACTCTGTCGTCTTTAAACACCACATCCTCAACACTCATACCATTGTGAATCAGAACACCTTTCTTAGATGCCTTGTATATCAGTGCAGATGTTGCCAGAACACTGTCGCATATGACAAGATTATCGTTGTATCGTTCATAGGGAATCTCAAGTTCATCCAGAATATATACAGCTTCATTCTGAATCGCAATAGATGAAAAAAGCATGGCGCCGCCCCACATACCTCCTCCCGGAGCAAGTTTGCTCTCAAACATAGATACTTTAAATCCTGCTTCAGCAATTTTTAGTGCGGCAATAAGCCCTGACGGCCCAGTTCCTACAATTGCTACATCGAAACAAAGATTATTCTGTAGTCTTAAAAACCAGGAATCTGTGATTGCTTTGGTTACTTCCAAATCCATTTTGTTATCCTCCCTGAATCTGGGTGGATAATGCACAGGCAAATATAGGAAAATGACTCCCTACGCCGGCATTATCCGGATCAGGTTATATGGGTATAATCTCAGCCGTTGCAGTCAGATTTAGATCTGCAACAGCACCCCGTAATCATGTCTGTGTTCATGACATAAGGAATGTTCGTAATTCGGATGGGCAAAAATTAATCGATCTATTTGCATGTTATCTGGTGCACAAAGGATTGATATCTTTCATGTCTTTTTTTATCGCTTATTCTGCTGATCCAACAATCCCGTCTTCGGAAATTTTGGATTAAAATCATTTAACTCAGCCACAAGGATTAATCATCTAGACTTTCCATATTTATCAAACGGAGGTGTGCTTCACCATGAAAACAATACTGTACTACTTTACCGGAACGGGTAATTCACTCGCTGTGGCTAAAGCAATATCCGCCAGACTCCCTGAAACAGAACTCGCCCCCATCCCCAAACTCATGCTCATCGGTGAGAAGGTCACTGTTCCGGATGATGTAAACATCGGGATAGTGTATCCGCTTTATGCCATGGGTCTCCCTAAGATCGTTGCAAATTTTTTCGCGCTTCTAGATCTCTCTCATGCAGGGTATGTTTTTTCAGTAGTTACCGAAGGAGGAAAAAGTGGTTCACCTACAAAACAGATCGCCTCCTTATGTGAAAAAAGCGGACACAACCTCAATGCAGCCTGGTGGATCCAGATGCCCGACAACTACATCCCCTTCAATGCCCCTCCGGAGAAGTCTGTTGAGAAGACCATCCGGGAAAACGCGCTTCGTAAAGTGGCAGTTATCGTGGAGGATATCAAGGAACGCCGGAGTTCGATCGCGGGATTCACTGCGTTTGGCAGCGTCCTGAGGCTCATGTATGGTCCGTTTATGAGAAACATACACAACTTCGACAAAAAATTTGTCGTCAGATCCTCATGTAATGGTTGCCAAATCTGTGTCAGGATATGTCCGGTAAACAATATCGTCCCCCTTCCCCATGGAAAAAAGGAGTGGCTTCATACATGCGAGGGCTGCCTTGCCTGCCTTCAGTTCTGCCCTGTTGAAGCATTGTCCTGTGGTGGAAAAACGGCCAATCGTCAGCGCTATCATCACGCAAATGCGACCGTAGCAGACATGCTTGAGCAGAAAGGCATCTCTGAAACAAAATAATCTCTTTTTCCATACACATGAATGTGTATATATTCATTGAACGTAAATATTAGTTCAGTATGAAACTCCCCAAATACGACATCAACAAATACGATCCAAAACGTATGATGGCAATACCCGCCGTCCTTTTTGGCATTGCTCTGGTGATCGTCGGCATAACTTTTGCATTGACAGGAATGCCTGTCACACCGGGTATTGATTTCGCCGGTGGAACAGCGGTCACCATCCATACGGATGATACCAAAGAAGAAATTGTCTCTTTTTATAATGGATACGATCTGAAATCCGTTGACGAAGGTATTGGCTCGGGGGGGTATTACCTTAAGTTTGGTCCGATGTCCAACGATGACATGATGACATTTAACGAGTATACTCTTTCGCAATATCCTGAGGCGAGTATTGACCAAATAGGTGCAAACTTTGGAGCAACTCTCCAGTCCCAGGCGATGTGGGCGATTTTGTTCGCCTTTATCGGAATGGCTGTGGTCGTTTTCATTGCGTTCAGAAAAATCGTCCCTGCCCTTACGGTGGTCAGTGCCGGTGTGGCTGATATAACTATTACTGCCGCAGTAATGAATATTCTTGGAATTGAACTCTCCCTTGCGACAACCGCTGCTCTTCTAATGCTCATCGGCTACTCTGTTGACAGTAACATCCTGTTGACGACGAAAGTCCTTAAGCGTCAGGGAAAGCTTGAGGAAAAAATGGCGGGTGCGTTTAGGACTGGTATCATTATGACTACTACGACCCTTGCGGCGATCATCGCCATGTTCCTTGTTGCATTTATCGGTCAGGTCCCCACACTGTATTCTATTGCGGGAGTCCTGATCATTGGTCTTATCTGTGATATTATTTTCACCTGGGGTTTCAATGCAGGAGTTCTCCGCATGTATCTGTCCGGGTCGGAAAAATCTCAGTCAATACCAAAACAACCCAAAAAGGATAGTAGGGGTGCGAAACAATGAGTTCCAAAAAAGGCTCTTCCCCGAAAAAAGCGAAGAAGGAGTACTCTGGCTGGAGTGCTGTTATCCGCGATCCGCGGGTGATCCTTGTTCTTGTATTGGTAGCTCTTTCACTTGCGGCGATTTTCATTCCGTTTGGTGACCGTGAAGGTTTTACGAATCTGCAGTTCGGTCTTGACCTGGATGGAGGTTCATGGATACAACTGGAGTTCGATTCCGAAGTCGTTACCATTGGTGAGGGTGCTGATGTTACGTCTGTCGCGGAAAGTGTTGCAAAAACACTTGACTGTACTGTTGTTCCTATCAGTCTGACCAAGATCGAAGTCCAGAAATCTGCAACCGTGGATGAACTTCGTGCTGCAGTGGAAGCTGCAGGTGCCACATACGTTGGGTCTGAGTCGGGAGTAGGCACAGATACGGCAGATACTATAAAGCTGATTCTTGAATCCAAGTTAAACAGTCTCGGAACGAGTGATGTGAAGGTCAACACACTCACGAATATGGATGGTGTCTCCCAATATGTCCGTATCGAGATGGCAGGAGTTGATCTGCAGACTGCTCAGGAACTTGTCGGGACACAGGGTCTCTTCGAGCTTCGTATCGTTACGACCGGGAATGAAACGGCTCATGTCTTATACGGTGACTCGGTTGTTTCGGTTCAGACTCCTACTCAGAACCCTGCTGGTTCCGACATTTGGGGTGTTGGATTCAGTATTGATAATGCCGGTGCAGAAGCACTTCAGCAGGCCTGCATCTATTATGGTGCCACCACCAACCCCGCAGATCATGAACTGGTCATGTATCTTGACGGTAATCTCGTGTACAGTGCGCCCCTCTCATCCGATCTTGCAGCTTCGATCGCTAAAAATCCGGTGAACAGTCTGTATGCCGGAACCGGTTCAGGAGATGAAGGTAAAGAAAAGGCACAGGAACTTGAGATCCATCTCCGCGCCGGTGCTCTTCCTGTCCAGGTTCAAATTGCAGGATCCGGTTCAACCTCGGCAGTCCTTGGTGACTACTTCAAGGTAGTTTGTCTGATAGCAGCAATCGCTGCTCTTGCGGCAGTCGCTTTGATGGTCTACCTCAGATACCGTACGCCTGAGATCGTTCTCCCTATGATCGCGACGAATGTTTCCGAGATCATCATTCTTCTCGGTATTGCCGTTTTCATCCAGCAGCTTGATATCGCAGCCATCGCGGCATTGATTGCGGTTCTCGGTACAGGTATAGATCAGCTGGTCATCATCACCGACGAGGTCATGCATGAAGGCCGTGTCCCGTCTCAGGCTCTGTATCTCAAACGCCTGAAGCGCGCTCTTGTTATCATCATGACTTCAGCAGCCACGGTTATCATTGCGATGTTCCCGCTGATCATTATGGATCTTTCCACGCTCAAGGGATTTGCGATCATCAGCATCCTTGGTATTCTGATCGGTGTTCTCCTCACTCGCCCTGCCTATGGTAAGGTCGTGATGGAGATCATGTCAAAATAATTTTTTATTTTTATTGTGTGTTCTTCTGATTTTTGATAGAAGTAACTAAATTATGCAGTTTTGATACGATTTCGTGGTGACCCGCGGTTTTTACTATGACTGATTTATCTCTGATGACTGGATCTGAGAGGATGTTTTCAGTTGATTTATCAGAGAGAATGGCAATGATCCAATCCAGCACTTTTTTATGACTTGTAATGCCACCATGTTCCGCTTCTACTTTGAGTAAACGTTCATTTCCCTGTGGATCCTTTCCAAGCGTTTCGAGATATCCGTGCATGGTAGCTGACCTCTCGGGAACACATCCATCCCCTTCATGATCGTATATTACGTGGGTTACCTTGGGATCTGATAGGTTGTTCGAGAAAATCAGTGACCGTATCGTTTGATGATTTACCCCAACGGCAAAGTATGATCTATCGATTGTGGTGATGATACGGCTGTCATTTTCCAGTCTGAGGGGATGCTCATCACCGAATATTTTTCTCAGAATCAACTCATATTGACTCCGGGTCAGCGGTTTGTACACATTCAGACCTGCGTCTTTGGTCAAACCTGTGGAAGTATAATATGGCTCTCCTTTTGAAAATGTGATTTCCATATCCTGTATCTCATCGTTCGCAGGAATATTTCCGGTATACAGATACGCCGGGTGCAGGTCATCATACGCATTTGTTGTGATCAGCTCCGTTGATGAGGGAAAACTTGTTCGTACCTCTTTTGTGAGTTTCGTTACTGCTTCAAGCCACCCTGCCGGGACATATTTCAGTTCTCCGGTCAATGCAGTATTTATTGTGTCGTGTGTTCCTTCATACGGGGTTGCGGCTGTTATGATTTTTCTGATATGTTCTCCACCGTATGTTTCCAGATATGTTGAAACGACCAGCCCGCCGAGACTGTGTGCTACAAGGTCAACTTTGGACCCGCCGGTCTTTTGCAGGATATTCTGAATCTGCAGATTTAGCCAATATGCGGAATCAGATTTTGACTGACGAAAATCATAGGAAAAAAAGTAAACACCTCTGTCCGGAAACTCATCACTGAGGCGGTCAACGATCTTTTTGTATGGATATCCTATTGGTCCCATTGCTCCGTATTCGCGTTCATTTTCAGGTATTGTTACTTGGTTGATCTCATTATTTTTGACTATCAAAGCATTCTGCATCCTCATCCCCTCACCAAGTTTTGTGAGTTTTAGAGAATATTCTATCCAAACAAGGTTCCCTTCCAAATCATACAACTGGCTCCCCATGATGCCTGGTATAAATATAACTGGATTTTTAGTCTCTTGTGTTTTTTTCTCAGCCATAACAGTGGTTGTATACAACATAAGGAGGATAAATTTTATGATGACTCCAAGTCTCATACAAGCTTGTAGTGGGTCATCGTGGGTAATGAACATATCCTAGATTAAAATATATATTGTTAATGTAATAAAGTATGTTAATATCCCGTCGTAACAATATTTATTTTATATTGGATATATATTATGAAAAATATATATTGTCATCATTGATTAATCTTATTATCTATCCTGTTGACATGTATAATGGTACAAAATCATGAAGGCTGTCTTAGGACTTGAAGATGGGACAATCATCACTGGAACCGGCTTTGGCGTCGAAGGTTCTGCTTCCGGTGAATTGGTTGTCACCCTTGTATCCTCAGGATACATGGAAGCCCTTAGTGACCCGAGTGTATCCGGACAATTACTTATGTTCGGTTACCCACTTGTCGGGAACTACGGAGCAAATAAAGATCAGCTCCAGCATGACAAAGTTCACGCTGCGGGAACAATTGTGCGTGAACTCTGTGTTCATCCAAAACATCAGCCGACACTTGGCGAATTCTTTGAGGATAACGGCCTCATGGGCATCGAAGGTGTTGACACCCGGATGCTCACAATAAAACTGCGTGAACAGGGAGTCATGCGTGCTACCCTTATCACCGGTTCC
>Ga0265294_10009828_pt1 | contig 10973 bp, 9 predicted proteins | sample MunlanPumphouse3_FD_192504 | JGI IMG/M metagenome (GOLD analysis project Ga0265294, IMG submission 192504) | Groundwater microbial communities from a municipal landfill in Southern Ontario, Canada - Pumphouse #3 | ecosystem: Environmental > Aquatic > Deep subsurface > Groundwater | place...
GCCGGACCCGGCCTGTCCCTGAGTTCGACCTTTTCTTCTCAAGCATGTCCTCATGCTGTGGACCGTGGTGGCTATCGCCATGGGGGTGGGGCTGACGGGGAGGGGTCTCCCCCTCCCCTGTCTCCAACGCGTAAAGATCCGTGCCTGTCATCAACCCCACCCCACCCGCGCTTCGCGCTCCTCCCCCGCCCCTCGAGGGGCGGGGGCAGTCATGGCGATACCCCAGGGAAAGCCGTGCCCCGGATTGCATGCAAGCGGGAACACCGGGATGGGATCTCAGATGACCAGTTGTTTCGGAGGGCACTACTCTGCCCCGCGTCAGGCCTCCCCGGCGATGAGCCAGTTGATCGTGCACTTGGAGATCTCTTTGGAGCACTCGCCGAGCCTTCGTATGCTCTCCACAATGCTGCCGGCCGCAAGCGCCACGCTGCCGGACTGCAGGGGAATACTGTGGGCGATCGCATCGTACCTGGCAGCGAGCCCGGTGATTGACCGGATGTTTGCGTCGGCACCACGGATGTCTCTCTCAATCATTGCAGAGATGGTGGCATCAAATATGGTGAGGGCTTCTGCGCTCACAGACTCGAGATCCCCGAACAGATCCGGGTTTAGATCCGAATCCAGCAGCGGGAGAATGGTTGTCGCGGTATTGACAGCGTGATCGCCGATGCGCTCGATGATCCTGCTGACCAGGGCGTAACAGGCTGCATCGGCAACGGTCACCTGCATGCGCCTTGCAAGGTTTCCGTCGTTCTGGATGAGGTGGTACTGCCGGGCGATCAGCCAGTGGAGACGGTCCAGATCTCTATCACGTGCGGTAGCATCCTTGGCCAGCGCCCGGCTCTTCATCTTCAGCGCGCTGATGATATCCTCATGCATCCCCCGTGCGAGGATGTGCATGCGCCGAAGCGTACTCTCGAAGGTCATCTCCGCCGGGTTGATGAGATCTCTGATGGTGATGGTAGTGTCATTCTCTTCTGTTACCTCCTGCCCGATCACCATCCGGGTGAAGTCCAGCACCACCATCCGCATCCGGGGAGGTATTCTCCCCGGCGCGGTGATCGTCACAGCCGTGTAGCCCATGATGTAGGCGCCGACCAGACACCGGAAGAAGAACTCAGGGTCGCCGATCGCACTCGCATCGAATATTTTCACCCGTTGCGCCGCCTCACTCGTGATATTCGGAGTGATGAGGAGGGTGCCGTCGCTCTGCGCAATCAGCCCCAGAGGGTCATTCTTCCTGATGTTGAGAGATCTCGCCCACTCTTTGGGGAGCGAGACGACATACGACGAACCGCCAGTTATCTGAACCTTCCGAATCTCCATAGCCATCACCTGTGCCGGAGCCCTGGGCATGGGCAATGCAAAGATTGCCCCATCCCGCCATATAAACATAGCCGCACTGTGAGACCCCGGAGATACCTGGAATTTCCGGTTTTGCCCTGTAATATTCCGGCGGGTTCTCTCCACTGTGGCTGCCTGGGGATGTATGCTCGTCACCCTCTTCTGGATCCAGTGGTTACCGGAACGCCGGGTCCGGGAGCATCAGGTTGCACGGAGTGGTTACCGCGGACTCAGGGAGATCCGGTGGGCCAGGCAAAAGAGATCACAGGATGATGCAGGTGCAGGGTTCTGCGCGGGGTCATCGCTGCCCCCGGGTGCAGGGAGGGCGGAACGATGCGGTACTGCAGGCCATCGAAAGGGAGACCAGGTCTGCCGACCAGTCTTCGGGCGCCTTGCACCCGGAGTGAAGAGGCCGGGCGGCGAGGGGGAAACCCCTTCGCACCCTTCGGGTGTTCTAACGACGGACGGAAGGTCCGTCGCGATCCAAAGACCTTCGAGCGCACTCCTACCACGACCAGAACAGGGTTTCAACGGGGCCTGGTGGAGATGAACTGACATGACAGCACAGCAGGATGTGCGCCGTTGAGCCTATGGACCTGGCTCAGTTGAGGAAGGATGAAATTTGTCCGGTAACCGGATGGCAGAAGAGATGCCGCACCGTGTGCGATTTAGAGAGAAGAGGATACACGAAAAGACGACGTCAAGGGGGGAAGTGTCTTGTGTGGATCCAAATCTCTCTGGATCTGTTTATTCGATATAAGTATTTAATTATTTTCATTTGTTATAAGTTGTGAAATAAAGGTTTTGGCCGGTTGCCCGGGCATTCACGGATTACTGTGCAGGAGCCGCCTCTGCTTTATGTTCTCGCGGTAGAGGCCCCTCTACGACCGGGTTATGTGGATGCGTGACCCATTCGGTGAACGATCCCTCATAGAGCCGGACATTGGGGTAGAGGTAGAGCCATTTCAGGAGGACAAACTCGTTTGTGGCCTCCCGGCCAGTCCCGCACGTGCAGATGACGGTCCTGCTCCGGTCGACGCCGTGATCTTCCAGGATCATGTCGAGTTCATCGTTTGACCTGAACAACGCCGGATTCGCATCATCCATCAGGCTTCTCCAGGGCAGGCTGATAGCGCCGGGGATGTGCCCGGCCTTCCGCCAGGGTCCCTGCCCCTCGTAGAACTTTGCCGGCCGTGCATCGAGCACGATCACGCCGTCATTGTCCTTGACCCGCTGGAACTCTTCATACCCGATGGCGTAGTCGTCGTGAGCCTTGATGGTGAACCTGGATGGCTCAGCCGCAGGATACTCCTGCGAGAGTTCCCCGCCCTTGCTCTTCCATTCGTCAAGCCCTCCGTCGAGGAGGTATACGGCGTCGTGGCCGTACTTCGCCAGGGTGTAGGCCATCATCATCTGCCCAAGCCCGTCACCCCAGCCGGAGAATGCGCCTTTGCCGGTGTAGACAACTACCGGGGAGTCGGCCTTAATGCCCGCGCGCCGAAACGACTCTTGCAGGCAGGCGTCCGGGCTGTACGGCGTCGGGAAGCCCCGATTGCAGACCCGCAGGACTCCCTCGGTCAGGTAGACGGCGCCGGGAATATGCTCCTGGATATAGTCGTGGACGTTGGGCTGGACATCGACGACCGTCAGGTTGCTATCCTGCAGGTGGTCGGCCAGCCAGGCCGGGGTCACCAGTTTGACCTTCCCGTCACCGCGGGGGTACGGGGCATTCTCCCGGTCGCTGCTGGCCTGCAGGCGTTTTTTACCGCCGGGGGTAAATATCTCATCATCACGCATTTCCATCGCCTCATACTGGATATTCTCGGGGAGAGTGATCCGGCCCCCACTCCGAGCTTGAGACCACATATACCTTGTGCAGGATCCGGTGGAGGCATGGACGGACCCTGATTACAGCGTGGCGAACGCACCGAAGTGCATCAGTCATTGCCGTCGCCGGGGAAGCGCCCCGCCGTACACAGACGCCCGCACTCTCCGCTCCACCCTCTTGCCCTGCATATGAGCGGGAGAACCCCTGCGCCCGTCACATTCCGGGACTCTCCGGACCAACCTCGATGCTCTCACCCGGCGCGACAATCCTGACCCGCATCGACGTCGTTCGCTCGATAGCCTGCTTAAAGTTCTGCACATCCTGCTGGATGGCAGGGAAGGTGTCGTAGTGCATCGGGACCACGAGCGGCGCTCCGATGTACCGGGCCGCGACCATCGCCTCGTCGGGCCCCATCGTGAAACGCCCTCCGACGGGGAGGAGCGCCACGTCCGGCCGATAGAGGTCCCGTATAATCTGCATATCAGAGAAGAGCGCCGTATCGCCGGCATGGTAGACGCTGATGCCGTCCATCGTGATGACAAACCCGGCGGCGACGCCGCCGTAGAAGCCCATACCCTCGTCTTCCAGCCATGAGGAGTGAAGAGCAGGCGTCATTGTAAACCGGACACCGTCGACGGTGATGCTGCCGCCGATGTTCATCGGTTCGGCAGGAATACCCTTCGATGCCAGGTACTTCGCCACTTCGTTGATGGCGACCGTCTTCTTCTTCAACCGCACAGTCATGCCCAGGTGGTCCGCATGGGCATGCGTCACCGCAACGATATCGGGCTCCATTGGAAGCGAGCCCTCCGGGACGAAGGGGTCGATGAGGACTGTCTGCGATCCAGCGAGCGAGAAACATGCATGGCCAAGCCAGGTCAAGCGCATGGGAAGAGATCGGCCTGCTATTTAAAAAATGTTCAGTAAAATTGCAGAGGGTGGACAGGGGGTTCAGAACTCCCCCATATCGATCGCTTCGGCCATATCGATGGCCTCGGAGAGGCCGTCGTTGGCGACACCGCGCGTCATCTGTTCAGAGAGATCACGGTCTTCCATCACATCTCTTATCCGTTCCAGATATGGGTCCAGGGTGGTGTCCCTCTGCTGTTCGATCACATGGCGGTACTCACGAAGTGTGGAGGGACTCACATCAAGTTCCTCACTGATCTCCTTCATGGTCTTCCCGGAATCAAGAAGTTCCGTCATCATCTCGCGATCAAACGGCATCTTGAAGTCGAGTTCCCTGAAGAGTTTGAGGCGGACCCGGGCACGTGCCACGGTCTTGCTCAGTTTCTCATCGCCGAGAGCCCTCGCTATCTCTGTATCGTTTTTGCCGTCGTAGTACGCAACCACGAGTTTTGCGAGCTGCCGCGGGGCGAGTTTGGTCTTGAAATACCCCTGATCGAGGACCTCCCGCATGATCAGGGCAATCTCGCGCTCAACAGCGTCGCGATCCCGGAGTGTACCGTGAACCTTCCTCATCGGCTCAACGATCGTCTTCTTGTTCGTGATGGTCGTGAACAGCTCAAGGAGCTGCTGCTTGCGGGTATCTTCTGCCATGTCCGTATCTCTCTCTTCTATATTCCACCGTCCGGCTTTGGAGGTCATCCATGATGATCTCCAATATATATAGTTTATCCCCCAACCGGGGCGTAACGTTCCCTACATTACAACTGCTAACATTTAAAACTTGTCATATAAACCGTTGGAAGAGAATGATCGTTTTCCGGGATGTAACAATATCTTTCGAGATATTGCCGGCCGTGAAAAAAAGTTCTCCTATACAGCCTGTTTTCGAAGAGTTTTGATCTCCCGCGAGAGGAGAACCATTCTTTATTAGCACCGGCGCTCAAATGTACTGCAAGACTATGGCCGAGACGAGCGATATTTACGAAAAAGTCATGGAAGTAGCCAGAAGACGTGGTTTTGTCTGGCCTTCATCCGAGATATACGGGTCGATCGCCGGTTTTATCGATTATGGGCCGCTCGGGGCGATGATGAAGAGGAATATCGAGAACCTCTGGCGATCGTTCTACGTCTTCCAGGAAGGCTATTACGAGATCGAATGCCCCACCGTCGGAAACGAGGCAATCTTCGTCGCATCCGGTCACGTGAAAGAGTTTGCCGACAAAATGGTGCAATGCCCGCACTGCGGCGAATACCTCCGCGCCGACCATGTCGCAGCAGAGAACGGCATCGAGAATGCCGGCACGCTCTCGTCGGGGGCGCTCCAGGCAGTGCTCTGCGAACTGCCCTGCCCTGCATGCAAGGAGCACCTGGGTGAAGCGGGTGTCTTTGCGTTCAACCTGATGTTTGAGACCACCATCGGCCCGGGGTCGCAACGGAAGGGCTATCTGCGCCCCGAGACCGCCCAGGGCATCTTCACCGACTTCCCCCGGCTCCTGCGGTTCTATCGGGACAAACTCCCCTTCGGCGCTGTCCAGATAGGAAAATCCTACCGGAACGAGATCTCCCCCCGCCAGGGCATGATCCGGCTGCGGGAGTTCTCGCAGGCAGAGGCCGAGATCTTTGTCCACCCCGACGAGAAGGACCATCCCGCCTTCCACCGCTATGCGGACTACGCAGCGCCCCTCCTCACCATCGCGCGGCAGCTCGACAACCAGGAACCGGCCGGAATCACGATGCGTGCCGCCGTGGATGAGGGCCTGATCGCAAACGAGTACGTGGCCTACTACATCGCGCTCACGCACCAGATTTTGACCGCTATCGGCGTGGATCCGGCAAAACTCCGGTTCCGCCAGCACCTGACCGACGAGCGGGCACACTACGCGGCCGACTGCTGGGACGCCGAGGTCTTCTCCGGCCGGTTCGGATGGGTCGAGATCGTCGGCATCGCCGACCGCACCAACTACGACCTGCGCTCGCACGCCGGGCACTCCGGCACCTCGATGACGGTCTTCGTGCCCTACGATGAGCCGAAGCGGGTTATGAAACGGCGGATTGTGGCCGACATGGGCGTGCTCGGCCCCCGGTTCCGCGGCAGGGCGAAGGCGGTCGCGGACGCCCTGGCCGCTTCGGACCCGGGAGAGGGTGGCGCGCGGATCACCCTTGACGGCGAGGAGATCTTCATCCCCGCAGATCTCTACCAGGTCCGGGAGGAAGAGGTGGAGATCCGCGGCGAAGAGGTGATGCCCCATGTCATCGAGCCGTCATACGGCATTGACCGGATGATCTACGTCGCACTTGAGCACAGTTACGCTGAGGAGGAGGTCGACGGCGAGATACGAAGAGTGCTCCGGCTCCCGCCGGCGATATCACCGGTCCAGGCCGCCGTCTTCCCGCTGATGAACCGGGATGGCCTCGATACAATCGCGCAGACGATCGCGGAGAGGCTCACCCGGTGCCGCATCCTCGCCCAGTATGACGACTCCGGCGCCATCGGCAGACGTTATCGGAGGCAGGATGAGATCGGGACACCCTTTGCCGTCACCGTCGACTACGATACGCTTGAGGACAACACCGTGACCGTCAGGGACCGTGACAGCATGGAGCAGGTCCGCATACCGGTCGAGCGGCTGCCGGAGGTCCTCTCGGCACTCATCTCCGGGGCCACCACGTTCCATGAACTCAGGGCATGAACTACATCTCCCATCCGCTGATCCGGCCGGAGAGCATCGAAGAGCGGCAGTATCAACTCTCCATTGCGCTCCGGGCGCTTGATGCGAACACGATGGTCGTCCTCCCGACCGGCCTCGGGAAGACGGCTGTCGCGCTCCTCGTCGCGGCATCCCGCCTCTACTCTCACCCGGGGAGGGTGCTGATGCTTGCGCCTACAAAACCCCTTGTCGAACAGCATCTCCGTTTTTTCAGGCAGTTCCTGCTCTCCCGGGACGGCTCTGAGCCACAGGAGTCCGATTTTGCCATGTTCACCGGAGATACTCCGCCGGATGAACGGACCAGAGCCTGGGAGGCATGCCGGATCTGTTTTGCCACCCCGCAGGTGATCAAGAACGACTGCCTGGCAGGGAGGTACAGCCTCGCCGATGTCGTGCTGCTGGTTGTGGACGAGTGCCACCGGGCGGTGGGGAACTACGCATACGTCTTCCTCGCCCAGCACTACTGCACCGCTGCGAATGAGCCCCTGCTCCTCGCTATGACCGCCTCCCCCGGAGGGGACCGGGCGAAGGTGCAGGATGTCTGCAACAACCTCCACATCGAGGCGGTCGAAACAAGGGTGGAGACCGACAGGGACGTCCTCCCCTACATCCACGAGCGCGATATCCAGTATATCGATGTCTACCTGCCCGAAGAACTGCAGGCGGCGCTCCTTGCCCTCCGAGGACTCGTAGAGTCACGCCTCACCCGGCTCGCGAGCCTTGACTTCCAGGTTCCTAAACCGGATAAACTCTCGATAAAGGCACTCAATGGCTTGAACGCCCAGATCCAGCAGCGTATACGGACACGGGACCCCTCCGCTTTCATCGCGGCATCCCTGCATGCCGAGTGCATGAAACTCCGCCATGCCATAACGCTCGTCGAGACTCAAGGAAGCGAGGCGCTCAAACTCTACCTGGCCCGGCTCAGCGCTGAAGGGGCTTCGAGCACAGGGAGCAAGGCGAGCAAGCGCCTCGTCGGGGATCCTGTCTACCAGCACCTCGTCGAGGTCTCCGGCGGCTGGAAGGAGGAACTCCACCCCAAGGTCGCGATCGTCCTCGAACTGGTGCGGGCACAACTTGCAGCGCACCCGGAGAGCCGGATCATCGTCTTTGCCACCTACCGCGACACCGTCCAGACGCTTGTCGGCGCGCTCTCGGCGAGCGGCATCGCCTGCGAGCGGTTCGTTGGCCAGGCTTCCCGGGATGCGGAACGGGGGCTTACGCAGAAAGAGCAGATCGCGAGCCTCGCCCGGTTCCGGGAGGGGGAGTTCAGGTGCCTGGTCGCGACATCGGTAGGCGAGGAGGGGCTTGATGTCCCCTCGACGGATATGGTGATCTTTTATGAGGCCGTTCCTTCAGAGATCAGGAGCATCCAGCGGAAGGGGAGGACCGGAAGGAGCGGCAGCGGCACGATCGTCGTGCTGGTGACGAAAGGCACATCCGACGAGGCGTTCCGGTACGTGAGCCAGACCCGGGAGCGGGCGATGGTGACGGGGATCAAGAGCATGAGCACCGCGCCGGAATTCGCCCTGCCCCCGCCCATCCCGGCCGCCACAAAACAGATAGACTTCCTTGCGTTTGCTCCCCCGGGACCGGCGATCACCGTAGATGATCGGGAGACGTCGTCACGGGTCGCCGAGCGCCTGCACGAACTCGGGGCCTCGATCGCGCTACAGCGCCTTGAGTTCGGCGACTATGCCATCGGCGACCGTATCCTTGTTGAGCGCAAGACCTCCCACGACTTCATGGGCACCCTGGTGGAACGGGACCTCTTCGGGCAGATCAGGGCTATGGCCGACGCGGTGCCGCGGCCGGTCCTGATCATCGAGGGGGAAGAGGACCTCTATGAGGTGCGTAATATCCACCCGAACGCCGTGAGAGGCATGATTGCTGCTATCACGGTGGATATGGGCGTGACACTGATACGCACGAGAGATGCGGACGATACCGCCGAGATGCTCTACGTCCTCGCACAGCGTGAGGGGAGCGAGCGGGGAGAGCGGAAGGTGCATCCAAAGAAATCCTATCGTTCGATCCGCGAAGAGCAGGAGTATGCGCTCGCCGCGTTCCCAAACATCGGTCTCCGGAGTGCACGGCTCCTCCTCGAACACTTCGGATCGCTCAAGGCAATCATCGATGCCGAAGTGGAGGAACTGGCATCCGTGCACGGGATCGGAGAGAAGACCGCCCGCAGTATATGGGACCTTGCCCGCAGGCCTTACCGCTGACCCAGCGTTGCGAGCGCTTCAGCGCCTCGTTCAACCGCCATCATCAGGGTCAGGCATTCGCCGGCCCTCTGCTCGCCCCTGATGCGCTCGCAGAGATGGATGATCGTCTGCTCGAGTTCCGAGGAGACCCGGTCCTGCGGCCCGGAGGCGGTTGCGGCCGGTGCGGGTGACCGCACAGATTCCTCGGGTGCCCGTGGGGCGGAGACCGGCGCCATCGGCGCCGGTTCGGGAAGAGGCTCTTCTGATGCTGCCAGCGGGCAGATCACGCATTGTGTCTCTCCCCTGTACTCAAATAGCGGGTACCCGCATACTTTACAGGATTTAGCGAGCATCTTTCCTCCCTTCAGGAGATACTCAGCCATGACTTCGTCAGCCTTATCAGCCGTCATTTCGTCGGACTCCCTTAATCAACTTATATATGTCTGGATGCCTCTAATAATAGAGGGGTATATCTAATGGCAAGTCCAGACGAAACAATACGGATCTGCATCCAGATGCTGCAGAATATCAGCGAGGATTCCACCATCCCACGCAATATACGGCGCGTTGCAGATGAGACCAGAACGGTCCTCCGGGATGAATCCCGAAGTATCGGCCTCCGCGCCGCAACGGCGATCTCCATGATCGACGAGATCAGCAACGACCCGAACATGCCGGTCCATGCACGGACCCGTATCTGGGAACTGGTATCGCAACTGGAAACGGTACCTCTCGATTAAACCGCTCTTTCTTCTTGAACGACTCCGGCGAGGCCCAGGGCAGAGTGATACTATTTGAGGTTGCAATCAAGCGCCGTATCACTCTGCTCACCGTATGCCGCTCGGCAGCCACGGGGTCGTTCCGTCACCTTCTTTCCTGCGTTCAGCTCTGGACGGTTACGTAGACTGTCCTCTGGCGGCTTGACCGGACGTCCAGTTCGAGGAGGACGATCTGCTGCCAGGTGCCGCACGCGAGCCTGCCCTCGATCACCGGGGCGGAGAGCGACGGTCCGACCACCGCTGCCCTGACGTGGGACCGCCCGTTGCCGTCGCCCCATGCCGCATCATGCGCGTAGGGAATATCGGCCGGGGCGATGACCGAGAGCGCCCGACGGAGATCCGAGAGCACACCGGGCTCGTACTCTATGGTCGTGACGGCGGCAGTCGACCCCGTGACGAAGATGCTGGCAAGACCCTCCCGCACGCCGCTCTCGGCAATCGCCTGCTCTATTCTGGGCGTGAGGTTGACGATCTCTCCTTCGCCGTGCGTCTCGACCTGAATAGTTGTACGGAACATTGTATTGGACACCTCATCCACACCGTGGTTGTCCCGCCAGTATATACTTCCTGCTCCAGGAGGAACGTCGTTCTTCAATGCTCGTGCTCCTGCTTTCAAAGCCTCCAGGCTTCTCAAACCCCGGGCGTTCCGCCCATCGCACCTTCAACCGGTCGCACCCTCCGGCCTGTTACATCCTACGGACATTCTCACACACCCATGCACGGATTTCCACCGGGTATCGCCATTGACTGCCCCCGCCCCCTGAGGGTGGGGGAGGAGCGCGAAGCGCGGGCGGGGTGGGGGGGTTACAGGTAGCGCTACCCGGTGAGACAGGAGAGGGGGGCAAGCCCCATACTCGCTAACTTTAGATATGACGATTCAAGAGGGTAACGCTTGATTCAAGAAAATATGATCACTTGGGCTTTCTATGGGCCGCAAGACCATGCTGATATGTGGTAATAGTAATCTTCCCCTGAAAAAGGTATTGATCTCTGGAATCTCACCGGAAAAGGACTTTCAGAGGGCAATAGATGAGAACTCGTCAATTGCTTGAACCTCGCCGGTATCAACAGGAATGCATTGCACCCATATGGTAAGTTAGCGCCAGTGGGGGCAAGCCCCCATAAGCGCTAACTTTATCGACAACTATTTACCTGCAGACGGTGCACCATACTATGTTGGAACCAAGGAAGGGAGAGC
>Ga0265294_10009829_pt1 | contig 10973 bp, 12 predicted proteins | sample MunlanPumphouse3_FD_192504 | JGI IMG/M metagenome (GOLD analysis project Ga0265294, IMG submission 192504) | Groundwater microbial communities from a municipal landfill in Southern Ontario, Canada - Pumphouse #3 | ecosystem: Environmental > Aquatic > Deep subsurface > Groundwater | place...
CACCACAAATTTTTTCATGATGCCCCCCTGCAATTCTAGGAATCTCTTTAAGTTTTTTAGGAAAGGGTAAAGACTCTAACATTTTAATAGAAATTAACGAGTGGTTGTTAATAATTAATCTCTCTTCAGCAGTTAACGTTCCTTTTCTAATACTTAAATTGTAGACTTCATTTTCTGAGAGTAAATTTTGTTCGTTTCCATTAATAACTATTTTATGTTGAGCAATTTCTTCAATGCGTTTTATTTTAGCATCTTCCATAAATTCACCCCCCGTATTAGAGGTTTTTATAAATTCAAAATCATCACTTAGTTGGGAAATTACTTTTTGGAACTCTTCTTCTAAACTCTTTTTAATATTTATTTCTTTAGCAGCGAAAACAGCTTTAAAATATTCAAGCTCTTTTTGTTTTTTAAGCAGTTCAAAACGCACCTCTACTTCACTAATGCGGTCATGAATAGTTTGAAGTTTTCGAGCTTTATCAACCACATATTCAGGAGTAGTAATTTTACCAATGTCGTGCATCCACGCGGCTGTTTTAATCTCTTTTATTTCATCTTCATTGTAAAACTTATCTTTATAAAGTGTTTCATCTTCATTTATTGCATCCATAAACATTTCAGCAATTTCTGCTACTCTTCCAATATGTCCTCCTGTATAAGGAGATTTTTCATCGATTGCTGTGGCAATGGTTTTAATAAAAGAGTTTAACAGATTTTCTAAATCGTGAATGAGTTCTCGGTTTGCAATAGAAATAGCAGCTTGTGAACCCATAGATAAAATGAGCTTTTCATCTTCTGCTGTAAATTCAATGGTGACACTGTTTTCATCTTGTTTGTTGAGAAGTTGCAATACTCCAATAACATCACCTTCGTGATTAATCATGGGAACTACTAACATAGATTGTGTTCTGTAACCTGTGTTTTTATCAAAATTTTTAGTTCCTTCAAAATTGAAACCACTTTGTTGATAAACATCTTTAATATTAATAAGTTTGTTATTTAAAGCACACAAAGCTGCTACCATTTCATTGTTAGGTATGTCATTAATATATAAAGGCAAATTAGGCCATGTAATTTTGCCTTGCGTTCCACCCATTTTAATGCCCAAAGAATCGGTTTGAACGACTGTAAATGCCAGACTATTTTCGTTGACTAAATAAAGTGTTCCTCCATCGGCATTGGTGAAATTTTTTGCTACAAGTAAGATTTTTTCCATTAAAACATCAATATTTTTCTCACTAGTAAGCGAATATCCCACCTCTATTAAGTCCTGAATCTCTTTTTTTTGTTGAGTGGTTTCGTGAATAACAGGTTTTGAGTTATCAAGAGTAATAATATCTCCATCTTTTAAAATAGCTCCATTGTTAAGTAAAATATTTGACTCTTCTATCTCTTTTTTAACCGTATCGTAAAATGTGGGTTTAATGTGATTTATATAAATTCTTACATCTTTACGCCCTAAAAGGCTCAGTTGTTCTTTGAAAATTTTAGGAGTAAAATGTTTGCTATCACTTGCTAGTTTTTCAAAAGAGGAGGGGAACGAAATGTCAAAAATAGCTGATTTTATTGCTTTATTTTCATTAATTTCTTCAAATAAAGAAGGGCAGATATAGGTATCTGAAGAAAAAAGAGTAGCGTTATTTTTTTTAGTAATAACATACCCACAGCTTGAATTGGTGTGATTATTTGGAATAGCCTTTATACTACAAGAGTTAAAAGTAATGGTTTCATGAAAATTAATCTCTTGAAATACAATGGCATTTTGCGTTTGTTGTAAAAGGTTTATTTGACTAAAATCGGGCCAAATTTCCCAATTGAAAATATGTTTTTTTAATTTTTCTAACGTTAAAAGTGTTCCATAAATAGTTAAAGGAGTTTTACGATAGGTAAAATAAGAGTCAATTAAAAAGGGAAGTTCAAAAATATGGTCTAAGTGTGCATGGGTAATAAATATATGGTCAATATCTTGAGCTTTCTGTTTTAAACTCGATAAAATATTGCCAGCATCTATCAAAATATTTGAATCAACTTGAATGCACGTTGAGTTTTGATTGATAGTTTTGCTTCCACTTGCACCTAATATTTTAATATGGTTTTCCATTATTCTAACTCCACAAGTAATTTATAAAAAGTTTATCTAAAAAATAATTAAATCCTATAGTGGTCTGTTCAAGTAACTTTAAGCTAAAATTTATTATAATCCGAATCCATTTTTCAACCAATGAGGAATTTTTTACCAAATGCTTGTGTGTTTTGTAAAAAGTTGGTGAAAGGTTAAGTGATATTGACCTTAATTTAAGTGAGTTTTCACTTGATAGTGCCTTTTACCTGTTGATTAGTGGCAATAAACACAAAGGAAAGCAACAATGAAAGTTAGAGCTTCGGTTAAGAAAATGTGTGACAAATGGAAGATTGTCAAAAGAAGAGGAATCGTAAGAGTAATCTGCGAAACTAAAAAACACAAACAAAGACAAGGATAAAAAGACATGGCAAGAATCGCAGGTGTTGATTTACCAAACAAAAAAAGAATGGAGTACGCATTAACGTACATTTTCGGAATAGGTTTACATAACTCTAGATTAATTCTAAAAGCTGTTGGAATTGATTACAACAAAAGAGCACATGAATTAACAGAAGATGAAGCAGCTAATATTCGTAAAGAAATCCAAGAAAACTACCAAGTTGAGGGTGATTTAAGAAAAAAAGTTGCAATGGACATTAAATCATTAATGGATTTAGGTTCATACAGAGGGTTAAGACATAGAAAAGGTTTACCTTGTAGAGGGCAAAAGACTAAAACTAATGCCAGAACAAGAAAAGGTAAAAAAAGAACTGTTGGTGCAGCAAGCAAATAAGGATAACTAATGGCAAAAAGAAAAGTAACTAGAAAAAAAATAGTAAAAAAGAATATTGCTGACGGTATAGTTCATATTGCAGCATCATTTAATAATACAATGGTAACTATAACAGACAATGCTGGAAACACAATTGCATGGTCAAGTTCAGGTAACTTAGGGTTTAAAGGTAGTAAAAAATCTACTCCTTTCGCAGCTCAACAAGCCGTAGAAGATGCAATGAAAAAAGCTATGGAACACGGTATCAAAAATGTTGGTATTAAAGTTCAAGGACCGGGTTCAGGTAGAGATACTGCTGTTAAATCAATAGGTTCTCTTGAAGGTATCACTGTGAAGTGGTTTAAGGATGTTACACCGTTACCACATAATGGTTGTAGACCTCCTAAGAGAAGAAGAGTGTAAGGAGTAGATTATGGCAAGATATACAGGACCAGTTGAAAAAATCGAAAGAAGACTTGATGCAGATCTAGGACTTAAAGGTGAGAGAAGATTAGCAGGTAAAAGTGCTTTAGAAAAAAGACCTTTCCCTCCAGGACAACACGGACAAAGAAGAACTAAAATCACTGAGTACGGGTTACAATTAAGAGAAAAGCAAAAAGCAAAATTTATGTATGGTATTTCTGAAAAACAATTTAGAAAATACTTTAAAGAAGCTGTGCGAAAAGAAGGAAATACAGGGGAAATCCTGATTAAACTTATTGAGCAACGATTAGACAATGTTGTTTATAGAATGGGATTTGCTACAACACGAGCAAATGCTAGACAATTTACAACACACGGACATATTTTAGTTGATGGTAAAAAAGTTGATATCCCTTCTTTTTTAGTAAAACCAGGACAAAAAATTGAAGTTAAAGAGAAATCTAAAACTAACCCTCAAGTTGTAAGAGCATTAGAATTAACAAACCAAAGTGGAATTGTTGAGTGGGTTGACGTAGATAAAGATAAAGTATTTGGTATCTTTACTAGAATTCCAGCAAGAGAAGAAGTTGTTATTCCAGTTGAAGAGAGATTAATAGTAGAGTTATATTCTAAATAATAAAGCATAAGGTCGGATATGAAGAAATTCGCAGATACACCGTTTTTACCAACAGAAGTTGAGATTGAGGCTATTAGTGATACAGAAGCTAAAATAACAGCATATCCATTTGAAAGTGGATTTGCTATTACTTTGGCTCACCCATTAAGAAGACTTCTTCTTTCAAGTTCTATTGGTTATGCCCCAATCGCGGTCAAAATAGAGGGTGCTAGTCATGAATTTGACTCGTTAAGAGGTATGCTTGAAGATATTGCTATATTTATTATTAATCTTAAAAACATTAAATTTAAAATCACTAGTGATGAGAGCCAAGTGGTTGCAGAGTACTCTTTTGACGGTCCAAGAGAGATCAAAGGAAGTGATTTAAATAACTCTGATTTAGAGATAGTTAGTCCAGAATCTCACTTAGCAACTATTAATAGTGACTGTAATTTAACGTTCTCTGTTATTATTCAAAAAGGAATCGGATATACTCCTTCAGAAGATATAAGAGATATGATTACAACAGATTATATTCCTATTGATGCTTTTTTTACTCCGGTTAAAAAAGTAGTTTATAATATTGAAAAAATGTTGGTTGAAGATAATCCTAACTTTGAAAAAGCGGTATTTAATATTCACACTAATGGACAAATTTCGCCTATTGATGCGTTTAAAGAGTCTATTTCTGTTATGTATTCTCAAATGTCAGTATTTAACAAAGTGTTTGATTTATCTGAAGTAACAGTTAATGATAGCGGAGAAGAACCACTTGAGTTAAAAGATTTAGTTGTTAAAATTGAAGATTTAAACTTAAGCGCTAGAAGTTTTAATTCATTAGACAGATCTGGATTAAAATATCTAGGAGAGTTGGTACTTATGAGTGAAGTGGAAGTAAGAAATATTAAAAATCTTGGTAAAAAATCACTAGATGAGATTTCTGAAAAATTAGAATCTCTTGGTTTTCCAATTGAAGATACTCTTCCAGAAAATATAGCTTCTGCTTTAAGAAGAAAGCTAGAACAGTTAAAAGCATAATAAAGGGTTAATATGAGACATAAGCATGGATATAGAAAGTTAAATAGAACTTCTTCTCATAGAAAAGCATTGTTAAAAAATTTAGCAATCGCTTTAATTGAGAGAGAAAAAATTGAAACAACAGTTCCAAAAGCAAAAGAATTAAAAAGATACATTGAGAAATTAGTAACAACTTCAAGAAATCCAGATTTAAACACTCACAGATTAGTGTTTGCTGCATTACAACATAAAGAAGCTACTAAAAAAATTATCAATGAAATAGCACCAAAGTATCTTGAGAGAAATGGTGGATATACTTCACTTATTAAAACAAGAATTAGAAAGGGTGATGCAACGCCTATGGCTTACATCGCGTTTGTATAAACATTGTTTTTTTAAATATAAAAGGTCGGAGCAAAAGCTTCGACCTTTTTTTGTACATAAAATTATAGAACAAACCACTTTTAAGTAGGCAATTCAAAAAAGAGTTTAATAAAAAATATTGTATAATTCGACCTTGTTTAATATGGAAATGTAGGAGTAATATATTGATAACACTAAAAGAAGCACTGAAACTAAATAGCAGTGAAATTGAAAATTTAAGAACACAATTAAAAGAAAAAATAAAATCAAATAAGCATATAGGTGCTTACATAGAACAACTTACTTCTTCAGAACTCAATGAAGCTAATGCCGGAATTCCCATTGCTATAAAAGATAATATCAATGTTAAAAATTGGGATATGACATGTGGGAGTAATATTTTAAAAGGATATGTCTCTCCTTACAATGCAACAGTTATAGAAAAGTTACAAAAAGCAGGATTAGCCCCTTTTGGAAGAACCAATATGGACGAACTTGCAATGGGAAGTTCTACACAAAGCTCTTGTTATGGAAAAACACTTAACCCTTTAAACTCTTCCAAAGTTCCAGGAGGAAGCAGTGGTGGAAGTGCAGCAGCAGTAGCAGCTGGACTAGCAATTGCGGCTTTAGGAACAGATACGGGTGGAAGTATCCGACAACCCGCAGTTTTTTGTGGTTGTGTGGGAATGAAACCAACCTATGGAAGAGTTTCACGATATGGAGTAGCAGCATACTCTTCATCTTTAGATCAAGTAGGACCTATTACTCAAAATGTAGAAGATGCCGCTATTTTATACGACATTATTGCAGGACATGACGAAAGAGACTCTACTTCTTCAGAAATAGAAGCAACTCCCGTAGCTCCAAATCTAAATCCAAATAGAAAACTCACCATTGCAGTTATTGATAATTTTATTGATCAAGCCGATGAAGATGTTAAAAAAGGGCATGAAAAAGCAGTTGAAGCACTTAAAGCTGCAGGACATACGATTATTCATAAAAGTATGATAGATACTTCAATTATAGTATCGAGTTATTATATTATAGCAACTGCAGAAGCCAGTACTAACCTTGCTCGACTTGATGGTATTCGATACGGAAACAGAAAAGGTGAGGGGAACTTAAAAGATATTTACTTGCAAACAAAATCGCAAGGCTTTGGAGAAGAAGTACAAAAAAGAATTATGTTAGGTTCGTTTGTATTAAGTGCAGGTTATTACGATGCATATTATATTAAAGCACAAAAAGTACGACACTTAATTAAAGCCAAATATGAAGAAATTTTTAAAGATGCTGATTTAATTCTTTCACCCGTAGCTCCAAGTGCAGCTCCAGATATTGGAAGCTTTAAAACCTCTTTAGAGATGTATTTAAACGATATTTATACCATATCTGCCAATTTAGCTGGGCTTCCTGCCATTGCATTGCCTGTATGTAAAAATGAAGAAGGTATGCCAATTGGACTACAACTTATTGCTAAAGCATACGATGAACAAACACTTTTTGATGGAGCTTTAAGCTTAGAGCAACACATTAACTATACCAAATAAATAGGGAAAAAAATGAAAATTAGAAAAAGAGCATTGACTTTTGAGGATGTACTGTTAGTTCCTGCAAAATCTGAAGTTTTACCACGAGAAGTCTGTTTAAAAACTAAATTAACTAAAAATATCACTATGAATATCCCTTTTGTAAGTGCTGCTATGGACACAGTAACTGAGTACAAAGCTGCTATTGCTATGGCAAGATTAGGTGGAATTGGAATTATTCATAAAAATATGGATATTGAAGCACAAGTATTGCAAGTGCAAAAAGTGAAAAAAAGTGAAAGTGGAATGATTATTGACCCTTTTGTTATAACTCCTGACCAAACCCTTCAAGATGCAGAAGATATTATGGCAACTTATAAAATTTCAGGAGTTCCTGTTGTTAATGAAAAACGTGAATTAGTGGGTATCTTAACAAACAGAGATATGCGGTTTACGAAAGATTTTAGCTTAATTGTTAAAGACAATATGACAAAAATGCCTCTAGTAACAGGAAAAGAAGGAACTTCTTTAGAAGAAGCAGCCGATATTATGCACCAAAAGAAAATTGAAAAATTGCCTATTGTAGATAATGATAACAAACTTATAGGGCTTATTACTATCAAAGATATCAATAAAAAAAGAGAGTATCCAAACTCAAATAAAGACAGCTTTGGAAGACTAAGAGTAGGTGCGGCTATTGGAGTAGGGCAACTTGACCGCGCTACTGCACTTGTAGAAGCAGGAGTTGACGTTTTAGTTTTAGACTCAGCTCACGGACACTCAAAAGGTATTTTAGATACGGTTAAACTTATTAAAGAAACACTTAATATTGAAGTAATAGCAGGAAATGTAGCCACTGCAGAAGCAACAGCTGATTTAATTAAAGCAGGGGCAGATGCTGTTAAAGTAGGAATTGGACCGGGAAGTATTTGTACAACCCGAATAGTTGCAGGTGTAGGAATTCCTCAAATCTCAGCTATTGACGAATGTGCTGCAGAAGGTGCTAAACATGGAGTTCCAATTATTGCAGATGGAGGAATCAAATACTCAGGCGATGTAGCTAAAGCTCTAGCTGTGGGTGCGAGTTCTGTTATGATGGGAAGCGCCTTAGCAGGAACAGATGAAAGTCCTGGTGAAATGATTATTTTTCAAGGAAGAAAATTCAAAACCTACCGAGGAATGGGAAGCATTGGAGCCATGACAAAAGGAAGCACAGACAGATATTTCCAAGAAGGAACCGCAGCCGATAAGTTAGTACCTGAAGGAATAGAAGGCAGAGTTGCTTACAGAGGCGATATTGCCGATATTATTCACCAATTCATTGGTGGACTAAGAAGTTCAATGGGCTACTTAGGAAGCAAAGATATCCCAACATTTCAAGCCAATGCAGAGTTTGTAGAAATTACCAGTGCAGGTTTAAGAGAGTCTCATGTGCATGATGTGACGATTACGAATGAGGCGCCTAATTACCATGTTTAGAAAGCTTTAGCTTTCTATTTAGTTAAAAAGTTATTTTATCAAAAATCTAAAGGCGATTTTATATCGCCTTTATTTAGCTCCTTAACACTACAAATATATCTCAAAAACAAGCTAGTTTTACAAAAGTACAGAATACGAAATTAAAAAATGCTTGGATGAAAAAAAGAATTGTTAAGTTATCCTTGGGATTAGAGTCTTTAGGTATAGGATGTTATTGTAAATAGAACCTTATGACCAGAGATGAAGATGGGTATAAGCCTTTTAAAAATATTACGGACTTTATAAAACGAGTTCCAATTATTAATGATACTGATAAAAAGACTCAGAAAATAGTATTTGATAATCTTCAAATAGATTTAGATAAAATAAGTAAATTTAAAGAAGAATACAAAAAAACATAGGAGCTAAAAAATGGTAACCTATAATCCTGATTATTTAGATAATACAGATATATTTGCACCAAATGAAATAAAACTTTTAGAAGAACTAAACAAGAAAGTTTCATTAGAAAAGTTTTTAAACAATAAAAGCTATATAGATAAATTTGGATTAGATTTTATCCATACATCAGCACTTATTGAAGGTAATACTTACGATAAACTAGATACTCAAGCTTTGATACAATATGGAAGAACAGCAGGTGGTAAGAAATATAGTGATGCAAAAATGATTTTAAATCTTAGAGATGCTTATGAGATATTTATAACACAAGATTTAGAACCATCTAAACAAACCTTAAAAGATTTGCACTATATACTATCTAATGAAATGGTATCTGATAATAAACGAGCAGTTCCAAGAGACAGTGAAGTTACAATTACAGGATGTAATTATATACCGTTAGCAACAAAAGAAAAATTAGAAGATGAATTGAATTACTTATTTAAAATAAGCGACACTATTTCAAATCCATTCAATAAAGCTTTATATATTCATAATAATTTGGCATATCTTCAATATTTTACAGATTGCAATAAGCGAACAGCTAGATTGATGTTAAATGTAGTGCTAAAATATACATCAAATATGATATATATTCCAGATGAAGAGAGCATAAAAGAGTATTTAAAATCAATTGTAACTTACTATGAAACAGGTAATTATACTCTGTTTAAAAAGTACTTTATTAATAGTTATAAAAAAGTTATTGAGATGATAGTTGAGATAGAACAATCAAGAGAAAATGAAGGGAACTTTAGGAAATAATTAGCATTAAAATTCCGGAGACAGTTTACCTAATTACAAAAGTGTTTAAGAAATTTCAGCAATATGGGGTCTCATATTTCTATGATAAAATAAAATTATTGACATGGGTAGATTAAAAAAATAAAAATCAGGACAAAAGTGAAAATGAAGATAGTTAGGTATACTGTCACCGGAATATGTAAAGCTAGACGAGCAGAGCCTAAAGAAGATATTCGTGGAAATATTGCTCGAACTTATTTTTATTTTGAGGCTACTTATGGAATGAAAATTTCTAAACAAGAAAAGCAACTGTTCGAGGCTTGGGATAAATTAGACCCAGTTGATGCTTGGGAAATTGAGAGAAATAAAAGGATTAAAAAAATTCAGGGGGCTGAGAACAAAAATAAAAGTGTAAAAAAGTAATCAATATTACATTAATTATTAATAATGTGACATTAACTATGAAAATTTATATATTTTTGCTATGATTGTATTCAACTTATAATAAAAAGAAAAATTTGTGAAATTACTAGAAATATATTTAATTTATCGATCTATAGAAACTAAGTGAGTTGCGAAATTGAATTAAGCATATTTAAGATTGCATAAAGCTCAATTTTAAATATGCCTATTTGTTACAAAATAGCAAATGTGGTAAATTAATTAATTAGGGGTTCTTAAATGGAACAAAAACAAACAAAATTAAAACTAAATGAAGGTTTTAAAGTTGCTTCATCAAGTAAATCAAGTGATGGTCAAGTATGTAGTGCAAGATCTCAGTGTAGAACTACACATAAACGACAAGACTGCTAATATGGTTCATTTTCAGTTGAATGATACTGTAAAATTTCCATCTAAAATAACTCATCATAAAGTTGATGAGTTATTTTTGGTAATTGCTGAAGACATACCAACTTGGATTATTCTTACAGATAATGAATTTAAAATTTTTACATATCTTCAAAATGAAAAAACATTAGAAGAATGTTTATTGAGTAGTATTAATAATGATATTTTTTCAGAAGAAAAATCAAGAAAGATATTAGAATCAGTTTTGCAAAAGATTGAAAAAAGTAAATTTTATTTTGATACTAAAACTGAAATTATGGATAATGCAGAAGATATTGAAAAAAATATTCATGTATTTATAACCCACAAGTGTAATTTGCAATGTCCATACTGTTATGTGTCAGCTGGTCAAGAGTTAAAAAATGAATTATCAATTGATGAATGGAAAAATGCTTTTATTAAATTAAAAAAAGTGGCACCAAAAGCAGAAATAACTTTTAGTGGAGGGGAACCTCTTACAAAAGAAGGAATTTTTGAATTATTTGAATATACAAATAATTTAGAATTTAAAAATTTATTATTTACAAATGGACTTTTAATAAATAAAGATAATATTTTTAATATTAAAAAAAATATTTCTTTAGTACAAATAAGTTTAGATGGTTTATCTTCTAACACACATGATCTAACAAGGAATAAAGGAAGTTTTAAAAAAACTTTAGAATCAATAAAGCTAAT
>Ga0265294_10009830_pt1 | contig 10972 bp, 7 predicted proteins | sample MunlanPumphouse3_FD_192504 | JGI IMG/M metagenome (GOLD analysis project Ga0265294, IMG submission 192504) | Groundwater microbial communities from a municipal landfill in Southern Ontario, Canada - Pumphouse #3 | ecosystem: Environmental > Aquatic > Deep subsurface > Groundwater | place...
GGTTTTTCTGCTCTTGTAAATTTATCTTCAGCTCTTTTTGGTCAATGCCCACAAGGCCTTTTCCTTTTTCATAGACCGCTGCAAAGAGAAGGTAATCGTCTGCAGGTAGGCCTAAGGTTGTCAGAGAGATATTTTTTTGGTTTCCTATACTTATTGCCCCGTTGCCTTCTCCTATCAAAGTCAGAAGCTCGGTCTGAAGTTCAGATTTACTGAGTTTTGATTCATAATTTGAAGCGTTGATTTCAAACTCTTCAATTATATCAATTCCATTTATAATCACTTCAGTTCCAGCGCGGGTGCCATCAGATGTCAGCTTCAGGTCTGCAGCATAAGCGCTTTCCTTTATAAGGAGGGCTCCATAGGTAAATTCCCCGCTTTCATTTTCTCCAAGCTCCAGCCCTATATCTAGGTTCTCGTCCTTTTCGATCTCCTCAGCTGTGATTTCCAGTTCATATTCCAGAACCTCAAAGCAGCTCAGAGAAAGGACTGTCTTTTCTTTCGTACATCCGTTATCGAGTAGGATGAAAAGCCCATGAAGCCCTGAATCCAAGCCTTCAAGCTCTACTTTTGAGGGAAAATCCCCTTTTTCGTCAAGCGTCACAGTCCCCTTCAGTTCCCATGAATCCACGGTTTCCTCAAAAATCTCTTTTAAGCTTTCGTCACTTCCCCCTTTGATAAGCTTGAATGCGTTGGCTAGTGAACTCGGGCCTACACTTTGCATCTCTACAAGGTATAGCTTGACTTTTTCATTTGCAAGCCCTTCTGAGCCCTTAAAGTCAATTGTCACATTCTCATCTAGCGTATAGAACGAATGAGTGGAGAAAGGATATGCAAGTTTGTAATCCGTATTTGCGTCAACCTCTAACTTAAGGCTTAAATTTGCGTATTCTGCTTGGTTTACTCCCTTATATGTGAAGCTTAAAGGCTCCGGAATCCGGATTGCTTTTCCGCCTTCAAGGATTATCCAATTCCCCTCTTCTGCACTCTCGGTGTGGTCTGCAAAATAAATATCATCTCCATTTTTATCTTCTACAGTTGCAATATAATCCTCTGGGCAAGCTGCTGATCTTAAGGAGATTGTGGACAACAGGACCAAGAGTATTATTAACAATATCCCTGACCTTTTCTTCAATCAATAACCCCCATGAATGTGAATTTTCCGGATAGCCCGGAATTTTCCTTCCATACCTCCTATGGAATTTTAATAACCCCCTCCTTTTTATATACCTAGTAGTCGGTTTTTGCGGTATATAATCTTTTACAATATATATTTGTTTAATTTATTTTTCTTTTATATGTCCTCCAGTTTATATAATTTGCTTTATCCTGAGTTTTGGCATCCATTAAAAAGAAGAGGCTTTTATTTTCCCTTTTCTTGGGTTTTATTTTTTTCAAGCTTTGAATATGCAAAGAGGAGGATCAAAGCCGAGGCAATTCCTCCCAAGGTATAATAGATTTTTTCTTTTTTATCTTCTTTTCCTTCGGCTTCCACAGGGTTTGTATTTTCAGTTTCCATTAGGTTTTTTTGCTCTATTTTATTTTTAAAGAGCTCTTCTTTTCGACTTATCCCTTCTGGGGAGGGAAGCTTCTCCTCTCCCTTATTTGATTCTCCTTCTGCAGAAAGTTTTTCTTCTAGGGCTTCAGGAGGCTCTTCTAGAAGCATCGCCAAAGGAACGACTTTTTCTTTGGCATCCAGGGTTATTTCTTTTGTGATTCCTCCGAGCTTTATTTCAAATTTTCCCGGAGGAACGGCATTTGTTTTATAGCTGTAGCTTAATTTTCCCTCCGAATCAGCTTTAATCGTTTGAAGGGCCGTAATTTTCAGATCCACACTTGAGGCTTTTGCTTTCCCATCGATTTTGATAGGATAAGTGCCCGGAGGGACACTGGATTGAGAAACAGTAGCAGTAGCCCCTTTTGCCTCCGCGCTTTTTGCAACCCAGAGAAGAATCTTTACCCTTACATTTAGGTTCTCCGCTCCTTTTGCCTCTACTATAAAGCGGTTTTTGAATCCTCCGGGAATTACTACATCCTTTAGGTGGTACTCATACTTTCCTTTCAAAACCTCTGCTTCTTTTTCAAAGGAAACTAGAACTTCTATTTCTTCGTCAGGGTCGGCTTCTCCTCTTATCCATATGGTATCTCCAACTACCGGGTTTTCTGGAGAAACTTCCCATTCCGTGACTTTAGCGGCTGCTGGAGCTGCCATCAAGCTGTTTAGCGCAAACACTAAAAGCAGGAAAATCAGCACTTTTGCAGTTTCCTGCCTCTTGGCTGTGAAGCTTCTAAAGCTCAAAAAAATCCCCCCTAAAGACCTTTTTGATTTCCTGTTTTCAAGGTCTTTTTCCCCTTTTCGGGTTTTATTTAATCCTAACAAAAAACAATTTCTCTAAACCGCAATAAATTTATGTATTTTATCTTTTATTTCCTTTGGCTCAAGCAATATTTTGAGAGAGTATTTTCCCGAGGGGCTTTTCTAGGAAAAGAAGCTGGCTTTTTGTTTTTGAGGTCTCCTCTTCTCTTGTATATTTTTGCTTTTTAGGGTTTTGGGGTATCTATTTATATTATTATGCGCAATTTTACATAAAAACGAAAAAAAATACACTTGCGTGGGGGGAAGTAGCAGGTTAATTAGTATTATTTCGTCAAGTGCAATCTCTTCAGCACTTTCTATGCAGGCTGCACCAGGCCTCCCAGAATACGGTCCCATTATTCTAATTGCATTGATTTCCCTTCTTTCTTTTAAGGGTATCTTTTCGGGATCGAAATTTTGGGGAAAATCTCTTGAAAGTTCTTTAAAAATGGGGATTGTTCCGCTGGTTTTGTCCTTCGGCGCAATTTTTGTGTTCAAAATTGCAGCGCTTTTTTGAAAACCGCTGGGGTTTCGCTGCCCTTTTGGACCCCTCTTTTTTTAGCAGGCATTTGTTTATTTTTTATATCCTAATGTTTATATAACTCAATTTCTTATAATCTTAATATAATTGAGTTATATTCTTTGACACAGCTATCAGGGAATTTGGGGATTCTCTTGTCTTAAAAAGGACAGATTAGCTTTTGCTGGTTAGCCTGAACTGATTAGTCTGAGCTGATTTTTCCGAAAATATTCTTTTTCCTTTCATGTTCAAGAAAGGAAAACTGTGCTTTTTCACAAGATTTGGGGGCTTAATGTTTAATTTTGCTGATCTTGACTTTACCCTTTACAAGTTCAGGCAGCTTTTGGAAGCTTTAGCAGAAAACTACAGTACGCTTACAATGGCTGAATATCTGTGTTTGGAGCAGCTTCCTGAAAGGTTTGCATTAATCCGTCATGATGTGGATAGGATGCCTAAAAATTCCCTGAATACTTCCCTTATTGAATCTGAACTCGGAGTAAAAGCCACATATTATTTCAGGGCTAGAAATAATGTTTTTGTTCCTGAAATCCTTCAAGAAATTGCAGCTTATGGGCATGAGATCGGCTATCACTATGAGGTTTTGAGTGATAGCGGAGGAGATTACGATTTGGCGCTGGCTTTATTTAAGCAAAACCTGAAGGAATTTCGAAATATCTGTGAAGTAAAAACCATCTGTATGCATGGAAGTCCGCTTTCCAAGTATGATAACCGGGATCTCTGGAAAAAGCATAGTTTTGAAACTTTTGGAATTATTGGGGAAGCTTATCTCTCTGTGGAAGGAAAGCTCAATTATTTCTCAGACACAGGCCGCTCCTGGAATTCCAAAAACAATATCAGAGATTTCCTTCCTGGAAGTTCCGGGCTTGTTGGCATAAAAGATACCGACGAACTGATTGAATTAATCCGGGAAAAGAAACTTCCCAATTTTTATATTCTAATTCATCCTGAAAGATGGGCCTCAACGCTTACTGAATGGAGTTTGTATTATAGTTGGGATTTGGGAGTAAATTTAGCAAAAAAGGTTTTGTTGGGGGTGAGGAAATGAAAGTGCTTTTTAATATTGGTCATCCCGCTCAGGTTCATTTGTTTAAAAATCTTGTATGGGCGCTTGAAAAAAAAGGGCATAAATGCAAGCTTACAACGATAGATAAAGACGTTTCTTTAAAATTACTCAAAGCCTATGGGTTTGAGTACGAGCTTGTAGGGGTTTCAAAACCGACGGTTTTTTCAAAAGCGCTTGAACTTTTGAAAATCGAATCTAAATTAGCTGGTATCTGTAAAGCTTTTAACCCGGATATTCTTGTTGGAGGGCCCGGAAATGCCTATGTTGCGCATGTAGGCAAACTAATTCGCAAACCTTCTTTAATTTTTGAAGATACCGAACATGCAAGAATCGAGCATTTCTTAACAAATCCTTTTGCTACTGTGATTTGCACTCCTTCCTGTTTTCAAAAAGAGTTTGGAAAAAAGCATTTTCGATATGAGGGCTATCATGAACTAGCTTATCTTCATCCGAATTATTTTACTCCGGATGCTTCGGTATTAGATGCAATTGGCTTGCGCAAAGCGGATCCTTATATAATTTTAAGGGCCGTTTTATGGAAAGCGGATCATGATCGGGGACAGCAGGGGATCCAAAATAAAGCAGCTTTTATTAAACAGCTAGAGAAGTTTGGGAGAGTTTTCCTCACTTCCGAAGGAATTCCTGAGCCTCGTCTCTCTAAATATACGCTAGATCTTCCCCCGGAAAAACTACATGATTTACTCTATTTTGCTACTTTGTATGTTGGAGATGGGGGCACAACGGCTTCGGAGTGCGCAGTCCTGGGCACTCCATCGGTTTTTATTTCTACAATTGCTTGTGGGTATCAATTCGAAGAAGAGAAATATGGACTTTTATACCTTTTTCAAGATCCGCTAAAAGGAGAAGAAGAGGGGTTAAAAAAAGCTTTGGAACTTTTAAAAGATCCTATGCTTAAACAAAAAGCCGCTTTTAAGCGTGCTAAATTGTTAAAGGAGAAAATTGATGTAACGGCTTTTATGGTCCAAATTATTGAAAAAATTTATTTTACTTATAGTAAAGATAATTATAAGAAAGCTGCAGGGGGAGAATAACATTAAAAAATATAATGAGGTTTTTTCTTTTTGGGATTGCAATCTCCATACAAATTCTACTCTTAAGCAGGCTCCATTTCATGAAATTTGCGAAATCGCCTCCAAAATGGGTTTACAAAGCGCTCTATTCGTTTTTTTGAGGAATGCTCTTTACAAAAACGAAATTTTAGCTATCCAAAGAATTCCGGAGGTTCAATGATGGATGTCCAAAACGTGTTAATTCCAGGAGGTGGAGGCGCAGCCGGTATAGGGGCTATAAAATCTTTAAAAATGTGTAAGCATCAGGGAAAAATTGTAGCAAGTGATTCCAATCTTTTGTCTGCGGGTTTTTATCTGGCCGATAAAGGTTATGTGGTTCCGCCTGCGAATTCTCCTTCTTTTTTTAGGGAAGCAATGAAGCTTCTGGAAAAAGAAGAAATTGAGGTTATCCTCCCAACTTCCGGGTATGACATCCTCCCTTACTCTAAAAATAAAAAAATCTTAGAAAAAAAGAATATAATCCCTGTTGTATCCGATTACGCTATTCTTGAGCACTGCTTGAATAAAATGAAATTTTATGAAGTCTTACAAAAACGTTTTGATTTGCCTTATACCACAACAAATCCTGCAGAAATTAATGCCTATCCTTGTGTTGTAAAGCCAATCTTTGGGAAGGGAAGTAAAAACATCTCGATTTGCAAAAATGAAGCCGATGTTCATAAGGCTCTGGCTTTGAAAGAGCCTATGCTTCTTCAGGAGTATCTTCCTGGAATAGAATATACAATTGATGTTTTATCGGATTTGGAAGGCAATCCCCTGCTTGCAGTGCCTCGAGAAAGAGTTGAAATTAAAGCTGGAATCAGCTCGAAAGGCCGAATTGTATTTAATACTGAGATTCAAAATGAGTGTTTGAGGCTTGCCAAGTATCTTGGGATTCAAGGCCCTTCCTGTATGCAAATGAAATGTGACTCAGAAGGCAGGCCTAAAATAATGGAGGTAAATCCTAGGCTTGGGGGAGCTACGATTATGGCTACTTATGCTGGGGTAAATTTTCCTGAATTAATTTTAAAGCTGGTTAATTCAGGGGATATTGAGCTCCCAACTATTAAAAATATTTCTATGATCCGGTATTATTCTGAAATAATATTGGATGCAAAGGGCAAGCTGGTGAAGGTATGAGGGTTTTATCTCTTGGAGCTCATCCTGATGACATCGAAATTGGAATGGGAGGAACGCTTGCAAAATATTCAAAAAAAGGGCATGAGGTTTTGATGCTTATTGCAACAGTTCCAAATAAAAAGGAAATGAGAATAAAAGAGTCGGAAAAAGCTGCAAGGATTTTGGGAGCGGAATTAAATATCCTTAATATAAATCCTGAAAAATTAGTTTTTAGTCGGGAGCTTGTGCGGGAACTGGATAAGGTTATGAGTGATTTTTGTCCGGATGTGGTCTTCACTCATTGGGTCCATGATTCTCATCAAGATCACGTCTCTATAGCAAAGGCTACGATTGCTTCTACGAGAAAAAATGGTTATTCTGTTTACATGTATGAACAGACAATTCCGGGAGGTATTGTTCCTTATTGTTTTAGGCCTCAAATGTATGTAGATATTTCTGATGTAATTGAGCTTAAAAAAGAGAGTGTAATAGCTCATAAATCTCAGCTTGATGTAAATAATGAGTGGTGGTTATACGGTATAGAAGGCCGGGCAACCTATAGGGGTTATCAAATAAGAAGCAAATACGCCGAATCTTTTGAAATTATTAAAGATATCTTAAAAATCTAATCCGTTTTTCTCTTTGCTTTGCTTTACTCTAAAATCCCTTAAAATTTCGGGAAACTGCAAGCTTTGGGGGTTTTAACTTAAAGTCCGCTTTGAGCTCAATTATTCAAATAATTAGGGGGTTGGTTGAATAATAGACTTAACAACTAAAGTAAAAAAAGGAGAGGCAAAAGTAGGTATTGTTGGACTTGGCTATGTCGGCCTACCTCTTTCTATAGCTTTCTCTAAAAAGTTTTGGGTCCTTGGCTATGATACAAATAAAAAATGTATAAACGATCTTTTAAAGGGAAAATCTCATATTGACGATGTTTCTGAGCTTAGTTTGCAGGCTTGTTTGAATAAATCTTTTTTTCCGACCTTTGATTCTGAACAATTAAAAAAGTGTGATTTCTTAATTATCTGTGTTCCTACTCCATTAAATGAGGCTTGCGAACCAAATCTGGATTATGTAAAAGCTGCCTGCCACACAATTTCACAAAATTTACAAAAGGGGCAGTTTGTGATTCTGGAAAGTACCACTTATCCCGGCACAACGGAAGAAGTTGTACTTCCGATTTTAGAAGAGAGTAAATTAAAAGCTGGAATCGATTTCGGGCTTGCGTATTCCCCTGAAAGAATTGATCCTGGGAATAAGAGATATACTGTTGAAAACACCCCTAAAGTAGTAGGGGGAATAAATGAAGAATGCACAAAAATTGCAGCTTTTCTTTATGGGAGCCTTATCCAAACTGTAGTTCAGGTTCAGAATACGAAAATAGCTGAAGCTGTTAAAATGGTCGAAAATATATTTAGAAATGTTAATATAGCGCTTGTAAATGAACTTTCAATTATTTTTGAAAAAATGGAGATCGATTCTTGGGAAGTTATAAGAGCAGCTGCTTCAAAGCCATATGGATATATGCCCTTTTATCCGGGACCTGGGGTCGGAGGGCATTGTATTCCTCTGGATCCTTATTATATGTCTTACAAAGCTAAAAAATACGGAATAATTCCACGTTTTATTGAAACCTCCGGGGAAATAAATAATTTCATGAAAGTTCATGCCGTGAATCTTGTTGAATGCGGCTTAAATAAAGTAAATAAAAATATGTATGGTTCAACAGTTGCCGTTTTGGGGCTTGCTTACAAAAAAAATATTGAGGATACAAGAGAAGCTCCGGCTATTAATATTATTGAAGAAATTGTGAATTTGGGGGCTAAAGTTAAAGTCTATGATCCTTTTGTCCAATTAATTAAAACAAAAGTGGGAGTTTTTCATTCCGAAGAAAACATATATAATGCTTTGAGAGGTGCTGACTGTTCCATCTTTCTGACAGATCATGATTTTTTCAAGGAGTTTTCCCTTGAAGAGTTATCCAAACTAATGAATTCTCCTGTAATTGTTGATTGTAAAAATATAGTTGAGGCGAACTCAAGATCTAACTTGAAAGAGCTTGTATATCTTGGAATAGGAAAAGTGAATAAGTATTAATGTCTCACTAAGGCTTGATATCCGGCTAGCTCTTATTTTTCTTTTGGTTTTTTTGGGGGTTAATATGAGAAACGCAAATTTTAAGCAATTTCTTGACAAAAATCTGCTGGTGCTTTCTCCTGCTTTTTCTAACAAGGACAATTCCTACATAGGAGACGGTTTTGTAAAGAACCAGCTTGCAGAATTAAAACAGTATTTTAATGAAATTTCTGTAATTTCTCCTGTGCCTTTCAGTTTTAATCAATTAGCTAAAGATAAATATTGTATAAATTACGAATACGATAATGTTAAAGTTTATTATCCCAGGTCGTTTTATATTCCTATTTTATATTTTAAAAGTATCTTAATTGATAATCGGCTAAGGGTAATAAAAAATTTAGTAAAACAAGAAAGGCTTTGTTTCGATTTAATTCATGCTCATTTTACCTGGCCTTCGGCCTATATTGCAGTTGCCTTAAAAGAAATTTATAATAAACCTGTCGTGGTAACTATTCATGAGAATGAAGCTCGGTTTTATAAGGAAATAAATATGGATTATCAGCCCCTTACACATTCTTTGAAAAAAGCGGATGCCCTAATTAGAGTTAATAAAAAAGATCTTCCTCTTTTAAAGGAATTCAATGAAAATGTCTTTTCGATTCCGAACGGCTATCCTTCAAAATTTAAGTCCTTGGATCAAGCCTTCTGTAGAGGTAAATTGGGTTTGCCTGCTGATAAAAAAATAATATTTAGTTTAGGCTTATTAATAGAAAGAAAAGGCTTTAAATATCTTATTGAGGCTCTAAAGCTGCTTGGAAGCTCTGATATCCTCTGTTTTATTGGGGGTCGAGGCTCACAGAAAAAGCTTCAAAGCCAAATTTCCAATCATCATCTGGAAGAGCAGGTCTTTTTAATCGGGTTTATCCCTGATGAATTATTACCTATCTGGATGAATGCCTGTGATCTTTTCGTGCTTCCAAGTTTAAGTGAAGGAAACCCAACCGTTATGTTTGAAGCTTTAGGCTGTGGAGTGCCTTTTGTTGGAAGCGATGTTGGAGGAGTTTCTGAAATAATTATTTCTGAAGATTATGGTTATTTGACTGAACCGAAAAATTCAAAAAATCTGGCTGAAAAAATTGAACTCGCTCTGGCTAAACAATGGGATAAGGAGAAGATCCAAAGCTATGCCGAACAATTTACTTGGGAAAACATTGGAAAAGAAATCCTAAATGTATATTGCAATGTAAGAGCAGCTTCTAATAATCCCTAAAAATCAGACCGCTTTTAAGGGATTTGAGTGAACTTGCCCTTAGTAAAGCCTCAGGGGTTTTACGCTGCCTGCTATAAACTTCAAAGCTTTTTGCAAAAAAAGAACCCCCTAAATTGGAAAAAGGTTTTTGAAATCCTTTGGCTTTTCCAATTCTTTTTATTCCCCTATTTTTAAGCAATTAAAGGAGTTTTTTTTCAGGCTTTGGCTTGCACAGAAATTCCAACTTCTTCAAGAGCGGAAAATTCCCCTTTATTTACCGTGAATACCAGTTTATATGTACCAGCCTGACCTTTTGCCGGAGTCCAACTAAAAAGTCCTGAATTTCCCTCCGTATCCGGAAGCCTAAAATTAGCTCCTGCAGGAAGTCCTGCAACGGAATATGAAGTTCCTTCCTGAACCCTTTCCGTAACTATCTTAAAGCTAAGCAAAGCCCCTTCTTCTACAGTTTGGTCTTCAATTGCTCCAATTTCAGGGGGCTTATTTTCCTTTGCATACTCTAGATTCAACTTTGGCCCTTTAGCTTCATTTCCGCCTTCGTTGCTGTAAAATGCAATATAGTTTTTGCCTTCACTTTTTGCTTTTAGGAAAAAGCCTGTATTTTCATACTTTCCTTCAAGGTATTCTCGGACCAGCTCTGTTACATCTATTTCATAGTAGTTGTTATCCGGGATTTCACTTCCTTTCAGGGTCAGTGTTGCATATGGCTCTTTTCCCTGAGCAACTCCATTTTTATCGAACCAGTCTCCTCCTGGATTTTTCCAAGCTGTTGAGCTCTCTTTATTATTCCAAGATACTGAATCCGGCTCCCATTTTGCAGGTCTATAAACCTCAACTACGGTATCCTCTGCTCTTGCTTTATTTTCCGGGTAATACCAGTAAAGCGAGAGCGTTGCCTTTGTTACTTCCTGCTCTTCCGGGGCTTTCAGTTCATACCATAAAAGGTCTCTATATCTTCCTACCTCTTCTAAACCTCCTATATCAAGATAGGGTACTTTTGAATATACGCCATCTGGAGTAGCTTCTCTGATCCGGGTATCATATCCTTCTAAAGTTTCGGAAAGGGCTTTCTCCTTTTCAGTCACAGTGATCTTTACAGCTATGGAATCCTTTAACTCCCCGTCACTGCCTGTTACTTTTAGATTATATGTGCCTGCTTGGCCTGTTTCAGGAGTCCAAGTAAAAATTCCGGATTTGCTCTCAAGAGCAGCTCCTTCAGGAAGCTCAGCTGCAGAATAGGTAATTGAATCGCCATCGCTATCGCTTGCTTTTAAGGAAAAGGTGAGGGTAGAACCCTCTTCTACGGTTTGCTCTTCAACTGTTTCCATATGTGGAGCCTTATTTTCCTTTGCATATTCTAGATTCAACTTTGGCCCTTTAGCTTCATTTCCGCCTTCGTTGCTGTAAAATGCAATATAGTTTTTGCCTTCACTTTTTGCTTTTAGGAAAAAGCCTGTATTTTCATACTTTCCTTCAAGGTATT
>Ga0265294_10009831_pt1 | contig 10972 bp, 9 predicted proteins | sample MunlanPumphouse3_FD_192504 | JGI IMG/M metagenome (GOLD analysis project Ga0265294, IMG submission 192504) | Groundwater microbial communities from a municipal landfill in Southern Ontario, Canada - Pumphouse #3 | ecosystem: Environmental > Aquatic > Deep subsurface > Groundwater | place...
AAATTGCAGGTCCAGATGCCAACTTACAAACACTGGCTCGTGGTATTAACACAGTAATGCTAGACACGGGTTCAAGAGAACTCGTTGACATGCATGCTCGTATGTTTGCAAAACATGGTGTTACCACCATACGAAACTTTGATGCTTTAAATGATGTTCAAAATTTAGAGTACAGTGCTCAATGTATTAAAAAATATGGCTTAAAACACGAAGTTGTTGTTACACTCATGGATTTGCCTCCAAAATGTGAAGGCGCTCATGATGTTGCCTTTTATGAAAAAACACTCCGACAAATTCTTGACAGTGCTTTACCTTTTGATTCTTTATGCTTTAAAGATGCTTCTGGAACTTCTTCTCCTCAAAAAGTTTTTGAAACCATTCAAATGGCACGAAAACTCGTCGGTGAAGATATGCATATAAGGCTTCACACGCATGAAACTGCCGGTGTTTCTGTTGCGTGTTATTTAGCAGCCCTTGATGCTGGTGCCGATGGGATTGACTTAGCTGCAAGCCCCGTCTCAGGAGGTACTAGTCAGCCCGATATTTTGACAATGCTTCATGCAGTCAAGGGCAAGAACTACGACTTAGGAGGATTAGAACTTGAAAAAATTCTCAAATACGAAGAAGTATTAAAATATCAACTCAAAGACTACTTTATGCCTCCTGAAGCTACTCAGGTCTCCCCTTTAATTCCCTTTTCACCAATGCCAGGAGGCGCTTTAACCGCCAACACACAAATGATGAGAGACAACAATACTTTACACCGATTCCCAGAAGTTATTCATGCCATGAGAGAAGTTGTTGAAAGAGGTGGATACGGTACTTCGGTAACTCCTGTTTCTCAATTTTACTGGCAACAAGCCTATGCCAATGTTATGTTTGGTCCTTGGAAACAAATAGCTCCAGGTTATGGAAAAATGGTTTTAGGATATTTTGGTAAAACTCCAGTGACCCCCGATGCTGAAATTATTAAATTAGCCAGTGAAAAATTAAAATTAGAACCTACTACAGAAAACCCTTTAGATATTGCCGACAGAGATGAAAAGAAAACTATGGCATATTGGGAAAATAGATTAAAAGAAGAAAAAATTGAAATTAGTGATGAAAATATTTTTATAGCTGCTGCTTGTGATGAAAAAGGAATTAGCTTCTTAAAAGGAGAATCCACATTAAGTGTTCGAAAAGTTGAACCAAATGAGAGCGTATGTGAAGATAATAAAGATTGTAAAACAGGAGAGAATAAAAAAATGAGCAATGCATCTGGAAACTACACAGTTGTTGTAGATGGTCAAAAATTTAATGTAACGGTTGCACAAGGCAATGCAGATATTCAAGTAACACCAGTAGCAACACAAAACCATACATCACAAACAACTACAAGCAGTGAAGGTGGCGAAGAAGTTGGGGCAACAGTGAGTGGAACTGTTTGGAAAATTTTAACTAAAGTGGGTGATAAAGTAGAAAAAGGGGATGTAATTGCAATTATAGAAGCTATGAAGATGGAAATAGATGTAGAAGCAACCACAACAGGTACAATTACATCAATTCCCGTTACAACCAATCAAGCAGTAGAAGAAGGGCAAACGATAGCCACAATTAAATAATTGTAGTTCGTTGTAAAAATTGGAGAACTTAATGAATAAAAAAATAATCATCCCGTTGCTCATAGTTTTAATAGGATTTTTTAGCCTAAATGCCTATGCAAGCTCTTCTGTTGAAACTTCTTTACAAAAAGAAGAAGTAAAGCATGTCTATAAAGAGAAATCCATTAAAGAGTTGGTGGGATCATTTTATGAAACCACAGGGATTTACTCATTTTTAAATCCAAGCGATAGTGTAATGACTGCTGAAGCCCATGGTGAAGATGCAAGAGTAATGACAACTTTTGAGCAAACGTGGGGTCGTGTAATAATGTTTGGAATTGTTTTCTTACTCTTTTATTTAGCTATTGCTAAAGGATTTGAACCACTATTACTTTTGCCTATTGCGTTTGGAGGATTGTTAGCCAATATTCCTTTAGCTCAAATTGCAGGGGAAAATGGGATGTTAGGTATTATTTATAATATGGGAATATCCAATGGATTTTTTCCTTTACTAATATTTATGGGAGTTGGTGCAATGACCGACTTTAGTCCTTTATTAGCTAACCCTAAATCAGCTATTTTAGGTGGTGCTGCACAGTTTGGAATTTTTGGTTCCCTTGTAGGTGCAGTTGCTATTGGCTTTGATTTACAAAGTGCTTCGGCTATTTCAATTATTGGTGGTGCGGATGGTCCTACTTCTATTTTTGTTGCCAATAGATTAGCTCCTGAACTCCTAGGTGCAATTGCCGTTGCAGCGTATTCATATATGGCATTGGTACCGGTTATTCAACCTCCTATTATGAAAGCTTTAACAACTGAAGCTGAACGAAGAATTAAAATGCCAAAGCTTAGAAAAGTGCATAAATTAGAAAACCTACTTTTGCCTATTTTAATCTTAATGCTAACCGTTATTTTTTTACCTGAATCTGCTCCTTTAATTGGTGCTTTTGCTTTTGGTAACTTCTTAAAGCAATCAGGTGTGGTTGAAAGACTCTCAGATACAATGCAAAACTCATTGATTAATATTGTTACCATCTTTCTAGGTTTGGGAGTTGGTTCAAAATTAGCTGCAGATAAGTTTTTAGTATTAGAGACTTTAGGAATTATGATTATTGGTCTTATTGCATTTAGTGCAGGAACAGCAGCTGGTGTTATTATGGCTAAAATTATGAATAAATTTAGCTCTAAAGATAACCAAATAAATCCACTAATAGGAGCAGCGGGAGTTTCTGCTGTTCCAATGGCTGCTAGGGTTGTAAGTAAAGTAGGACAAGAGTATGACCGTTCAAATGTATTGTTAATGCATGCTATGGGTCCAAATGTTGCTGGTGTCATCGGTTCTGCCGTTGCTGCCGGTGTTCTTTTATCAATTTTTAAATAGTAATAGGAAATATAAATATGTCTGGAATAATAGACTCACTTGGTTTAGAAAATATTAAAACCATATACAGGAATTTAGATATCGATACTTTAATCGAACATGCAATACAGAATGAAGGGGCAAAAATCTCTTCAGCAGGTGCTTTAATGATTGACACAGGAATTTTCACAGGACGAAGTCCTAAAGATAAATTTTTTGTCAATCAAGACCCTTCAAAGAAATATATATCTTGGGGCGATGTAAATCGAAGTATTGAAGCCAAAGTTTATGAAGAACTTGAACTTGTAGCAAAAGAACAATTAAGTAATAAAGATCTCTATATTACAGATGTTTATTGTGGTGCAAGTTTAGACTCAAGAAGAAGTGTTCGTTTTGTAACAGAAGTTGCATGGCAAGCGAATTTTATTCAAAATATGTTTATTTTACCAAGTAAAAAAGATTTAGAAACCTTTAAACCTGATTTTACTGTTTACAACGCGTGTAAAACCACTGATAAAGAGTATAAAGCTCACGGATTACACTCAGAAGTATTTGTAGTATTTAATATTGAAAAAAATACTTCAATTATTGGAGGAACATGGTACGCAGGTGAAATGAAAAAAGGAATTTTTTCAATGATGAACTACTGGCTTCCTCTTGAAGGAAAACTAGCCATGCACTGCTCTGCTAATATTGGAAGAAATGGCGATACAGCACTATTTTTTGGACTTTCAGGAACGGGAAAAACAACACTTTCAACTGATCCAAATCGTTCATTAATTGGTGATGATGAACACGGCTGGGACGACAAAGGTATCTTTAACTTTGAAGGCGGTTGTTATGCTAAAGTAATTAACTTAGACCAATCAAGTGAACCTGAAATTTATGGAGCTATAAAAAAAGGTGCCATTTTAGAAAATGTGGTTGCCAATGAACTGGGAGAAGTTGATTTTACAGATGGAAGTAAAACAGAAAACACACGAGTTTCATACCCTATAAATCATATTGAAAACCATGAACCTACTATGACAGGAAGCCATCCTACAAATATTATATTTTTAAGTGCCGATGCTTTTGGTATTTTACCTCCGGTATCAAAGCTTACAAAAGAGCAAGCGATGTACTACTTTCTAAGTGGATACACTGCAAAAGTTGCAGGAACTGAACGTGGAATTACAGAGCCGGTTGCAACTTTTAGTGCGTGTTTTGGAGAAGCTTTTTTACCATTGCATCCAACCGTTTATGCAGACTTATTAGGACAAAAAATAGATAAACATAATGTTAATGTCTATTTAGTTAACACAGGTTGGACAGGTGGTCCTTATGGTGTTGGAAAAAGAATGAGCATTAAAAATACTCGTGCTTGTATTAATGGTATTTTAGATGGTTCAATTAACTCTTCAGAGTTTGATACCTTGCCTTACTTTAATCTTAAAATTCCTAAAACACTCGCAGGAGTAGACACACAAGTTCTAAATCCGCGAAACACATGGGAAGAGAGTGCTGAATATGATAAAAATGCACAAAAATTGGCAAATATGTATATTGAAAACTTCAAAAAATACTTAACACTAGAGAGTGAATTCGATTTTACCTCTGCTGGTCCAAAACTTTAATATTTTTTTTGCTGCTAAAAAGGGAGTATAATGCTCCCTTTTTTTATTTATAAGGATTCCTATGAAGCTTGCTTTATTTTTAGAAGAATTAGAAAAAAAAGTTCCTAAAATTGTCCATTTATGTGCAATTCATATGTTAGAAAAAGTATATGATATTCACAATGATTCTTTATCTAAAGATGACTTAAACGCATTTTTTACAAATTATCACTCACATAACAAATATCTCAATGATTATGCAGGCGTAATTTACAATAAATTCGATTCTTCTAACGAGGAGGTCTATGAGAGTTTGTGTCATTATTTAAATGAAAATCCTGATAATAAATCTCTTTTTGAGTACCGTTTAACACGCATTAACAATCAAGAGCCAACAAAATATTTAACGTTAGAACCTGAAATGCAAAAAGCTGCGATTATTCGAGTTGAAGAAAAAATTGCTTCCATTGAAAACTCACAATACTATTTGGACAATCTTTTTGAAGCCAAAGAACAAATTGAAGCCCTAAAACAATCTTTAGAGTTAGTTAAAAGAGCCATAGGAATAGATTAAATCTCTCTAAGAAATAGATATGGCTACTTAGAATAAATTCCAAGTAGCCATATTTTAAAAACTCAAAACTTAACACAATTAAGTTTATCCTTCTATTTGTATCTCTTCAATTATTTCTAAACCAAATCCATTTAAACCAATAAACGAGTGTTTTCCACCGCTTGTTAACAATTTAATTTTTTCAATCTCTAGCACATTTATAATTTGAGCTCCAATTCCATAATCTTTTTTACACTCTTTTGGGCTCATTTTTTCACTTAAAAAGATTAAAATTCCACCTTTAGCTTGCATAAAATTAATTGTTTTTAACATTGAGTTTAGTTTCTCATTGTTTAAAAACAGTTCAATATCAGGAATAATAGTATGAAATTTAACATGCGTTGTTGGACCTATTTCTTTAAATACAATGACAATATGGATATTTCCCAAATGATCTTTAAACTCTTTTTTTACACTTTTTTCATTGAAAAACTCAAATGGTTCACTGCTTATCTCTTCAACTAGTGTTTCATGAGAGAGTCTGTATTGAACCAAATCAGAGATAAATACCTGTTTTAAATTATGTTTTTCAGCAAAAATATCTAAATCGTCTCTTCTTGCCATTGTTCCATCTTCTTTCATGATTTCACAAATAACGGCTTCTCCATTAAGTCCTGCTAATTTACACAAATCAATAGAACCCTCTGTGTGTCCTGTACGAACCAAAACACCTCCATCTTTTGCAATCAAAGGAAAAATATGCCCAGGTTTCACCAATTCACTGGCTTTTGAAATAGGATTTGCTAAAATCTTAATCGTATCGTCTCGCTCCCCTGCACTAATCCCTGTTGTTGCCGTTGCTGCATCAACAGAGACGGTAAACGCTGTTTCATAAGAAGAGGTATTTGAAGATACCATAGGGAAAAGTTCTAGCTTCTTAGCAGTTTTTGTAGTAACTGCAACGCATATTAACCCTTTTGCATGGGTTGCCATAAAATTTACTTTTTGTGGCGTGCTCAAAGGTGCGGCATAGACCAAATCCCCTTCGTTTTCTCTGTCTTCATCATCAAGCATAATAACCATATTGCCTTTTTGAATCTCTTCTATCGCTTCTTTAACTCGTTGTGTTGCTCTCATTCATAATCTCTTTTTTCATTTTTTATTTTTTTATTATAGCAGAAGTTTCAAAAACTCTTCTAAAAAGGCTTGACATTAAAATAGTTTTTTACTATAATTTCACCACTTAAAAGATTGGGGTATCGCCAAGCGGTAAGGCAACGGTTTTTGGTACCGTCATTCGAAGGTTCGAATCCTTCTACCCCATCCAACTTTTAATGTAAACCGCGGAATAGAGCAGCCCGGTAGCTCGTCGGGCTCATAACCCGAAGGTCACAGGTTCAAATCCTGTTTCCGCAACCAATTAACTATATGAGTCATTATTGTCAAAGTAGCTCAGCTGGCTAGAGCGCTGGTCTCATAAGCCGGAGGTCGAGAGTTCAAGTCTCTCTTTTGACACCATACTTCTTAAAATGTTCATCTATATGATTAACATTACTTTAATCTTGTTGCTGGTGTAGCTCAGTTGGCTAGAGCAGCTGATTTGTAATCAGCAGGTCGGGGGTTCAACTCCCTTCACCAGCTCCAAATTTTTTGACGCGGAATAGAGCAGCCCGGTAGCTCGTCGGGCTCATAACCCGAAGGTCATAGGTTCAAATCCTATTTCCGCAACCAAAATTAAAGATAACATCATTCAACACTAAAACATACAAAATTAAATATCCTAAATTATTTACTTGAATAGATTCGAATATTTTTTAAAAGTGTCGTTTTATTTTAATTTCATTATAATACACTTTTAAAATTAAGGATATAAATGACCAACGAAGAGATACAATTTTTTAAAAAAACTATTGAAGAGACTATTTTACCAAATATTATTAATATAAATCATCAGAAAATTACCGATATTGTCTTAAGCATTCCTAATATTGAAGAAGATTTTAAAAATATGCTTTTAGAGCAACTTTTTATTATGAAAGAAAAACAAGTAAAAAGTTCTAATAAATAGAACTTTTTTTAACTACTCTGTAGCTTTATGTACCGCTTCTTTTGTAGATTCCCAAGCTTTATTTGTTCCATCTTTTGTTGCATCCCAATTTTTTGAACTATCATCTTTAACGCCCTCTAGTGTTTTGCTGCATCCCGTTAAAATAGTCATTCCCAGTAAAGCTATAAAAAACATATTTATAAAAGTTTTCATTTTTTTTCCTTGTAAAAATTTTATTATTATATAATTATTCCTCTCAATAAAGAATAAAATCTTTAAGTTAACCAAATTTACAAAAAAAAGTGTTATTGAGTCATTAGTTTAATAGTAAGTTAAGATATATTGCTTTATAATCCCGTCCACACAAAATATTAACGTGTGTTGTTGGGGTATCGCCAAGCGGTAAGGCAACGGTTTTTGGTACCGTCATTCGAAGGTTCGAATCCTTCTACCCCATCCAAAATTATTCAGCTGGTGAGGTTGGAGAGTGGTCAAATCCTGCGGACTGTAAATCCGCCGCCTACGGCTTCGAAGGTTCAAATCCTTCTCTCACCACCACTTCAATAATGGCTCGATAGCTCAGTCGGTAGAGCAAAGGACTGAAAATCCTTGTGTCGACAGTTCGATTCTGTCTCGAGCCACCACTTATAAAGTATATGCGGGAGTAGCTCAGGGGTAGAGCATAACCTTGCCAAGGTTAGGGTCGCGAGTTCGAATCTCGTCTCCCGCTCCACTTTATAAACTAAAAATAATTCTTAATAAAAACACTTGTGCGAGTGTGGCGGAACTGGTAGACGCGCGGGACTTAAAATCCCGTTCCCATTAGGGAGTGTGAGTTCGATTCTCACCATTCGCACCACCTTTGTAATATTCTCCCTAAAATTGGACTTTTCAAGCATATTTTAAAATTATATAATAGCATTGTGCTAAAATTTCACTAAAAATGTTTGAAATTTTATGTTATACTTTTTAAATGGAAATTCAAAACAATACTCTTTTAAATATTCTTTTGCCCAATGACAATAAAGTCATTAAAGAAGCATTACAACAAGCCGATTTAAATCAACTGGGTACTTCTGCACAAAGCAAATCAATTCAAACTATATTAAACAATTTATTTAATGACATAATAAGTGGCACAAAATCCAATGAAACCATTATGAACTTACTTAAGAACTCTTCTGTTAGCAATGATTTAAATAATTTTCCTAAAGAGTTGCAGTCGCTTTTAAATTTAATAAAAAGCACCCCTACTTTAAATGCATTTGAATCAAAAATAGAAAATTTTATGGTTAATATTAAAGACATCAATGAAACTAATTTAAAAAGCCAAATCAGTAATTCAGGAATATTTTTAGAAGCTAAAATTGGCTCTTCATTAACTTCATCTTTATCCAATGATTTAAGCCGTGTTTTAAATGAGTTAAAAATCTCTTTACTTAATATCTCCAAGTTAGATTCAAGTGATGCCCTTAAAATAATTGAAACTATTTTAAATAATTTGAACACTCCTAATTATAACCTTAAAGCTGATTTATCTGTTTTACAACAACTCTTATCTAAACTTGTACCAACACAAACTTTAGGAAATCCATTGTCTCAAACATCTGGTGAAACTTCCTTGTTTCAGACAATTAACAAACTAGAAACGCTTTTAACAAAAGAAGGATTATCAAATCCAAATTTTTCAACAATTCCAAATGAAATTAAATTTCTAAAAGATGAACTTTCAACTGATATGAAAGCCGTATTATTGCAACTTCAAAAAGAAGTTAGCAGTAACACCCAACAGCAACACGCACAAGAGATGCTAAAGCATCTTGATAAACTTCTAGTACAAATAGATTACAATCAATTAATGAGCTTAACCACCCACTCAAACATCTTATACCTGCCATTTTTATGGGATTTACTAGAAGATGGTACCATAGCAACGGCTAAGTCCGATGAAGAAAAATTTTACTGCCAAATTAATTTGACACTTAAAGAACATGGGAAGTTGGATTTACTCGTGGCTTTATATCAAAATAATATTGATATTACCATGCACGCTCAAAAGCTCGAGTTTAAAGAGCAGTTACAAGCTTCTTTACCTGAATTAAAACGAAGTTTAAGTTCTGTGGGTTTAGTTCCTAAAACTATCTTACTGTACGAACTTAAAGAGCCTAGCAAAGATGAAGAGCTTAAAAAAGAGTTGCATTTTGTTAATCAATACAAAGATGAACTAAGTTTTGGCATTAGCATAAGAGTCTAAATGGAAAAAAAATCTAATATTTTCACCCCCAAAGCAGTTGCTTTAAAATATGATCAAACTACGAACAGTGCACCAAAGGTAACAGCCGTTGGAAGAGGTGAAATTGCCAAAAATATCATAAAAATTGCTCAAGACAATGATATTCCTATTAAAAAAGATGAAGATTTAGTGGAACTCTTAAGTCAAATAGATATTGATAAAGAGATTCCTCCAAACATGTACAAAGCAGTTGCTGAAATTTTTTCTTTTATTTACCGAATGACTAAAAAAGAGCCTTTAAGTAATTAAGAATAGTTATAATATAATCTTTTTAAAAATAAGGGTTATGTAAAATTGAGTGATGGAATAAACGTAAAAAAGAATATTTTTGACAATACCTATGTTCTTTTCTTTTTATTTGTTGCTGTTGTTGTAATTAACCTTATTGCTTCTATTTATTTTTTAAATATTTTACTTTTAGGGATTGTTTTTTCAGCGTATACTCAGTGTTTGAAAACTCAAAACTACTATCCTATGATATATGTTATTTTAGCTATTTTGTTTATTGAACTTAATAATGGGTTTAAGCCCTTTAGTATTCTACTTTTAGGTTCATTTATTTATGTTTATTTAATTCCTTTTTTAACCCGTGTTATGGTTATTGACTCTGTGAGTGATTTGCTGCAAATAGTTTTGCTTTACATTGGTGTATTAATTATTTGGTCAATTACAAATGATACCAACTTTACATTAATTAAGATTTTATTTTTGAATCTTATTTTAGATATTATTATTATTGGACTAGCCCCTTGAAACGAATTAATTTTATTGTTATTTTTATTGTTGCCATTGTAATTTTACTGCTTTCACGTCTTTACTTTTTAAGTATAAAATCAAACACTTATTATGAAGAGTTATCCAAACAAAACTACATTAAACGCGTTTATGAAGCTCCTTCAAGAGGAATTATACAAGACAGAAATGGCGTTGCTTTAGCTATTAATAATTTAGGATTTTCAATTAATATTAAACCTCACCTGCGTTCTTATAAAAACCGAGATATTTTAGATGAACTGTGTGAAATTATTGCATTTCATTTTCCTGAATTTACCAAAGAAGAGTTAATCAAAAAGTATCTAAATCTCGATTCTGCATACCGACACACCAATGTAAAACTCATAGATTACATCCCGTATGATACTTTTTTTAGCAAATATACTCTTTTTAATTCTATGGAAAATCTCAAAGTAGAATCGGCAGTAAAACGATTTTATCCTTACCGTCATGTTGCTTCGCATATTATTGGATATGTTGGAAAAGCCTCTAAAGAAGAAGTTGAAGATAATTTAATCTCAAGATACAGCGGTATTATTGGTAAAAATGGGCTTGAAAAATATTATAACCAACGATTACAAGGAGAATTGGGATACAAAGATGTAAAAGTTAATGCTTTAAATAAATACCTAGAAGTTTTAGATGAAAAAGAGGTCTCCATAGACAACAATATTAAAACCACTATAGATATTAAACTGCAAGAGTACATACATGAACTTTTTGGCGACCAAAGTGGTGCAATTATTGTTATGGATGTGAACAGTGGT
>Ga0265294_10009832_pt1 | contig 10972 bp, 11 predicted proteins | sample MunlanPumphouse3_FD_192504 | JGI IMG/M metagenome (GOLD analysis project Ga0265294, IMG submission 192504) | Groundwater microbial communities from a municipal landfill in Southern Ontario, Canada - Pumphouse #3 | ecosystem: Environmental > Aquatic > Deep subsurface > Groundwater | place...
TGTTCCTGAAAAATCGGCGGTCGGCATTGAAATACCTAATCCCAAAGCTTCTTTAGTCGGGCTTAAAGGAATACTTGAAACTGAAGAATTTACCGGTTCAAAATCTCTTTTATCATTAGCTTTGGGGACAACCACAGACGGTAAAGGATATGTGGCAGATTTGGCTAAAATGCCTCATTTGCTTATAGCCGGTTCAACCGGTTCGGGTAAGAGCGTCGGAATACACAGCATTATTTTATCGATTCTTTATAAGGCAAGGCCTGATGAAGTTAAATTTATGCTTATAGACCCTAAACGCGTCGAAATGACAGTCTATAAAGATTTGCCTCATTTATACGACCCTTGCTGTATGGCAGAAGATGCCGATATAATAACCCAGCCTAAAAATGCTTCGGCATCGCTTAAAAGGCTTGTAACCGTAATGGAAGCCAGATATGAGAAATACGCCCGTGAAATGGTAAGAAATATAGATGATTATAATAACAAAATGGATGAAACCGGCGGAGAAAAAGATTATTATATAGTCGTTATAATTGACGAGCTGGCTGATCTTATGCTTGTCGCTTCAAAAGAAATAGAAGATTCAATACAAAGGCTTGCACAAATGGCAAGAGCCGTGGGAATCCATTTAATTCTCGCTACGCAAAGACCGTCAATTAATGTTATTACCGGTGTTATAAAAGCAAATTTTCCTGCAAGACTGTCTTTCCAGACAACGTCTTACATAGATTCAAAAGTTATTCTTGATACTGTAGGCGCAGAAGAGTTGATAGGCAAGGGGGATATGCTGTTCCTTCCTCCTTCCGACGCAAGGCCTGTCAGGCTTCAGGGAGCTTTTGTTTCCACAAAAGAAGCGGAAAAAGTAGTCGGATTTATATCCGATCAGGATTTCCCGAGAATATATGAGCCTTTAGTTACCGAGATCAGCGCTAATGCCGCAGCCAGCGCTACCGATAAAGCAAACAAAGATTTGATACCGGCGTTAAAACTGATTCTTGAAAGAAGAAGAATTTCTCAGGATTTGCTTAAGGCGAATTTCGGTTCTTCGGCAAGAGCGACAAATATTCTGAGCGTTTTGGAAATGAAAGATTTTATTTCCAAACCCGAAGGCACCAACCGTTGGGAAATAAATTTTGATATGATACAGGAATATCTGGCGCATAACGGAGACTGATGAAGAAGAAATATATTTTTATTTTGGCGTTTATTTGTGTTTTTTATAATTTTTCTTACGGAGAAAATGTTAAGACGGACGATGTATTGTCGAAAATTGAAACGGCGGATAAAAATATTCGCGATATGGAATTCAATTTTATGCAGACAATAAGCTATGTTTCAACAGGTGAAAAGCAAGCGTCTTCGGGAATAGTAAAGTATAAAAAACAAAATTATATTTATATGTTTCAAAAAAAACCATGTGAACAGCATACTTACATTGACGGTAAAAAAATGACGGTCTACGTCCCTGCCAATAAGCAGGCTGTAGTCGAAAACTGGAAAGATGTTTTAAATAGTGATATGATACTTACGATGCTTGTGGGATTCGGAAAAAATTTCAGATCGTTTGAAAAAAATAATTTGATAATTCTGGAAGAGTCCCAAAACAATAAAGAATACAGGCTTCTTATGAAACCTAAAGATTCCGGACAATTATGGGAAATGCATATTAATATCGGCAAAGAAACGCTGCTTGTAAACAGCGCGGAATTCGATAATAAAAATTTTATAATAGACGTTGAGTTGAAAGGTTATAAGCTTAATACGGGGGTTGGAACCGATATTTTCAGGTTTAAACCTGAAAAAGACATAGAAGTTATAGAATTATAGGCGGTGGCTTTACAATGGATGAAATAGGAAAAATTTTAAAACAGGCAAGAAAAAAGAAAAGATATTCTTTGGAAAAAATACGAAAAATTACAAAGATTAAAGAGTCTTATATAATAGGGCTCGAAAATTCCGATATTAATGCTTTTCCTGCCGAAGTTTACTACAAAAATTTTTTAAAAAGCTATTCTAAATATCTGGGTCTGAATCCTGATGAAATTCTAAAGATGTATGAGGAAAGCAAACTAATAAAACAGGATGACTTATTCAAACATCATGAAAATATTGACGAAACCCGCAGTTTGTCAGGCATAGAAGGCGGCGGCCGTTCGAAATTAATGATAACGCTGATAACGGCGGCAGTTATGTTTATTTTTCTTCTGGCGGCAAATAGTTATATTTTAAATGATTCGTCTTGTGCGGGACAAAGCGGCGAAACCGCCGCGATTCAGGATAACGCGGCAATTCATGAAACGCCGCCTGCAGCCGAAAGAACAAAACAAACGCTTTTTATTAAGGCCTTTAAAAATACATGGATAAGAATTGATTCTGATGATAAAAAAATTTATGAAGATACTTTATATGCCGGTAAAGAATATAAAGCTTTTGCTTATGATAATTTTGTCGTTAAAATAGGAAATGTTGAGAGCGTAGAGGTGTATTTTAACGATAATAAAATCGATGTGATGTCCGGCGCAAGCCAAAATAAAGTCAATACAATTACTCTTAAGAAAAGTTAATATTTTGAAAAATCAAAAAATTGCAATTATAACTTTAGGATGTTCAAAAAATACCGTCGAATCGGAATCCGTTGCGGGGTTGTTTGTCAAAGACGGTTTTCTTTTAACAAACGATGTAAACGACGCCGACATGATTTTGATTCATACGTGCTCTTTTATACAGGATGCGCAGGTCGAATCTCGTATACAGATAGAAAACGCCTGCAAAATGAAACTGGAAAGAAATAATTTAAAGGTTTTTGTTTCTGGCTGTCTGCCTCAGCTTTTAAAAGAAAAAATGACCGCTATGTATCCTTTGATAGACGGATATACAGGCACTGGGGCATTCGGAAAAATTGTGGGTCTTGTCAAAAAAAATAAATTTTTTTCGGATACGGCGGTTGCCGGAGGAATGAATGATTCCAGAAGAAGGATTTTATCGGGGATTTTACCGAGCGCATATATTAAAATAGCGGAAGGCTGCAATCACAGATGCAGCTTTTGCATAATACCCGAATTAAGGGGAAAATATAAAAGCAGAAATATAAAGTCGATTGTTGATGAAGCGAAGGCTCTTGCCGACGCAGGAATCAGAGAGATAAACGTAATAGCCCAGGATACGACTTCTTACGGAACTGATATATACGGAAAGCCGCGAACGGATAAACTTCTTAAAGAAATGTCTAAGATAAAAGATTTAAAATGGATACGTCTTTTATACGCTTATCCGTCAACAGTAACGGAATCTCTTTTGGAAACAATACGCGAAAATGAAAACATATGCGATTATCTTGATATACCGGTACAGCATATAAATAAGAAGATGCTTTTAAGTATGAAACGTCCTTTAAATACTTATAAGATAATTGAAAACATAAAAAATAAGTTTCCCGAAATATTTTTGAGAACGTCTCTTATAACGGGATTCCCGGGAGAGACTGAAAAAGATTTTAACGAACTCGTGCAATTTGTCCGTAAAAATTTGTTTGAACATGTAGGTATTTTTTCATATTCAGATCAAAAAACGGCATGTTCGTCCAAATTAAAAAATAAAATAAGCAAAGCCGTTGCGGAACAAAGGAAACAGATTCTTGCAAACGTTCAGTTTGAGAACGTCGCCAAAAATAATTCTGCAAAAAACGGATGTGAATTTGAAGTTTTTATAGAATCTGCAGATAATAAAAAAGCATATGGAAGAGCGTATTTCCAGGCTCCGGAAATCGACAGCGGCATAATTATAAACAACAGAAATAAAGAGTTAATTCCGGGAACTTTTGAAAAAATCAAAATAACAAGCTTTAAAGATTATGATTTAATCGGGAATTAATGCTATAATATCCAATATTTTAAACGGCGGTTAAAGGGTAATTATGAATTTAGCAAACAAACTTACAATGCTCAGGTTATTTCTTGTTCCTGTATTTATATTATTTTTGGCATTGGATACTTTTTATACCAGCATCATCGCTCTTTTGATTTTTATAATAGCTTCAATCACTGATTTTTACGACGGAAGAATAGCCAGAAAATACAATACTATAACTACGTTCGGTATTTTCCTTGACCCTTTGGCTGACAAACTTCTTGTAACTTCGGCGCTTGTTTCTTTTGTGTCAATATATACTTTGGGCGTTCCGGCTTGGATGGTTATATGCATAATATCAAGGGAATTTCTTATTACGGGGCTTAGATCGCTCGCGGCGTCCCAGAATGTTATAATACCGGCAAGCAGATCGGGGAAGTTTAAAACTACGTCTCAAATAGTTGCAATTATTACGATTCTCGTTATTCTTATAATAAATTCTACGCTGATTAAATTTTATTCCGTAACCGCTTATGATTTGGTTAATATGCCTTCATGGTCGGGTTTTGCGGGATGGTGTTTGATTAATTTGCCTTTTTGGCTTATGTTTGTTGTTACGGTGCTGACTATATATTCAGGCGCAAGTTACATTATGAAACATAAAAATATTTTTGTACACGATAAAAAATAAAATGATAAAAACAGATTTTGTAATTTCAGGCGCATTGGAAGTAAACTGTTACTTGATTTATGACAGCATTACCCGCAGAGCTGTCGTTATAGATCCCGGGCAGGACGGCGAAGCCGTTATGAATAAAATAAATTCGTTGGATATAAAGCCTGAGCTTTTGATAAATACGCACGGACATTTTGATCATATTATATCGGACGATATCATAAGAGAAAAATACAGAATACCTTTGGCTATACACAAAATAGATTCCGGTATGCTTGGCGATCCTTTTGAAAATGCTTCCACAATGATAGGGTTGCAGACAAAAATAAAACCTGCGGAAGTTTTGTTTGATAAAGAGGAAGAAAAACAAACAAGTTTTTGCAAATATTCAATACTTTACACTCCGGGACATACCCGCGGCTCAATATGTATTTTAATTGATGATTTTCTTTTTTCAGGCGATACTCTTTTCTGCGGTTCAATAGGCAGAACGGATTTAACCGGCGGAGGGAATGACATTGAAATGACAGAATCTTTAAAAAAATTAAAAAATTTGGATAAAAAGATTGCCGTATATCCCGGGCACGGGCCTGCAAGCACAATAGCGCGGGAATTGTCAAACAATCCGTTTTTAAGATAAAATAATACTATGCAGATATTGGAAGATTTTATCAGTTATATTCTTATAGAAAAAGGTTTGGCAAAAAACACCTCTCTTGCCTACAGAACCGATCTGCAGACTTATTTGAAATATCTTGAAGAAAAGAAAATTTCATATGAGACAATCCGGCATTTTGAAATAACTGATTTCCTCTGGCATTTAAAAACTTTAAATCTTAAACCGAGAAGCATTTACAGAATGATAGAATCAATCAGGCAGTTTTATAAATTTCTGCTTTCTGAAAATCATATAAAGACAGATCCGACCATATATTTGTCAACTCCTAAAATCCCCGTTATTTTGCCCGATATGCTCAATAATTCCGAGGTCGATTCTTTGCTGAATTCAGTTTCGGATAATGATAAACTTTCCGTCAGAAACAGAGCAATGCTTGAACTGCTTTATGCAACCGGACTGAGGGTTTCGGAACTTATAAATTTAAAATTTAAAGATATAAACATAGAAGAGTGTTTTGTAAGAATTATAGGCAAAGGAAACAAGGAAAGACTTATTCCTTTCGGACAAAAAGCGCAGATGTATCTGCAGAGATATCTTAGAGTAAGAAAAAATAAAAATACGGATTTTGTTTTTTTAACAAAACTGCAGAAGCCTATTTCAAGAATAGAATTTTGGCGCCAGCTGAAAAATATAGCGTTAAAAGCAGGAATAACGAAAAATATAACGCCCCATACTTTAAGACATTCGTTTGCCACTCATTTGCTGACGGCCGGAGCAGATATACGTTTTGTCCAGGAAATGCTCGGGCACAGTTCTATAGCGACTACGCAGATTTATACGCATGTCACGCAGGAAAGACTCAAAGAACAGCATAAGAAATATCATCCAAGAGGATAATATATGAAAGGAATATACAAATGATAGCGGTAATAGGTCTTGGTTATGTAGGGCTGACTACGGCTTTGGGCTTAAGCGAAAAAGGATTTAAAGTTTACGGCTTTGACAATAATAAAGAAAAACTGCAGTCTTTGGTTTCAAATGAACTTCCTTTTTATGAAGATGGCCTTTCTGAAATCCTGAATAAAAATCTTAATAAAAATTTTTTCATTAAATCTTTGGAAGAATGCGTATCGTCCGTAAAAATAATATTCTTATGCGTTGAAACGCCCGCTGACCGGACCGGCAGAGTAAATTTACGGTATTTAAAAACAGCTTTTGAATCGCTGCTTCAGGCAATAAAGCCTGAAGATAAAAAAATCATCGTAATCAAATCAACTCTTCCTCCTTCAACAACTGTAAAAAGAATTATCCCTTTTGTTGAAGAACACGGTTTTGAAAACGGAAAAGACATATACATAACATATAATCCTGAATTTTTAAGGGAAGGAAGCGCATGGAAAGATTTTATAGAACCTGACAGAATTATCATAGGAGTTGACAATGAATACCCGAAACGGTTTTTAAACGGAATTTTTCAGCCTTTCAACGCCGAAATCCATTTCGTTTCTTTAAATACCGGAGAGTTTATAAAATATTTGTCTAATTCTTTTTTTTCGGTTTTGCTCAGTTATTCAAACGAGATGTCCGTTATTGCGGATGCTGCGGGCGGAATCGATGTAAAAAAAGCATTTGAGTTATTCCATAAAGACAAAAGATGGTTTGGTAATCCCGCTTCTGTTCAAGGGTATGTTTATCCATCCTGCGGGTTCGGCGGCTCATGTCTTCCTAAAGATCTTGATATTTTAATAGAAGAATCATCTGGGCTGGGCTGTAATCCGGTAATTCTTAAAGCCGTTAAATCAGTGAATAAAAATATTAAAGACTTTTGGGTAAATAAAATAACCAAAGCGGTAAATACAGATAAGACAATAGCCGTTCTGGGGCTTGCTTTTAAACCGGATACTGAAGACGTAAGAGAAACTCCTTCTTATGAGATTATAAGAAAACTTATTGAAAAAGGATTTAAGAAAATAACTGTTTATGACCCTGCGGCGAATATTTTATTTGCTAAGACTTACAATCTTCCGGTAAATTATTCTGAGTCGGCTGAGGAAGCCGTTTCAAAATCTGATGTTGTTATTCTGGCGACGGCATGGCAGGAATTTTTTGAAAAAAAAGATTTGTTTAAAACTAAAACGGTATTTGATTTGAGGTATAAATTATAAAATTAAAACAAGAGGTCTGATATGTCAAAGTTAACGAGATTCGGAGTTTCAATAGAGCAAGATTTGTTAAAAAGGTTTGATAAGGTAATACGCAGACAGAAATATCCTACAAGATCTAAAGCAATAGAAGATTTAATTATGGAAGCCGTTGATAATTCCGAGCTTTCTGGAGCAAATATTCAGGCGATAGGTTATATTGATATGATATATGACCATCATAAAAGGCATTTGTTAAATAAAATTACCGAAATACAGCATAAATTCCACGATATAATATTATCATCGCAGCATGTTCATATAAATCATGATTTATGTTTGGAACTTATAGTAGTTAAAGGCGTGAAATCCGAAATAGAAAAACTTTCCTATATGTTAAAAACGACAAAAGGCGTAAAACACAGCAGATGCAGGATTTTTCTTTCAAAATAAAAAACTCTTGACAACCGGCTTTGTAATTTGATATCGTAACACGAAAATAAAAAAACGTGTTATAGAGGTTTTATGAAAAAATTATTTTATGCAGTTGTGTTTTTGTTTTGTTTCGGCGTTGTTTATGCGGCGGATGTAAATTTGAGTCTTGAAAAATATTCGCAGCAGAAGAATACTATTGTTACGACTGATGAAGTGAGCCGGGAAGAAGTTGAAAATTCAATATCTTCACAGGCTCTTGGCTTATTATCTCCTATGAGCGGAATTTTTGTGCAAAAAACGGGAGATAACGGAAGAAATGATCCCGTAATAAGAGGAATAGGCGACAGCTGTAGAAAAATTGCCATTTTAATTGACGGTAAACCTGAAAGAATGGCTTTATTCGGCTGCGGAGTTTCACAGTCTTTGCTTGCGGGAAATATTGACAGAATTGAAGTAATTAAAGGTCCGGATTCCGTTCTTTACGGATCGGGGGCGTTAGGCGGAGTGATAAATATTATTACAAAAGAACCTGTGAACCCTTTGGAAGGAAGCATTGAAGTTTCGGCAGGCTCTTTTAATACCCAGAACTCAAAAGTGTATTTAGGCGGAAAACAAAATAAATTTTTATATGCGGTTTCTGCAAACAAAGTTATCAGTGACGGACATTTGGAAAATGCGCAATATGATGCTACGGATTTTTATGAAAAATTCGGATATATACTCAATGACGGATCTGTTTTGTCGGTTGAAGCAAAACAATATTCGGGATTGAAACATGAACCTACTCCGTATCCTGCAAATTATTGGGAAGATTACGAGAGAGGTTCCGTTCAGGCAAATTATGATAAGATTTTTTCAAGAAGCAGCCTGGCTGTCAGAGCCTATACAGATTACGGCGATCACCAGTTTTCTGACGGATGGCATTCTAAAGACAGATTGAGCGGAGCCGTTTTGAATTATAATAATGAGATAACCGATGACAATATTTTAAAAACCGGCGCAGAATTCAGACAGCAGGAAGGAAAACTTCTTTCCGGGGCTTCTTATATGGTTCATGACGGTTGGAAAATATCAGACTGGTCATTGTTTGCGCTTGATAAACAAAATTTTACCGAAAAACTCAGCGGAGTTTTGGGGGTAAGATATAATGACGATGAAGTATCGGGCGGTTTCTTCTCACAAAGAGCGGGAATTGAATATGAAATTACGGATGTCTTTTTTTCTAAAGCTTTGTACAGCAAGGGTTTCAGGGCTCCTTATTTAAATGAACTGTATCTTGTTCCGGCAAGAAATTCTGATTTAAAAGCGGAAGAAGTGAATAATTATGAAATAAGTTTCGGAGCGAAAGCTGAAGATTTAGCTTTTGATATTACAGGTTTTGTGATGAACGGCGATAATATAATAGAAAACAGCGGCGGAAAATTAAGAAACACGGGAAGTTATCAGTTTAAAGGGTCCGAAATTTCTTTAAATTATGTATTTACCCGTAATCTAAACGCCGGTTTGGGTTATACATATTTTGATGCGGGAGATAATACTCAGGGAAGACCGGGGAATAAAATAGACGCCGATGTCGTTTTTAAAACAGGGAAATGGACTTTTTCTGCAGACAGTATGTATATAGGCGAATATTATTCCGCAAATAACAAAAACAACAGATTGAAAGATTTTACGGTTATCAATGCAAAAATAGCTTATGAGATAAAAGAAGGAGTAAAACTTTTTGCAGACGGCCAAAATATTACCAATGAGAGCTATTCAATGTTTCTTGACAGAGACGGAGGCAGAATTATGGAAATGCCGGGAGCCGTTATTTCGTTCGGAACTCAAATCAAATTTTAAAATCCGACCCTTTTAAATTTTCTGAAAAAAATATACTATATATCAGTAATATAACTTTGTGATTGTTGACACAAAGTTATATTATTAGATATAATGTAAAGAAATAAAATAGTAAGGAGAAAAAAATGAAAAGGTATTTAGTTTTCGGATTGTTGTCTTTATTCTTGGTAATCAGCGCTTGTGCAAAAAAACAGACAGTCGCGCCTGAAGAAATGGAATCGGCTGAACAGGAAACGGCAGTAACTGCTGATGTCGATTCACCGGAATTCGCTCAGGAACCGTCTATAAGAGAGGGCAGTATTGATTCAAAATCTGCGCTTTCAACTATATATTTCTCATTAGACAGCAGCAATGTCGGTGCTGAAGCTTTAGATACTTTAAAAGCAAATTCTAATTTTTTGAAAAATAATCCTAAAGTTAATATTGTTATAGAAGGGCATTGTGACGAGAGAGGAACTACCGAATATAATTTAGCTTTGGGACAGAGAAGAGCGGTAAAAGTTAAAGAATATTATGTACAGCTCGGAATTGCTCCTAACAGAATAGCTACGGTTTCTTACGGAGAAGAAATGCCTGCCGATAAAAGAAGCAACGAAGCAGGATGGGCAAAAAACAGAAGAGCTGAAACAAAAGTTATAGTTAATAAATAATAGAGCTTTTATACATAAATGCATATAAAATCTTTATCAGTATTACTAATGCCGTTTATATTTGCAGGTTGTGCAACTGCTTTTCAGTCTGATTTATCAGTAATGAAAAGTGATGTTGCACAACTGCAGGTACAGATAAATGCAATAGAGGCTAAGCAGGCGGATGTATATTCAAAATATGAAACGAACTTAGTCACTACTGATACGACTAACGCTTCAATACAAGAACTTTATAAGAGAATATCTCAGTTGTCTCAAAGAATTCAGGATTTGGAAGTTCTGGCTAAAAAAGGCAGATCATCTTTAAATAAGAAAGCCTCTTCCGGACCTTTGCCGTCAGAAGCATATAAAAATGCATATAATGATTTTTTAATCGGTAAGTATGATGTCGCCATAGTCGGTTTTAAGACTTTTGTAAAAAAATACGGCAGCAATGAATTGGCTCCGCAGGCACAGTTCTATATAGGAGAATCTTTATATGCCGGTAATAAGCGGGCCGAAGCATATGAACAGTATAAAAAAGTAGAAGAAAATTATGCAGGTTCGGATTTTGTACCTTCTGCTCGTCTAAAAATGGCTTTATGTTTGGAATCTCTGGGTAAAAAAAATGAAGCAAAAGCAATATTGGAATCAATTTTATCCGAATATCCTAACAGTGCGGAAGCTTTTACGGCGAAAGAAAAAATAAAGATATATTTAAATGCTAAATCTGAACAAAAATAGCTTTTTTCCATATTTTATTTTATCGGTTATTATTCATTTT
>Ga0265294_10009834_pt1 | contig 10971 bp, 9 predicted proteins | sample MunlanPumphouse3_FD_192504 | JGI IMG/M metagenome (GOLD analysis project Ga0265294, IMG submission 192504) | Groundwater microbial communities from a municipal landfill in Southern Ontario, Canada - Pumphouse #3 | ecosystem: Environmental > Aquatic > Deep subsurface > Groundwater | place...
TTTTAGACGCCATTTTGACCGATGACCCCAATGCCCGGGTGGCTTGTGAAACCCTCGTCACGACCGGACTCGTATTAGTGGCGGGCGAAATCACGACGTCGACATACGTAGATATTCAGAAAATTGTTCGCGAGTGCGTGGCGGATATTGGCTATACCCGGGGGAAATACGGTTTTGACGCGGATAATTTGGCGGTGCTCGTCTCCATTAACAGTCAATCTCCGGATATTGCTCTTGGGGTCAATGAAAACAAAAACCACGAACAGGGTGCCGGAGATCAAGGAATGATGTTCGGCTATGCAACGAATGAAACTTTTGAATATATGCCGGTGTCGCATGTCTTTGCGAATCGTTTGGCAAGACGTTTGGCGCAGGTTCGCAAAGAGAAAATCTTGTCGTATCTTCGTCCGGATGGAAAAACCCAAGTGACTGGCGAATTCAATGACGACGGCAGTTTGCGCCGAATCGACAAAATCCTGATTTCCACGCAACATGCCCCGAATGTGACGCAAGAGACGATCCGCGAAGATTTGATAAAACAAGTGATTTATCCAGTGATCCCATCCGAATTGATGGATGATGCAACGACAATACTCATCAATCCGACGGGACGGTTTGTGATTGGCGGACCCTTAGGCGATTCCGGAATGACAGGACGCAAGATCATCGTCGATACCTACGGTGGTGCCGCGCATCACGGAGGTGGTGCTTTTTCCGGAAAAGATCCTTCCAAAGTCGACCGAAGTGCCGCGTATATGTGCCGCTATGTCGCCAAGAATCTGGTGGCCGCGGGCATTGCCTCGCAAATTGAAGTCCAAGTCTCCTATGCAATCGGTATCGCCAAACCCACATCAATCGGGGTCGATACCTTTGGAACGGGCAAACTGCCCGATGATGAGATTGTTAAGTTGATTGAATCGCACTTTGATTTGAGACCGAAAGCTATTATTGATTATTTTGATCTGAAACGGCCGATTTATCGCCAAGTGGCGACCTATGGTCACTTTGGCCGCAACGATCTGGAACTGCCCTGGGAAAAACTCGACCAGGTCGAAGTGCTTAAAAAAGCACTCAGTAGAGGTTGATGTCCATGTTTTTGGCCAATTTGGGTTTGATTATTGAAATAGTCATTGCATCCATCGTGGTATTAGGACTGATTATCGTCGGGTCTTTTTTCGTTGTAAAATCGCTCAAGAAAAGTTATCGGGATGTCTTTAAATTTCAATCAAAGTTTGATATTGAACTCCGCAAACTGGTGAACTTGCTCTCGAAGTTTAACGGCGTCGGAGCAAAACTCAAAGTCTTTCAAGACGTCATCATCAAAGATTTGAGCCACGACAACAAACAAACGGTGCTTACGTTGGTCGAAGAGATTTATCAAAGCATCGATCACGACGCCGAAATGAATGAATATTTGGTGGAAACCTATGAGAAATTACAAGAAATGCGACGCATCCGCGACAGCAAAGCCATCATTTTCAACCACAAGATTCTGATGTTCCCTTTTAATTTCTATGCGAAAGTTTTGAAAATGAAAGCCTGGCATTTGTATACCCGGCCGGAATAAACCCCACAAAAAAAGGTTGCGAGCGCAACCTTTTTTGTTGGTTAATCGTTGAAAGTATCGACCATATCCTGAATTGCTGTCGAAGAGAGCGCGATCGGGATCAATAAGAAGTTTCCGCGGATCAAATCTTTTTCTTCGAGTTTGCCTAAGAGCGCTTGGATATCTTCATTGTTTTCGACTTGTTCCTTCAGTTCCTTGGACGTATCAAATTCTAAAATGACAGCTATTTTGCTCGATAAGAGATCGGCAAGCGTGTAGACATGAACACTTACTTGAACGTCACTTTCTTCTAAAGACTGTAATGCCGCGTCCATCAAATCGTTGGCTTCTTGGCTATAGGTATAGCCGGCAGCTTCAAAGTTTTGGTCGATTTTCTCGAAGCTGACACATCCCGTCAATAATGAAAGAATCAAAACAAAGGCTAAAATCAAAAATACTTTTTTCATGAAATCCTCCTCGGCATATATGATCACTACTTTAAATATCATAGTAGAACATTATCACAAATAAATCAAGAATAAAACAAGAAAGAAGAAGAATCTGGTTTCGTCATAATGTGCTTGTTGCCACAGGGGATCAATAGTCCAAGGCGATAATAGCGACGAAGATTGGACCTTGGACATAATAATCTCAATAACAAGGACCTCTTGGCTTGAGATCCTTGCATCACATAGTCACAATAAACTAGTTGAATTTTTTATTTATGGAAATCAGATCATATGCTTTATCATCCAGCGACGTCCAATTATCATAGTCCTAAATGAAGAAAATATAGATCATTCCATTTTCATGAACACTAGTAAGAAATTCTCCAGAATTTTTAGATCATCATTTTTACTGATACTAAAAACGGAATCTAAGCTGCTACATTATAGTCCTTTTTAATCCAGCTTTTTATTTAGTTCGCCATAATGCCATTGGATGATTTTGAATACGTTTCAGAATCTGATTATTGTCAAATAATAATGATGGTTCATATTGATTTTTATGAAAGAAATCGATGAACCTTTCTTCATCTTGTGTAAAATCCAATAAATTCACTATATATTTCTTAACCACTTCTCTGACTTCAAATAAATTAAAATGATCATTTTTTGATAGAACTGGCATTAAATCTCTCTTAATAATGCGTTCATCGATCGAATCAATCGCTTCAATGTGAAACGTTTTATCATTTTTTCTTGCCGTTATAACAAAATAGAAAATGACGGATTTTCTAAGATGATCTCTATATTCGTCTTTAATTAACTTGTTTATAATCATGTTATGAACATCATATAAATCTCGTGCAGCTGCTCTTGTCATTAAGGCGTTAATTTTACTAGCAAAAACCTCGATAGCACTTAAACGATGAATTTGAAAATCATTGGTAAATAATAGGTGATTTGCTTGGACATATTCCGTCGGATCAATGTGAGTTCTTAATGAATAATTCACTTCTATTTTAATATTATCATAATTTCCACTAGCCCCTATATATCGATAGACAAAAGAATCTAAACTATGCGGTGATTTTGATTTTGGACTGAGTTCATAGGCTTCACTTAACATATACTTATGGATAGCGCTATTCATAGTTTTTCTTTGCATAAGCATTTCTTCTTTGCTACAGGGATTAACAAAATCTAAATCAATATCTACCGATAGCCTTTGTAAATCCAGCATAGTGAAGTATATAGCTGTTCCCCCTTTTAACGCTAAGCTATTTTTCAGTAAAGGCATCGTATTCATAAATCTGAGAATATCGTATAACCTAGTCACCTTCTCAAGTGTATCACGATTAAATCCTAGTTCTTTAGCTTTGTTTCCTAGATACACTTTATCAACTTTATACAATTTCATCACCTCCATAATCCCGTGGAGCTGGTTCCATGACTTGCCAGGTATTATTAAACTTTGAACCACTTGAATCATCAACCAAATAAACGATACCTTGTTTTATTTTTGACTTGCACATTTCAAAGAAATGATTTGTCAAACCAAACTTATCGTGATATTTTTCTAGTATATACCCTGATTTTTGATAAAGAGATTGGATATCATATGCTTTTAAATAAACGAATAGTTTTTCTTCATCCAAATGATGAAGAGCTTCTATAGCATTGCTTAATTCCTCATAACCGGTGATCTTGTTCATTTGATAGATACTATCAATGATCGTTCGCTCGATATCTGTTAAACGAATATTGTCGGTATTGGTTGCAAAAATAATCCCTACATTAATCTTTGGAGCAACATACTTATAAAGAACTCCTTGAAATTCAAAATGATTAAATCTGCTCTTTGAAGAGACATATACGTCATTAAAAACTTGATTAGACAAACCGTGGTACTCAAGAGCACTGTGATGTGACAAATACGCATCTTCTCTTAGGGCACAGGCAATTTGATATCGATTTGCTAACAGTAAGCCAGTTGACAGATCAACGGGTGAATAAATATTCTTTCTCACTTTTATGACATAGCCTTTTTTTATATATCTATTCATTGCTGAATAGGCAGTTTTTAAATTTCCTGTTAACCTTTCAACCATTCCTATATTAAATACTGGATACTTGGACACTTCTTTTAATAAATTCATACGATCACCTAATTTTTAATTTGCGCACAATTATCTTTATTTATAAAGATTTTTGTGTATTTTTTTAAATCGTATTTTAATTTTATCACGTTTTTCTTTGTTTGTAAAGAAAATCATGCTTAATATAAAAATACAATTTTTTATCGCCAAAAAAATCGAACAATATGCAAGGCGATCCATCAAGTTTGTCATTTTTGGGTATTTTGTATTAATCCTAATTAAAAAAAGTGATAACTAAACTCAATGGATTAGTTATCAAAAGGTAGTGTCAAGAAAGTTGTGACGATCTAAGTCTTGTCAATATGTTATTGAATTAATTATTAGACAACACTCAAAAAGTTGAGATTTCCGCTGAAGGAGTCAACGACTTTTGAATAGACGGCTTTCCACATCTTTAAGAAATCATCGAGAATCTCTTGCAAAGCCTCAGTGGTCTTCTGCCTATGGATTTGAATAACTATAGCTACTCTACTGGACCATCATCAAGAGGATCCATGGCAGTAAAGGAGTATTTAGCAGCGGTTGATTATTGTTTACATGTGTCACCGTTAAAATTGTCAAAAAAGATTGCCATCCCACCCGTCACCCTCACATGATTCGTGATGTTATCTCGAAAAACACTATATGAGCGTCGTTGACGATGGAGATCATTTCGTCCACCTTGCTCCTTGGAAAGAAGAATTCTGACGTAAACGTTTGTCGATCTCGTTCGTGACGACAAACTTTTTAAGGGTCCAGAGGGGGGCGATCAGATCTGCCTTCACTGGATCGCCCGTCAGTCGGTAAAGAATGATATCCGGCCTTAAGAGTTCAATTTGACTGGAGGTGATATCGACATAGTCGGACAAGCTCAGCAAGGGAAAAGGGTGTGCAAGATAGTCCCTTCCCAATTGGCTTCCTTTGACGAGATAGAGCATATGGATCTTCAAGCCGTTGATGGGCAAGGTATTGAGAAAACGGATGGTGTCAAGCATCATCTCGTTGGTTTCACCTGGGAGTGAGTTGATGATATGGACAACGGTATGGATCTGGCGTTTCGAAAGTTCGGTAATTGCCTGAACGAATGCTTGGAGATCATGGCCGCGGTTGATTTTTTTTGCGGTTATTTCATGCATTGTTTGTAAGCCAACTTCCACAGTGAGAAAGGTTTCTTGGTTGAGCTTTCCAAGATAGTCGAGAACATCTAGGGGGAGGCAATCGGGTCTTGTCGCAAGCGACAGGCCGACAATCTCGGGGCTTAACTGAAGGGCTTCGGAAAAAAGGGATTTCAGCGTGGCAACGGGAGCATATGTATTAGTGTTAGCCTGAAAATAGACGATCGTTTTGCCGCTTGGCCATTTTTTTCGAAGCAGCGCCAAGCCTTTCTCGTATTGTTCGCTTAAAGAAACTAGCGGATTTCCGGCAAATTCACCAGCTCCCTTTTCCGTGCAATAGGTGCAACCGCCCCACCCCAAAGTCCCGTCCCGGTTAGGACAGGAGAAGGGGCCGGACAAGGGTATTTTGATGACTTTTTCCTTGAATTTCGCTTGATAAAAATCATTGACGGTGTAATAGGGCCGTTCTTTAGAGAGAAAATCCATCGGATCACCCAGATTATTATAGCATAATCAGGTTGTTTTTTGTTGGGAGTCCAATGGTTTTATGGTATAATGATTCCGGTTGGTGATTCCATGTACAATATTGCAAAAGACAGTCTGTTTCAACCGAAGATGCTCTTGAAATACCGGAACAAATCCGGTTTTTTTACCTTTTTATATCTGTTGGTTTTAGCGCTCTTTTTATCAATCGGCGCAATCGTTTATTATGCCGGGTATAAAACCAATTCCGTCTTGACCGAAGAGACAACCGGATGTCAGTTAGTCGCCGGTGAAATCGTGTGTTCTGGAGCGGGATATGATCCTTTGACCCGCTATAATCTCTACGATTACTCCGTGTTTTTTCTGAATGCCGATGACAATATCGCCATCCTCAATGCCGAATTATCTGGCCAAGTGATGGTCTTTCAGGAAAATACCGTGCACTTTTATGTGTCTGGAGTCCATCTCAGTGCCTTACAAATGATTCCCGATGATTCCCAAATGACCTTCACTGAATTCTTTAAGACGCTTCAAACCGGGATGATCATCACCGTCCTCATCGTCAATTATATCGGAAATTTGATCTTGCTGCTCTTTATTTCCTTGATCTCTACCCTGCCTTTTTTGAGGCTCAAGAAATTCATCCCCTATAAAAAAATCTATCGTTTGGTCGTCTTTTCAATTACGCCGCTGGCGTTTCTTCTGACGTTTTATTATCTGATCGATTTGCCCGAACTTTTGTTTTTCCTGCTCATGTTTTTGGGGTATCGATCGGTGTTCATCTTACAGCGGGAACTGACGTTTCAAACCCTGTCGCACCTGCAAAATCTGTCTGATAATGTCATGGATGGGGATTATAAAGTGGTGGATGACGAGCAAAGCGACAAAGAAGAAAACCGAGAAGAAGAATCCGAAGATGATGAATCTGATGACGGGGGCTTGTCAAACTAATCAATTCGTGCTATGATAGGATAAATTGCGATGAAGAAGGAAAAGTACTCTTGAGCATTGATTTTCTAGAGACCCGGCGGCGGGTGTGAGCCGGGATCAATCCAAGACGAATTGGCCTTTGGAGCTGATCGGGCGAAACTCGGGAGTTCGATCCGCGACCCAGCGTTAAAAGGGTTAAGTGCCGACCAACGTCGGAACAAAGGTGGTACCGCGATCCTGATCGTCCTTTTCTGGGCGATCTTTCTTTATTAAAGGAGTGTCTCATGAGTGAATTTATTCCGAGTTTTTCCCACAAAGAAATCGAACCCAAATGGCAAAAAGCATGGGAAGTTTCTCACGCTTTCCAGGCGGTGGATTTTTCAAAGAAACCACCCTATTACTGCTTGGTAGAATTTCCTTACCCATCGGGAGAGGGAATGCATAACGGCCATATCCGGGCGTATATGTCGTTAGAAACCATCAGCCGCAAGCGTCGGATGGAGGGCTTTAACGTCTTATTTCCGATCGGCTTCGACGCCTTTGGTTTACCGACGGAAAACTATGCGATCAAACATCACATCCATCCGCGGATCGTGACCGATCAGAATATCCAAGTGTTTACGCGTCAATTAAAAGCCGCGGGTTTTTCTTTTGATTTCTCACGGGTTGTGGATACGACCGATCCCGAGTATTATCGTTTTACGCAATGGATCTTTTTAAAGATGTTCGAAAAGGGCTTGGTCTATAAAAGCAAAGCCTACGTCAACTTCTGTCCCGACTGCAAAGTCGTCTTGTCGAATGAAGAATCCCAGGGTGGCATTTGCGATCGCTGCGGATCGGAAGTCGAACAGAAGGAGAAAGACGTATGGTTCTTAAAGATTACTGCCTACGCCAAACGCCTGCTCGAGGGATTGGACAAGTTGGAATGCCCGTCCCGGATCCGAATCGAACAGGAAAACTGGATCGGTGAATCGGAAGGGGCATTGATCCAATTCCCCTTGAAAGACACCAACGAGACCCTCGAAGTCTTTACCACGAGACCGGATACGATCTATGGCGCCACCTTCATGGTCATCGCTCCGGAACACGAACTCCTCAAACGTTATCAAGAGCGAATCCAGAATTGGACTCAAATCGAGGAGTATCAGGAACAAGCTAAGAAAAAGACCGAATTCGAGCGCGTACAGCTCGTCAAAGAGAAGACCGGTGTTCTGATCCAAGGACTTGAAGCCATCAATCCGCTGACGAAAGAAGCCATTCCGATCTTCATCGCCGACTATGTCATGATCACCTATGGCACAGGAGCGATCATGGCCGTTCCCGGCCATGACCAACGCGACTATGAATTTGCGAAAAAATTTGGACTTGACATCATTGAAGTGATAGCCGGTGGCGATCTAAGCGATGAGGCCTACACCGATATCGACAACGGCGTGTTAGTCAATAGCCCGTTGATCAATGGTCTTCTTGTCAAAGACGCCATTGCCAAGATGGCGGCTATTTTGGAAGCCACGGGGATGGGCGTCAAAACTCGGCAGTTTAAAATGAAAGATTGGGCGTTCAACCGCCAGCGGTACTGGGGGGAACCGATACCGATCATTTATTGCGAGAAATGTGGCGTCGTGCCGGTACCTTTCGCGGATCTGCCGGTGACCTTGCCGATGATCGATCAATATGAACCAACCACTTCGGGCGAAAGTCCGCTCGCAAACGTCAAAGAGTTTGTCAATTGCACTTGTCCGATATGCCACGGGCTAGCTCGCCGGGAAACCGACACGATGCCGCAATGGGCGGGATCCAGTTGGTACTATTTGCGCTATCTCGATCCCAAGAACCCAGCAGAAATCGCCTCGAAGGAAAAACAAGCTTATTGGGGACAAGTCAACTGGTATAACGGCGGGATGGAACACGTGACCCGCCACTTGATCTATTCGCGTTTTTGGAATCAATTCCTCTTTGATATCGGGGAAGTGCTCACGGAAGAGCCCTATAAGAAACGCACAGCCCAAGGCTTGATCTTAGGGGCTGATGGCGAAAAAATGTCGAAATCCAAAGGCAATGTCGTGAATCCGATGGCGATCATCGACGAATACGGAGCGGACACTTTACGCATGTATCTCCTCTTTATCGGTGACTATGAAATGCCAACACCCTGGAATGAAAACGGGGTGAAGGGGTGCCGGCGCTTTTTGGATAAAGTCTGGCGGGCATTCCCCAAAGTCACGAAAGCAATGGCTCTTACAGAAACTTGGGAAAATTTGATCCATAAGACAATCAAAGGCGTGTCGGAAGATATGGAAAATCTGAAGTTCAATACGGCAATCGCCAAATTGATGACGTTGATGAATGAATATACTGCGAAAGAATCAATTTCCAAAGGAGATTACGAAACACTGCTGAAACTGCTCTATCCCTTCAGCCCGCATGTGACCGAAGAACTCTGGCAAATGCTCGGGCATTCGGAGTCGCTTGTCTTTGAGCCATGGCCATCTTTTGATCCAAGCAAATTGACGGAGGAGTCCGTCGAGATCGTTATAAGTATCAACGGAAAAGTGCGGGATAAGCTCGTGGCTCCCTTTGATTTGGCTGTGAAAGAGCTTGAAGCAAGAGCCTTAAAGCAACCGCGGATCAAAGAACTATTGGGAGATAGGCCGATCAGAAAAGTGATTTGCATTCCCAATAAACTGGTCAATATCGTTCAGTAACAAGAGAATCCACCCAGTTTGGCGTAAGCTTAACCGGGTGGTTTTTATGAAATGTCTGTATTTTCCTTATCAAATGCCGAAAGAACAACAACTCCAAGTGGTGGAAAAAAACTTGTGCCGGCGCTGCCTTGCGCCGAAGGAGCGGATCCAGGAAGAAGCCAGTGGCGTGCTTGTCTGTCAAGACTGTGGCGCATCCTCAATGGATGGTTGTGCGTTTCAGAAGCGTCTTCTCACGAAAGGTTCTCATCGCCTTCAGTTGGATTTTTCCTTGTCGAAAAGTCAAGAAGCGGGCAGTCGGTTTTTTTTGGATTGCGTCCGTGAACGGGTGCCTGGATTTCTCCAAGCGGTTTGCGGTGCCGGGAAGACGGAAATGGTGTTGGAAGGGATCTGTATGGCTCTTAACTCAGGATGGCGGGTTTGTATCGCCATCCCGAGAAAGCCAGTGGTGATCGAACTCTATCATCGCTTGAAGCGCTATTTTCCCATTACCTCCCTGAAAATGCTTCATGGCGAGATGAAAGATGATCAGAATGCTCCCCTTCTCATCTCGACCATTCCTCAACTTATCCATTATCAAGCAGAGTTCGATCTCCTTATTCTCGATGAGATCGATGCCTATCCCTTTCGGGGAAATGTCTATCTCAAAAGACTTGTACAAAAGGCGCTGAAACCGACAGGGATCTTGTTGCAAATGTCGGCGACCATGGATTTGGCTATTCAAAAAGAAATCGAGCAATCGTCGATTCGTTTTCTCCGGATTTCCGAACGCTATCATGGGCACCCCTTGGATCTTCCTCGCTGTGTTCAAGTGACGAATCTCTATCGGTCGCTTTCTCGCGGCGTTTTACCCGAAGAGATCGCGCTGATTTTAAAAAAGTGGCAGAAAGATAAAAAACCAATCTTGTGTTTTGTGTCGAAAGAGACACTGGGGCGATTGGTCGTTAAAGCACTCCAGCAAAGAGCCTTTTCCGCCGAACTTATTTATAGTCAGACGAAGCAGCCATATCGCATCTTGGATCAATTTCGGCGACAGGAGACGGAGATACTCGTGACGACAACGCTTTTGGAGCGTGGCGTCACCTTCCCCCACTTGTCGGTCATGGTGATGGATGCCGATCATCCAATCTTTACCCGGGATGTATTGATCCAGATATCCGGCCGGGTTGGAAGGCATCGGGAGTCACCCTCGGGGGAGATTTTGTTTTGTTCAAAGCACAAAACCAAGGCGATGGTCACGGCGATTCGAATGATCCGGCAAATGAACGAGTTGAAAAATAGTGGGAGAAAGGTCACATGATCTGTTTGTTCTGTAGTGCGGTCTTCGTCGTCGAACTCACATTTGAAACACTGTTTCATCCTCCCAAACTGTGCCCGACTTGTCAAAAATTGTCAAAGACAAAGCCCCATCTGGAAGTGATTCCGACGACGCTCGGAGAGATCCATTACTCTGTTCTGATACCCAGTGACAATGCTGACAAAGAACACCTGAATCGACTTCAACCGTTTTTGACGGAATCACTGGAAATCGCCCTATCAAAGCAAAATGAGGACTCGATCATCCTTTGGATCGATCGAGTGGAATTTGGCACGTTCCAGCAATGGTTCCCCGCG
>Ga0265294_10009835_pt1 | contig 10971 bp, 8 predicted proteins | sample MunlanPumphouse3_FD_192504 | JGI IMG/M metagenome (GOLD analysis project Ga0265294, IMG submission 192504) | Groundwater microbial communities from a municipal landfill in Southern Ontario, Canada - Pumphouse #3 | ecosystem: Environmental > Aquatic > Deep subsurface > Groundwater | place...
TGCCCCAGCTGTAATCCTTTTGTTGGGGATTGATGTCTGTCACCTTTGTCTGGGTTTTGAATCCGTCCTTTGTTATCCACATATCGGGAGAGGTGGTGAAGTTATGCTTCACATAAGTGATAACAGGTGCGTTTTTGGCTTTTGTGAGGTAAACGAAGGTAACGGGTTCCATGATCCATTTGGTCATTGTGCTTTTGCGCTTCCTGACCTCCTTGTAGTAGTAGCCGTTCTCCTTTGTGGTATTGTCAAATGCAGAGAAATAAATTGTCTCTTTATCTTTTATCGGGTCCATTTTGACACCCGGAGTGCCAGGGGGCAGAAGCATATTGTCCAGTCTTACAATTCTGAATGTCTTATTCTCGTTTCTTCCCAGTTCATCTGTCAGGTTAACAGGCGGGTTTTCACCCTTGGGATCAACCTTCCATACATCGTAACGGTCATAGATATAAAGAAATGCATCGTTTTTGTGCCATCCGCCGTGACCATAGCTTGAAGCCATCTGTGGGGTGTCGTGAAGTTCATCGGCCAGATGATAGGGGATCGCCTGTGTGATATTGCTGATCTTTCCGGTTGCTTTTTCATAAGAGAACCAATTCCTATCAACCATATCGAACCAGGTCAGATATTTCCCTTCGGGTGAAGAAGAGACATATCCAATAAAAACATCTTCTAGCAGTAGCTTGCTGCTTCCATCCTTTATGTCAATAATGTAAAGATCTCTGTGCGGGTCTGCAGACCATTGTGATTCAATTTCGTATCTTTTGTCGCTAACCGAATATGCCCAGTCTGCACTATATTGAGCAGCAATATATACCTGCTCGTAATCCTCTTTTGCAAGCTGAACAAATCCCGGATCACCATCCAGTTCAACCTTGCACAGATAGGACTTTTTCTGTTCCCGTGCCAGATTAATAAGCTGATAGGGTTGAATGTGAGGTTCAGCGTAATGCCAAATGTCAAGTTTGGCCATTTCTGATTCTACAATAGTAGTGTCCTTTTCAGGAAGGATCTTTCCTATTCCGAAAAAGAGTCTGGTCCCCAGAGTATCAAATTGAAGTGAACGGTTCTCACTGATTCTGTAATCTGCAGGCAGAGATGAAATCTTGTTGTCCAGTATCACTTTTGCTTTATCAAAACCCTCTCTGTAATGCAGGATAGAAACATCTTTATCTTTACCTTTTGCAGTGTCCAGATTGGCATAAAAGACAATGTTGCGGTTATCCTTGCTCACAGTCGGGAGTTTTACGCTCTGCTTTTTGTCAGTGTTATAAATTGTTGTCAAAGACTTTGTTGCTGGCAGATACAGAAATAAACCTGCTGCGTAAAGAGAATCTTTTGAGTTGGGAACTCTTACGAAAAACAGAGAGTCACCACCCTCACTAAGGTCGTAACTGGTGATGTATTTTAATGTATCTGTCATACCAGAATTTAAGTAGTATATCATCAGATCTGAACCCTCTCCTTTGTCTTTTTTTGGTGCTGGCTTCTTGCTTTTTGAGGTGTCAGGAGGAGGTGTTGTCTGGTAAGCAAAAAAATCTTTTGAATACTTTGTAATTTTGAACCCTTTAAGGTGAGGTATTTTTTTGAGCTCATTTGTGTACAGGTTGAAGATGCCTAAGGTGTCCTTGGGCATCTGGTCTGGTTTTACCTTTTTTTTCCGGGCCTCTTTTTGCTCTTCTATTGTTGGTTTGATAGTGAAGACGGCTTGTTTACCGTCCCAGGTCACCTTGTAGGAAGTCCCTCTGGGAATTGAGAATTGTTCTCCGGTCTTCAGATTATGAGAGACTAGAGTTGCATCACCCTCCTGCTGGTTAATCATAAACAGGGAGTAATTTGCATCCTCTGTCATAGTGAAGGCTCCAATGTTTTTCCATCCGTCGTAAACGGAATGATCCAGAGGCTTCTTCTGTCCCCATATGGTGACAGAAGAAATTATCAGTACAGTTATTAAAATAAATTTTCTCATTTTTGTTAATTGATCTTTTGGGTTTTTTATTTTTGAATTTGGTTTAATTTTTCAGCCATTTATCGAACCACTCAAAGTATATTCTGTTCCAGAGAATATTGTTTTGTGGTTTGAGAATCCAGTGATTTTCATCGGGAAAGAGCAGCATTTCGGCAGGAACTCCAAGTGCCCTTGCTGCATTGAATGCAGTCATTCCCTGATCTGCGGGAACTCTGTAGTCAAGCTCCCCGTGAGTGACCAGTATTGGAGTGTCCCATTTCTTTACAAGCTTGTGGGGAGAGCTGGCATAATGTCTTTTAGCAACAGAATTATCATCCCAGGGAGCTCCACCGTTGTCCCAGTGGGGGAACCAAAGCTCTTCTGTCATCATATACATATGCTCCTGGTTGAAAATGCCCGCGTGAGACATAAATGCCGAGAAGAGTCCGTTGTGAATGCCTGCCAGGTAGTAGACAGAATAGCCGCCATAGCTCGCTCCTGAAGCACCCACTTTACCCACATACTTCTCTTTTTTCATCTCTTTTACAGAAGAGATGTAATCCTGCATATTGAGCCCGGGATAGTCTCCTGATATCTGTTCGCACCACTCCTGTCCAAAAGCGGTTGTCCCGCGGCGGTTAGGCAGAATTATGATATAATCCTGTGCAGCCATCAGCTGAAAGTTCCAGCGATACGACCAGCTCTGGCTTAAAGTGCCCTGAGGGCCGCCTGTGCAGAAAAGAATTGCCGGATAGATCTTGTTTTCGTCAAATCCCGGAGGATAGACTACCCACATATGCATATCTTTATTGTCCACAGTTTTGATCCACCTCTCCTCTACCTTTCCCATATTAAGCTGATCAAGAATATGTTTATTCTCAAAAGAGATCTGGTTAAAACTTCTGTCAGCAGGGTTGATGGAAACAATCTCATTTGGCATTGACATGCTTTTGTAGGTGCCAACCAGTCTGTCACCTGCAAGCTGAACCCCGTCAAAGTCATATTGTCCTTCTGCCACCTTGCTGATTGCTTTGTCTGCAGTATTAACCTTATAGACACCGGTAAGAGCTTTGACGCAGGATGTGAAATACAGACCGGAGCAGTCTGCCATCCAGGTTATTGACTCAACATTGTATAGGTAGTCAGTTGTAAGTTCCTGTTTTACTTTGCTTTCAAGATCCATCACAAAAAGTCTTCTTTTGTCAGCTTCGTATCCGGCCCTCTCCATACTTATCCAGGCAAACTGTTTGCCGTCTGGAGAAAAAAGAGGGTCTGTGTCGTAACCGGGCATTCCTTCTGTGAGGTTTTCTGTCTTTTTTGAAGCAATGTCATACAGGTATATATCTGTATTGGTAGAGTATGCGTACTCTCTTCCGGTTACTTTCCTGGAGGCATAGAGAATGGATTTACCATCCGGGCTCCAGCTCAGCTGTTCAATTCCGCTCAGAGGCAAAGTAGGACATTCGTATGGTTCTCCCTCAAGTATGTCAGACACGTTAGAGATTGATTTACCGTCGAAATCTGCAACAAAAGGGTGGGGTATCTCCTCAACAAAAGTGTCCCAGTGGCGATACATCAAATCGCTGATCATTCTTCCGGTAGCTTTGTCAAGATCAGGATAGCGGTCAGAGGGTTTTTGAATAGAGGGAATATTGCTTATAATCAAAATTTTGTCTCCTGCAGGACTCACTTCAAATTCTGATACAGGCTTGTCGAAGCCGGGAACCTTTCTGGCTCCGGTTCCATCGCTGTTTATGACCCAGATCTCTCCGGAAGTAATGTAGGCTATCTCTTTGCCGGAGTTAATCCAGCGTCCGTTTGCCTCTCCTTTGACCGTGGAGGTGATCTGCTTGTTTTCTGATCCGTCAGTGTTCATGACGAACAACTCGCGGTTACTTCTGTTTTGTGCGATATCGGTGTAGGATACTCCGTAGAGGATCATATTTCCGTTAGGCGATACCTGTGGATCACTCACTCTGCCAAAGTTGTTCATTACTTCTGCAGTAAGCTTTCCGTCAGCAACAGTTATAGTGCTCTTTGCAATAGGGCTCTCTTTTGCTGATTCAGAAGAGTTTTCGCATCCGGCACCGATTATGGCAGTTGAAAATAACATAAGAATAAATTTGGACTTCATATATCTGGGATTATTAGTTATACACAATATTTTGTAAAAATAGTTCAAATTGCACTTACAGCCAATAAAAATTTTTCTCTGAAAAAACTAAAAGATTAGTTGTAAAACTAAAATATTAGTTATATTTGCACAAACAGATAATAAATATGAAAAGCAAAAAGAGTTTGAGAGAACTGACAAAAGCTGAACTACAGATTATGCAATTGTTCTGGGAAAAGGGAAATGTGTTTGTAAATGAACTTATTGAAGAAATTCCGAATCCCAAGCCTGCGTATAACACTGTTTCTACAATAGTAAGAATTCTTGAGAAAAAGGGGTTTGTCTCCCACGAAGTCTTTGGCAAATCACACAGATATTTTCCGATAATCAACAGGGAGAGTTACCTGAACGGTTTTATGGGAAATCTTCTCTCTTCATTTTTCTCGGGTTCCGTTTCTAACCTTGTCTCTTTTATGTCCAAAAAGGAGAAGATCTCTCTGAAGGAGGCAGACGAAATACTAAAAATCATCAATAATATTAAGAAATGATACAATTCCCGGAATATATTTTCAAATCACTACTCTGCGGGCTGGCATTCTGGGGCCTGTATAAACTTTTCGGAGAGAAGCTTCTTAGCTATGATTACCAGAGACGTTACATTGTCTTTTCATCATTTTTCACTCTGGTTTTTCCCTTCATTAGAATTCCGGTTTTAAATAATCTGCTCACACGGGGAGAGAATATTTTTAGCTTAGACATTCCCGCACTCATCTTTCGGGGAAATGCAACCGGAGAAGAAAGTCTGTTCTCGATTGAAAAGATGTTAAACAGTGAGACAGGCTTTATTCTTCCTCTGTTTCTTGCAATTTCATTATTGTATTTACTATATACGATTGCCCAGATAGCTTTTTTATTTCTGTTGCATAAAAAGGGTGAGGTTTCACAACTGAACGATTTGGAAGTTATAATTAATGCTAAGGTCAAATCTCCCTTTTCTTTTTTCAGGTGGATCTTCCTTAAACCGGGGATGAATGAGAATGAGATCAAACAGGTGATCTGTCACGAGTCATCTCACATAAAGAGAAAACATTCCCTGGACGTTCTCGCGATGTCTGCAATAAAGACCTTCCAATGGTTCAATCCGTTTGTATTTCTCCTTGGAAAATCCCTCTCTTCTCTTCACGAATACCAGGCCGACAGAGATGTGCTCAGAGAAGGCTACAGGCTTGAAGATTACCAGCAACTAATACTTTCACTTCAATTCGGGATATCACCCTTATTAGCTAATAGGTTAAACAATTCATTAACAATTAAAAGATTATTACAAATGAAAAAATCAGTTACAAAGCAGAACTCGGTTGCAGGAATGATCCTGCTCTCTGCAGGAACTCTTATATTGCTCTTTTTCATATCCGTAACCGGAAACAGCCAAGCCAGATCAGTGGTAACGAAGCTTGCCACGGGCACAGAAATGTCAGTCCAGATTGCAGACTCATTTTCTGATACAGTAAAACAGGAGAAAGAGATCCCCTTCATGGTGGTTGAGAAAAAGCCAAAATTTAATGGTGGGGATGAAAATATATTTGTACAATGGATATATAACCAACTTAAATATCCTAAGGAGGCCAAAGATAAAGGTATTCAGGGAAAAATCACAATCTCCTTTGTGGTTAAAAAAGACGGAAGTGTATCGGATGTTAAGGTCTTAAGAGGTGTTAACGAGCTTTTGGACAAAGAGGCTGTAAGAGTTATCTCATCTTCTCCCAAGTGGACTCCTGGAGTGGAAAAAGGGGAAATCGTGAATGTAAGATACAACTTCCCGATAATATTCAAACTGCAATAACCGGCAAGGTTCATCAAAGCACAAGGTTCACTCCGCACTTGATCCATCTTCCGGGCTGAGGGATGTTCCCGATGTGCATATATCCGGTGTCTGAAAGATTTGAAGCCTCAACATAAATTGAGGTCATCCCGAGTGCATAGATAATTTTTACATCTGCCAGTAAAAACCCCTTGTAAGGAACTTCATTGTTGGAGACATCCAGATAGCTCCCCTCTCTTTTCCTGTAGTTCAGATCCCATCTTGCCTTCACTCTGCCAAAAATTTTGTGGTCAAAATATAGAGAAGCTCTGTGCCGCAGGAAATCGGTTGCGTAGAGAGAGTGCTCAGCGGCACTCTCTTTTATGACATTAAGATAAGCGTAGTTCATACCCAGATTATTGATAAAACCTCCCGGGCGATAATCCCAGGAGAGTTCAACTCCCTCAGAGTTGACATTTGTGTGATTTCCCGCACTCCACTGGTCAGAGCCACTATCCCTTGTCCAGTCAATTATTCTGTATCCGTGCCTGTAAAAAACAGAGACACCTGCGTTAAAACGCTCTCCTGAGAATTTAAATCCAATTTGAGCTGCAACTGCCTCTTCTGGTTTTAATCCGGCATTACCTGTCTGATTTGGACTTTTGTAGTAAAGATCTGTGAATGTTGGGTTTCTGTATGAGTTATTCACCCATCCGTTTAATTCGGTTCTGGGAGTGATTTTGTATTCTGCTGCCAGTCCGGCACATATTCCGGTGCGACTGCTACCGGCAGAGCTCTCCCCCTGAGGAGCTGCGGTGATTGTGTTCCCCGCCAGCAATCCTGCAGTAAGCCTGAGATTGCTTATTTGAACTATATGTTTGAGGTACAGACCGGGAGTGTGGCGCACCTTGCCCTTTGAGTAAAATATCTCCTCTTCAAAAATTGCTCTGACAGGCCTGTACAGCGGATCACCTATGACACTGCTAAGGATGCTCTCGTTTCTGTACTCAGCTCCAGCAACGGTAATTCCCTTTTCGCCCCAACTCAGAGCCACCTCAGCAGAAGCACCTGTAACATTGGATCTGTGATAATTATGCCCGGTGTACCATCCCGGAGATTCGAACCGGAATAGTTCAAACCTGTCGTAATGTACCCTGTTGTAGAGGGAAACTCTTATCTGCCACCTATCCTTTCTTAGGGCATATTCCAAAGAGGAGAGTAAGACCTTAGTCTCTTCGTACTGCTCAGGATACGCGGGAGTGTAAAAACTGGCTGCACCAAAATTCTTACTCTGGAATCCTCCCGAAAATGAAAGAGTGTGCCCTTTTACAGGCCTGTAAGTCACGCTTGTAAAGAAATTACCAATTTTAAAGTCAGTGTTTTCCGAGTATCCTCCCGAACCGGAATATCCTCCTCCCACCTGGCCGGATATGGAGCCGGATACAAATGAGATATTTGCAGCACCCTTGAAAAACCCATACTCCCCTGCGGTGAGAGAAGCTGTTAGTTCGTTCCTGTGGGCATCTTTGGTTACAATATTGATTGCTCCCGAAAAAGCAGACGAACTCCCTGACCATGCCCCGGGACCCTGAAGGATCTCGATTCTCTCGATTTGAGAAATTTCTATTGGAATGTTCAGCGAGTGGTGCCCTGTCTGAGGATCCGAAAAGTTTATCCCGTTAATCAGAACAATTGTCTGGTCAAATGTCCCTCCCAGTACATTGATGTCTGCCTGAACACCCTCTGCACCCCTGCTTCTTGTATCTGCACCCCGTACGTACCTAAGAAGGTCCTGAATATTCTCAGCCGGCACTTTAGTGATCTCTTCTGAGTTGATCACAGACAGCACCCTTGCGGAGGGATGAAATGATGAAAGTTTTTCTGTGCTTATAATCAGTTCATTCAAAGCCCTGGATGTGTCCTCAGCATGCACAATTGTACTCTGTATTTTCTCTTTTTTTGGCAGAATTTCCCGGGATATAACCTCCTGTGCTACGATTTTCTGTGCATCACAAACATTTAGGAGAAGAAATGTTACAGAAAGAAGTTTGATAAGGAATGCACAGTGCTGTTTCATAAATCAGGAACAATAATAATTTTGAGACGGCAAAAGTGCATAATTAATTTATAAGCAAAAAATAAAATGTAAAATTTTGGGAAAATGATAGAGTATGAAATCTTATGCTCTTCTTATAATCTTAACATTAACAACTTTTTTGTTTATGCCGGCAAATCTGCATTCACAAGAGAGTTCTGCAGTGAGTGAGTCTGCAAGACTCTCTGCTATTTTCGAAAGGCTTCATCAGAATCCTGAAGGCTCCGGAAACGAATCAAAAACCGCTTCCATTATACTGGAATATCTCAAAGAGAGCAATGCTGATGTCATCTACACAGATGTCGGTGGTCATGGGATAATTGCCCGGTTTAAAGGAAAGAGGGCTGGTGAGTCAAAGATGTTCAGATGTGAGCTGGACGCAGTTATAAGCGAAGACCAGTCCTCACACCTCTGCGGCCACGATGGCCATATGACAATACTTTTGGGACTGGCAGGCAGATTGTCTCAAAACAGGAACTTTCCCGGAGAGGTGTTCATTCTTTTTCAGCCTGCAGAAGAGACAGGGGAGGGGGCTGCCAGAATGGTAGCTGACATCACACAAAAAGGGCTGAAATTTGACACCTCCTTTGCACTGCACAATCGCCGAATCACGGAGACTTAATGAAGCAAAAGATGAGTTCCCGGGTTTTGTGCTTTCAACAGTAGTTAATGTTGAGATAGGAGATATAAATTACGGCGTAACTCCGGGCGAAGGCTTTCTCCGCTTTACCCTGAGAGGTTTCAGGGACCAGGACCTGGCTCTTTTATGTGAAAAGATCACCTCTTTTGCAACCCAAAAGGCGCGTGTGAAAGGATTTGAACTATCAATATCTGAGCACGACAGATTTCCTGCTACAATAAACAGCAGCAAAGCGAATAAAGTTGTAGTGGCAGCAGCAGAGAAGCTCAATATGAAGATAATATACACTTCTGAACCCGAGAGAGGGTTTGATGACTTCTGCCACTTCAGCAAAATTTCTGAGTCTTCATATTTTGACATAGGAAACGGAGCCGTAAGTGAAGGCCTTCACCAAAGAGGATACAGGTTTTCGCAGGAGATCATTATTCCCGCTGTCAACCTTCTTTCCGGAATTATTTATTGAAATCACAGGATCCGGGACTTGATGTACCCTTCTATTATCAAGGGAAAATAGAGTTGTTCAAGACGGTGAATTTTTTCTGCCAGGGAATCACTGCTCTCATTAAGTGATATATCACATTCAGCCTGAAACAGTATCGTTCCCCTGTCATAATCTTTGTCCACAAGGTGTATGGTTACGCCTGACCTCTTCTCTCCGGCTTCGATTACTGCCTTATGAACATTGTTCCCGAACATTCCCTTTCCTCCGAATTTTGGCAGCAAAGCAGGGTGAATGTTAATTATACGGCCTTCGTATTTATCTACAATGCGTTCAGGCATCTTAAGAAGGAAACCTGCCAGTATCAAATAATCAATTTTTTTTGAGCTGAGAATGTTGTCAATCAGATCGCTGTTTTGCAACTCGTTGTTAGTGAACACAACACTATCGGTCCCAAATTTTTTTACTCTTTCAAGCACATAGGCATCCTTTTTGTTGGATAGGAGGAGGACGACTGAGATATTGCCTTCTTTCCCGAAGTGCTCAATAATGTTTTCTGCATTGGTGCCCGAACCCGAGGCAAAGATTGCTATCCTGGCCAGTTTCATTTAATTTTAAATTGATTAGATGACAAAGATATTAAATAATACTCAAAATCAGTAAATTCCTAAAACTACACTTTTATTTAACGGCCCCAGAAAATCAGTTAGATAAATTTTCACTTTACAGAAATTTTCATTTTTTGATTTTTTTAGCTTTCTTTGCAAACTAATTTTGAATAACAATTTTTATTAACTAATTTTATTAATCATGGCAGACATAAATGCAAAGGTTAAAGCCATCATCGTTGACAAGTTGGGCGTTGAAGAGTCAGAAGTTACTCCTAATGCCAGTTTTACAAACGACCTGGGAGCAGATTCTCTTGACACAGTAGAACTGATTATGGAGTTCGAAAAAGCTTTTGGGATGACTATTCCTGATGAGGCAGCAGAAAAGATCTCTACAGTGGGAGATGCAATTGCCTACATCGAAAAGAACGCAAAATAACTTACTGAAACAGGTATTATGGAATTAAAAAGAGTTGTTATAACCGGAATTGGCACCATCAATCCGTTGGGTGACAACATCAGGGATTATTTTGACAACCTCGATAAGGGGCTCAGCGGAGCAGGTATGATCACCCGCTTCGATACTACTCTATTTAAAACTAAGTTTGCCTGTGAGATCAAAAATTACGATCCGGCTAAATACGGAATAGACCGCAAAGAAGAAAGAAAAATGGATCTTTACTCTCAGTTTGCGATAATAGCAACTGAGCAGGCAATAAAGGACAGCGGTCTTAATTCTGAAAATTCGGATCCATCAAGAATTGGTGTGATCCTTGGATCGGGGATTGGTGGAATAACCACAATGTTTAATGAAGTGGAGGGCTATTTCGAGGGAGGTAAAATTCCTCGATTTAGTCCTTTCATCATTCCCAAAATGATTCCTGACATTGCACCCGGAATCATTTCAATGAAGTACGGATTCAGAGGTCCGAACTACGCAACTGTTTCTGCATGTGCTTCTTCCAATCACGCAATGATTGATTCTTTAACACATATAAGGCTTGGGAAAGCGGATGTAATAATCACAGGTGGTTCCGAGGCAGGGATCTCAGTTCCCAGTATCGGAGGATTTAATTCCGCACAGGCTATCTCTACCAATAACGAAGAGTTTATGACTGCCTCCCGTCCTTTTGACAAGACCAGGGATGGTTTTGTAATGGGAGAGGGATCCGGAATTTTGGTGTTCGAGGAGTATGAGCACGCAAAGGCAAGAGGAGCTAAGATTTACTGTGAAGTTGCTGGCGGTGGAATGACCGCAGATGCATATCACCTGACAGCACCTCACCCTGACGGATTGGGAGCTGAAAGCGTCATGAGGCTTGCGGTAGAA
>Ga0265294_10009837_pt1 | contig 10969 bp, 13 predicted proteins | sample MunlanPumphouse3_FD_192504 | JGI IMG/M metagenome (GOLD analysis project Ga0265294, IMG submission 192504) | Groundwater microbial communities from a municipal landfill in Southern Ontario, Canada - Pumphouse #3 | ecosystem: Environmental > Aquatic > Deep subsurface > Groundwater | place...
AAACGCAGTGTTCCCTTTTGACTGCCCTCGGCAGGCAATGGCTGTCTGCAAGACCCCTCGGAGAGCGCACATACCATCGCAGATGGTATATCTGTGCGCAACGAAAAAATTTCGTTGAATGGTTTTAGGCACTTTCGCCCTTGCCGGCACCTTCATCATTAACCACCTCACTTTCAGATTTTACAAATGCACTGCCACTCTTTTCAGCACTTTCCTTTTTCACGATTTCAATAATGCGCTGGCACTGCTCTGACTTGATTGCAGATGCAATAATGCGGTTCAGCTCCAACTCGTCAAACTGGTAGCACTCGGGAAAATATTTGTGAACAATACCGCCCATCATGTACTTATGCTGATTTTCCTCTTTTCTCTTCCTTGCTCCCTCTTTCCTCTTAGCTTCTGCCAGTCTCGCCTTGGCTTGTGCCAACTGCTCTTCTGCTCTTAAAATCCCTGCTGATTTTTCGTTGTTCCTAATCATGTTTTTCATTCTCCTTTTCTTCATTTTGGGCAACAAAAAAGGCGGTCATGGTTTTGACTTTCCATGCCACCTTTTGGTGTTCGATATTAAATTAAAGTGCGGTGAAACCTGGAAGTTTACGAACTTCTGAAAACTCGTCCTATCGCTATTTTCACAATACTTTCTTTACCTATTTCTTATACGTAACCTTCATCCCTTTCATATTACCTGCCAGCTTTCCAATCCAATAGAACAAATGCCCGATAGGCTTTTTATAAAAAGCCACTTCAACTCCCGGTGCATAAACCAAACCCTTACGACATTCATCAGTCCAGTATACACCATCTTCTGTCTCATAGTCTGTTCCCGGTACATACGCTAAAGACATCCCACGAAATAAATTGTATGGTATTAACAATTTCGTCTTTGGATTATATAATTTTCTTGATTCCACATCCTTATAAAACTTTTGAACCACCTTTCTCAAAGAACTCAAAGTCTTGTTGTTTGGTACATATGCATTCCAACTAAAAGATGCCCTAGAGAACGTATAGCAACGATTAAATCCAATTCCCAGCAGTGTTCCTTTAACACTTTTAGCAGCCGCATGTCCACCAACCCCACCTGTAGTAGTAATAACCAACGCCTTACTTTTGAAAAAGTGTGGTCTATGAAGCATAAAGCAAAAATGGTCAAATAGATTTTTTAATAATGCAGTTTCTCGCATATTATATGTGGTAGTGGCAATTATAATGCCATCTGCAGTTTCAATTTTTTCTATTATCTTACCAATAACATTATAATGTGGACACTTTTCATGTCCTACTCGAAAACAGTTACTACATCCGATACAAAATGGCAAACCTTCTTCAATTAAATGCACTTCGTCAAATTCAATCTCTTTTTGGCTCTCAACTAAACAGTTTTTTGCCTGTTCTACTAACTTCCACGTATTTCCTCTGTGTGCACTTCCATTTATAATTAAAATTTTCACATTCTTCCCTCCAATTCCCTCCAAACGACCTTTTATTTACATCATCATTTCATACACACTCGGAACTGCTGAAGTAACTAAGATATTAACTGCTGTTGCTACATTTAAGATTCCGTGTCCAATCATAATAGGCAGTGGATTTCTATTTTTGTAATACCAGTAGCAAATCCATAACGTTAATGGTAAAAAAGACAAAAAGCGATACATGATATATCTGCCATCCAATAACAACGGAATAAAACTATGTTGTATTGCATAAAAAAATGCAGGAACAAAAATTGCAATCCACTTATTTTTTATGTTATTTACACCTAAACCAAGATACAAACCATCTTCCGCTAAGGTCGTTGATATGGGTAATAGAACAAGATTAAGAAGTGCTAAGATAAGCGGAATAGGTGCGATCAACATCGGTGCCAGATACGGAAATACTCCATAGCAAATAAATCCTGCCAGATACATCCCTCCCATTCCGGCTATCAACATGGAAACCACCATTAAGAACGCTACATACCACTTGCATTTCCCTTTTTCATATTGAATTAATTTCCCATATGTTATTTTTTGTTTTTTGCATAAAAATAAAAGAATTCCGATAACTAAAATATTTATAATACTTGCTATCACAGACCACCAATGAAATAAATTCTCTAACTTTTCTCCCGACATTAGGGAAATAATAATAAATACAGCAATAAACATCAAAGAACGTATCGGCAATAGTAAATACAATCTATTTTTCCTCATTTCTTCCCTCCGCCATACCAAGTGCTCCAATAAAAAGCAATTCTACAAGTGTATCAATATATCTATCACGTTCTGCCTTTATGGTAAGGTCATACCCTAGAATCTCCTTGGACGACCTACCTGACAAAAAGGCAACTTGCATAGTTGATGTAAGCATAAACGCCAGTATTCTTTTATTTTCTTCTCCAATATCATTTCGGATAGCCATAGAAAATCCCTTTTGCGTATATACGGAATTACTTTTTGCCTGATAATTTTGCATATCCCCAAGAATGGAAATACTGGAAATTGCATAATTATCAAAAAGAAAATCGTACACTTGCTTTGCCCAATCTGCCAGTCGCTCCTTATCGGTCAAACTATCTTTCTCATCATAATTCTTTTTATCTGGCGAAAAACACATCACCACATTATTGATAATTCTCTGAACACAAATGGTAATTAGATTTTCTTTACTTCCAAAATGGTAATTAATGAGACCTAATCCTACCTCTGCGCGTCCTGCAATTTTGCGTGAAGTTATTTTAGTAATATTTCCGTCACTTTCTCGAATCAATTCCGTGGTAGCGTGAATAATTACTTCCTTTACATTTCTTAGTTCTTGCATGTATTTCCTCCTTGAACATTGTTCAAATTTGATTATACTGAACATCGTTCAAAAAATCAACACTATAATTATATATGTCTTTTACTATCCCTACATTGTTTCAGAAAAAAAAGCCGCTATAGATTGATTTCTATAATGGCTGCATGCAATTTATTCAATTTTTCACATAACTTGCTGCAATTAAAGGTGCAAACTGAAATTTTACGCTCTGTCTTAGTCACTCCGCAAGACTGGGAATTGTCCCGCTATTTTTTTATCAGAATGTGATAATGAGCAGAATTGAATCTTTTTCCATCATGTTTATAGTAAGTCTCCACATGAGATATGCTCACAATCTCAAAGTCTTTAAAAAGATCTATGGCATCATTATAATCAGCATAAAAATGCGGAACTTCATGTTCGGGTCCATTATCCATTCTCACTCTGGTATTCTTATCTAAAAGCGGCCATTCATCTTGCTTAAATCCCCATGTTTCTTTAGAAGCTAATGTAAGAAAACACTCTCCCCCATTTCGAAGTACACGTCTTATCTCTTCAATTGTCTGTACAACGCCCTTAGTATCAGAATGTGAAATCACATTTCTACACATAATGCAATCTACACTACCGTCTTCATAAGGAAGCTTAAGCATATCTCCTATCGCGTAATCAAAATGCAATCCCTCCTGCTCAGCCCATTGTTTTGTACTTACCACAGCTTCTTCACTGATATCTAAACACCTTACATTAAAACCATTTTTTCCAAAAAAAATGGAATGCCTTCCAATCCCACATCCTAGATCCAAAAAATCTTCTTTTCCTTGCATCTTCCAGCGATTGACCAGATAATATGATTCTTCTGAAGGATTTCTCCAGTACTCTCTTTGATTCTCCCCCAACATTTCCCATTGCCATCCCTTTGATATACTCATTACAAAAATCCTCCAATAATTTCACTTTTTTCCCTGAATCGTAATTCACTCAAACTAAACAGTGCGACAACTTCAAATAATCGCGTGTTTTCAACTCTTTACAAAGCTGAAATTTTGTGTTTACGACACTTCCAGATACTCGAATATCTTATTTCTTTCAAAATCAGCTATAATTTCTTTAGGCAATAGTTTTTTACACTCTTTTTCATCTGCCCAAATAAATGCTTGGTGTTCATCACTCAGAGTAATGGCCTCTGTTACTGTCTCACAGAAATAAGCAATAATTAAATATGGCTTTTTACCATTCACAAGCGTTACATATGCAACCCTTTTTATGCTTATGTCTGTAATACCTGTTTCTTCTTTTATTTCCCTTCGCATAGCCTCTTCAAGTTCTTCGCCACACTCAACATTTCCGCCAGCGTTTTCCCAAGTATTTGCGCCAACCGAATCTTGATTTTCTCGCTGAAGCAACAGAAACTTATTCAAATTTCTATTAAGTATTATACTTTTTGTCACAATATCTGCATTCATTTTTGATACCCCAAAACATATATTTATATATCCCTATACTATCAAAGTTCGTACCAATTTTCTTGACTTTTTGAATACGTAAAATTCAAATTCTTGCGTGCTTTCAACTCTTCACAAGACTGAAAGTTGTCTCTCTTTCTATAACTCTTTACTATGTTGCCAATGAATGCCTATGTGTCCAATTCCTAAAATCACGCAAGCAATTAGCATCCATATTACTTTTCCGTATATTCCCAGTAGAAAGAAAGCAAGTACCGGCAATGTTGCCCCTGCAAGTGGCACTCCACAGAAACTGCTGTAAAAGTCGGATAATCTCCGCTCACTTCTAAAATATCTAATCCACCAAAACTCGTACATAATCATCAAAACAAAAGATGCCACAAGCCATAAGGACCACAAAGACCATGCACGCAGATTAAAGTCCGAAAACACCAAAGCACAGCACGTAGCCAGAATTTCTCCAATTCTCTCAAAAACGGCAAGTACCTTATTTTCATTCTCTGCTGTGTAACCTTGTGGCTGATTTTTCGCCCATATTATATTGGGTACCATGAGCATAATCATAAATATCAGTCCAACATATGAAAAACCAAAATGTCCAAGCATTCTATCCACGCTCCTCTTTCAATATCGCTTTCGCTTCCCTGCACCATTCCAAATAGGCTTGATATGTCTTGACTCCAAACTTTGCAGTGAGCAGATAATATTTGTGGGTATCATCCTCCGAAATGCCTTTCTTAAGCACCTCTGTTGCTCCTATGAGAAATGGCAGTTCTTTTGAAATCTTTTCCTCAAAAGCTTCTATATGCGCCAGTGTCTGCTCCACTCCAGCCTCATGACCAAAGAATAATTTCAGCAATGTTTCATAGCGCAGTTCGTCCTTTTCCACCGGGTTGGCAAGCCAACCTTTTAAATAGTTTCTACCATCTTCCGTAATGGAATAGATAATTTTATTTCGATTATTTTCTGCTCCATCACGTTTACTTGCCAGTCCGCGCTTCACCAAGTCCCCCAGTGCGGGATATATGCTACCATAACTCGCCCCCCAAAAATACTTTAAAGCTGTATCCATCCGTTTTTTAATTTCATACCCCGTTAAATCTTCGTGGCTTAACAAACCTAAAATGACGCAATCACTTTTCTTTTCTATTGCCATTCTTTTTTCCTCTTTCCATCATTCCATAAGACAAAACTTTCTTTGGACAACCGTCTATACAAGCACCACACTGAATGCATTCCGCATTCTTTATCTGCCCATCTTTTATCAGCTCTGATACTTTAATTCCCATAGGGCATTCTCTATTACACTTTCCGCAGGAAACACAAGCATCCGGCTGTTTTACCTTAATATGTAAGCCCGACAAATGGAGAACCCGTCTTATTTTGGTTCCCAGCACCATAAATGGTGCCATCCAGCAAAAATAGTGACAAAATATTCTTTTCCCAAAAAGGACTGCCGGAATCAGTACCAAGAAAATAATACCATAATATATCACATAATTATAGATATTACTGATTGAAATCCCATGATCCGTCATATAAAAGAAATCAACCGTTATTTCTTTTTTCCTAAAAATAAAGCACAAAATAACTGCTATAATCCAAATTGTCCAAATCGCATATTTGATGTAATTCTTCCATCCCTGCTTAGGATTCTTGGCATTAACGGCAAATAAACATTCCTGCATACCACCCATGGGACACAGCCATGCACAGAACAGTCTACCGCAAAAAATTGAACCAAGTAACATACAAGTAAATACAACAAAACTTCCGGTTATTATACCCTCCATAGCACCTTGAATAATTAGGTATGGAGACATATACCATATCGTTATCGGAAATAAAAGTAAAGAGATAATTAGTAATAATTTTCTTATATTCTGCCTATTCATCATTGTCCTCCATGTATCAATCTGATATATGGAATAATATATCACTCTGATACATTTTGTCAAGCTGGGTGTTGTAATAATCTTAACTTCCTATCTTTTTCTCACTCAAAATGGCATAAACGGACTTTCCGCGTCCGGATCATTATACATTTCACAATCACTCTGCCACTTCCACATATTATCCTTTATAGTCTCGCACAGATATTCGTAGTCTGCCTTTTGTATCATTTCTTGTTTTAACATGCACTGATAAAACTTTTTGATACTTGCTGCCGTACTTTTTATATTTCCCGGAGTCGACCACATACACTTTCTTATAAAAAAATATCCCAGATAATCATCTATATCCCATATCCCATGTGTAAAATCATAGGCATCTTCACGAAGAAGATATGTGTTTATATAGAAATCCACATTAGTCAAATGCCTGTTTATTGTTTTTTGATTCAGTCCTTCTAAATCCTTCTCAAACATTTCAAGAAGGCTCTCGTTCTCCTGCTTTATCAGCTTACACTTTTCTTCATATTCTTCAAAATCAATTTCGTCCATGCTATTTATCTCCACTTAAAAAAGCTATGATTTCTTCATAAGTTCTCTCACTATTTTCTACCGCTTTCAGTAACTCTTTCTTCTTGATTTCATCCTTTTTAGCATATAAATCTTTCAGTTTTGCTACCTCTGCATCATACTTCGTCTTAGCTTTTGCAACTGAATCTTCCTGCTTTGTGATCTGTTCTTCAATATTTGTATTTCCATCTTTTCTTGGTCTTGCCATCTTTAATCCCCAGTAAGTTCATTATCATAATTCATCAGCATGGTGCTCAGTTCATCTGCACTTTTTCTAATCACATCAGCATCCATACCAAATGCCTTTAGTATCGTCTTTTGTGTCGCTGTCACTGCATGATCTAATCGGTATCTGCCATCTGTCTGCCTTATCATCTCCATTTTATCAAGTTCCCTGATTGCTGCTGGAACTGTCATGAAGTTTGGCTTTTTATCAAGATTTTCCATCTCATCTTTCAAACATATATACATTCTGCATCTAATGATCAGTGCAATGAATTCAGTAAATATTTTTGCTGATGCTGCTTCATCTGACTGCACACGCAGACTCTTGTTTCCAAGATAGGACTTATCACCACGGAACAGTTTTTCTGATACATCTCTACTTTTATAAAGCTCCAGGGCTTCCTTTGCAGACATCTTTTTTGATGTCACAATCACAAAATATCCTCCAAGGTCAATCTCTCTCTGGACAGCCTCTGTTTTCTCTCTTGCATATAGAAATGTTCCATCCTGCTCATAGATTTCGAGGTGGAAGTAATCTTTGAATCCATCACCAACATTCACTTTCTGACCTTTGATGCTATTTAAATATTTCGTCATCCTGTCAATCTTGACTTCCACCTGCTCATGCTCTGCACACGCCTTTTGGTCTGAATAATAGAGATGGAAATATCTTTCCTCCTCATCCGAAGCGTATAATTGTCTTTTTAATGTCATTCCAGAACATTTATACTGTCTGATGCTGTGTTCTCTGATATTTTCAAACTTACCCTTGTTTTCAAGGATCAAATTTCTCACAAGGGAATTCATCCCTTTTACCATGATAACAAAATCGTATCCACACTGATCCATGTACTTTATATTTTCCTTACAGAAATATCCTCTGTCCAGTATGAATCCCACCTGCCTGTATCCATACCCCTGAACCTTCTGAAGCATGAACTGCAGCTGTGATATATCTACAATACTTCCAGGATATTGCTCATAAAAGAGTGGTTCCCTGTTGTCAGTATCATATGCAATAGAATAATTAAATACCGGAAGTCCCTTGTCCACTTTTGGATGTCCGAATTCCACAAGTTCCAGTTCTCCCGCCTGACAGTTCTTATTAGTAGAATCATAGGAAATATATATCTTTTCCCTGTGGTCTCTGTTTGCATTCCACTCATTCAGGAATCCAACACGCTGGTCATCTGTTACTGATGCAAAGAAATCAGATATCTTGGAATCGCTGTATATATGCATTCCTTTTGTAAAGAGTGGATGGCCATAAGCGTAATCCGGATAATACTGTGCAGCGTTATTCTCTGCTGTTATGGAATAAGCTGCAAGGTCAAGCAATAACCCGCTGTCCTTTATACCAAAATATTTTTGAAGAATCCGAGACAGTTCATAGTCCTCGATAATCTTTCTAATAACAAGAAATGTTCCTATCCGAAGACAGCTGCTCCGATTCGTATTTCGCTTTTTGTCTGGCAGTTCCACATCTCCAAAGTACTTCAGGAAGTTTTCATTTGGAATCATCATATCAGGATTTTTATCTGATCTCTTTCCAATGATTCTCTGATCTGGAATGTTATATTTTTTATCTGCGTGATATGTTCTGCCAACAACATATCTGATGTAGGTTGTATTACCTTTTTTAACCTGATTAATTTTGCCCGGAACATCCGGAATTTCAATCTCGCAATCCATATACATAGGCTTCACCTCTGTGATATATTTGAGTGTCACTTTCTACTCATTATTATACCACATCTGGAGAATTTTGCAAGTTTTTCATCCTTAAAACGGCGTGTTTTCAACGTTTTATGGCATTTCCATTTTCCATTTTTCATTGAGTGTCACTTTACTCTGGAAGCTGAGAAATAAATATCAAAAAAAGAACCACAATTGCTGTGGTTCAAAATTATGAATAGAACAGAAACTTCAAAGTTTCGCTCTCCTTGTAGCAAATCGATTATATCACAGAACATACATTTTCTCAACTAACTATCCCTTGAATTGTATCGTGTCATTTGCTCTCTTTTATGCTCCCTGCATTCATCACTTAACCTTCTCGGCTTGCGATAACTAATGTGTGATTTTGGCATGGAATATGTCTTATCAATATCAGTTTCACTAACAAGCCTATACACATCAGGGAACTCGATAACTAACGCATCAATTCGCCTCATAACAGCTTTATCTCTGGTGTAAACAATGGCTGTCTGCTCCCCTGCATTGAAATTGATAACAGTTTCCTGCTCGTACTTGGATAAACTGCCCATGAAATCACTCCTTTCTACTAGGCTCGTACTTTTTACGACTCTTGACTCGTACTTTTGACGGGCAAATAATAAAGCCTGCCTACGGCAGGCGGATAGGATGGGATAGGATAAGATAGAGATGGTATATCTCTTTTTTATCTTTTTATTTTATTCTTTTCTTTGGTTCTTTCTTTTCTGCTTTTCTTTTTCTCTTTTTTCTCTAGGAAGAGAAAGAGAAGGAAGGGGAAGGGAAGGTTACACCGGTCATACCAACAGAAAAGACATCCGCAACACACAGTTCCAACTGTCCGTTTTGAATGCCCTTTTTTGCTGATTTCATACGATAACTACCGCACCAAATCATTCCCCTATTCTCTTGATGATAATTTCCCGGGCTGCCCTATTTCAGCTCCCATCCATACAATAATTATCGTGTAGCATTTAAGCTATGACACTTTTCTCTTTGCTCTGCGCTTTGCTTTCTCACGCTCACTTGCCACTTGCTTTTTATGCTCAATTCTTCGGTCATATTCCGTCAATAGTTCCACTGCCCGACTGTCCCCCTGCTCTGCCAGTGCCTTTGTAGCCTTATATTTCTCCTGCTCCCTGCGATAACGCTCCTTGAAGTATGCCTTGCTCTGCTCCCGCTTTTTCTCTTCATTCCTACAATACTCTTCATATTCTGCAATCGCTTTAGGGTCACCGGCTTCTGCATCTGACTTAAGCTGTGCCAGTCTCTTGGCTTTATTTTCCTTGTACCGTTTCACGGTTTCTGCCCTTTTTTCTGCTCTTATTCTGTCCTTTTCCGCTTTCTTAACAGCCTGCTCCTTTGCTTCTGCTTTCAGCTCTGCTGTGCTGTATGGCGGTATAAATTGCCCGATAAAATTAAAATAAATCTCAATCTTCTGCTTTCGCCCGAACCCTCTCACACCATTTGACTCATGGACTACAATTTTATCAATAAACTCATGTATCATGGTCGGTGTGAGTTCCTCAAAATCTGCATATTTCTTTGCTAATGCAATAAAGGAGTCCATGGCACTCTTCGGTGTCTGTTCCTCTTCATCCGGCACAAGTTCCTCTACCATTGCTTCCAGTTCTCCGTACTCGTCCTCATACTGGTTCATAAGTCGCTGATACTGTCTGTCCGATATTTTTTCCAGTGCATAGGTTTCATACAGCTTGCCTATCAAAGTATCAAGCTCCTTCATCCTTGCCTCTGCATTTGCGATAATTTCCGCATTTTTGGAAGTATCAACTTCCTGCCTTACCGCTAACTCGGCAAGTATCTGTTCCCTAAATTCTTTCTCGTTAGTTATCGTGTATTTACTGACTCTTTGGATGGATTTTTTTATCAGTTCCAATATGTCCGAACGCTTGATAAAGTGCATGGTGCAATCACTGGTAATCTGCCGATATTTGCTACAACAATAGGCTTGGTCGCTTTCATATCTTTCTCCGGTGCCGGAATTATAACTTCTTCTGATAAGTTTTGCACCACAATCCGCACAATAGAGAAGTCCGGTAAGATTGAATGGGTCTACACTGTATGGTGTCTTTTTGCGGTATGCCTTTACCTTGTTGGCAATTTTCCATGTTTCCTCGTCAACAATTGCCTCATGCGTATTCTTGAAAATAATCTTGTCCTCATCCGCAACCTTAACACGCTTCTTCGACTTGTAGGATAATCCCTTGGACTTTTTCAAAACTGTATGTCCTAAATACTCCTGCCGATGAATGATATATCCCAATGTTGTGGAGTTCCATCTGTAAGGGTCATCCATTG
>Ga0265294_10009838_pt1 | contig 10968 bp, 10 predicted proteins | sample MunlanPumphouse3_FD_192504 | JGI IMG/M metagenome (GOLD analysis project Ga0265294, IMG submission 192504) | Groundwater microbial communities from a municipal landfill in Southern Ontario, Canada - Pumphouse #3 | ecosystem: Environmental > Aquatic > Deep subsurface > Groundwater | place...
ATTTGGATCTTTTGCTGTTTCTTTTTGTATTATAATGCCCCCGGCTATTTCTCCTGGTAGAGCATTTGCCGGTATGTCGATAGTGAAATTCACTTGTTGTTCTTCTTTTGGCTCCAATGTTACACTATTTTTTTCCAGTGTTATCCATTTGCCAATCCCATCTTTTGAGTCTTTTTCCGCTTCCAGTGCAAATTCCCCCACATTATTAGTTGTAGAGTCTACTGCATATATTTTGATAGTCTGTTTTTCGTCGGAATTGTTTTTGACTGTCAGTGAATCCTGTTTGGATTGTTCTCGGTCCAGATTATAAATGAACCATGATTCTGTCGCGGAATTATCGGGATCAGGATTGCTGGGATAGGCTATGAGTCCATCTCCGCTTACCGCAATAGTAGAGACTGGAGGAAAGAGGATCATAGCGAATAGAAACAAGGAGCTGAAAATCCTGAAAAATGCGCGATTGTTGGTTCTCATGGATTTGGTTTATTGGATTATTTGCTTATATTTCATTATACAATAAAAATGCTTTATAACAAATAAAAGCGACAAAAAATCGCCCGAATTGAAATCGGACGATTTTTTATTTTTTATCTTGAATTTAAGAAATTGTAAGTGTTAAGTCTGTAGAATAGGTCCCTGCGTTTTGGTTTCCTGGAATAAATTGATCTGCCGTTAGTCCTTTAATATTATATTCTCCAGATCCTGCTCCTGAAGCCGCAGTTAAGAGTTTTATATCAGAAAAACTTCCATCAAAACTATCATCGTTGCCCATAGTTATTCCTGTAACATCAGCTCCTGCAAGTTTGGTTACTGCTGAAATCTCTGGAATATTGAGTGAAAGCTGTCCTGTAGTTGTTCCGTTTCCGTCGTATGCCATTGTGTGAGATCCGTCTGACCAATCGGTGGCGCTTATATTAACGTTCCATCCAACTTTTGTTCCTCGCGCATCTTCGACTTGAATATCGCCTATTGAGTTTCCAGAACTTGTTTGTCCGTCGAAAGAAAAATCTTTTCCGGTGAAAGTTGCGGTTGCCGGAGCCGTGACCGAGAAAGATCTTCCTGTAATTGCCATAGAGAGTTGTGTGTTTGCTGATTCACTGGCTTTGACTTTCAAGAAAGCGGTCAAGCAAAAGATTAGGATGAGGTTGAAAATAATGATTTTCTTGAGATTTTCCATTTTTTGTTTCTTAGTATTAAAGTCCCTCCTTTTTGTATTTTAGAAAATAAAAAAACACCAAAATAATGGTCACCCTTTTGCCTTTCTGATTTTCTTTAGGTTAAGTATACACTATTTTTTCATCTTGGTCAACGGGTGATATATTTTATAACGGTTGTAATATATTCGTTAGATATATTATAATAAAAAATCGCTCTTTCGAGCGGTTTTTATGATATTTGGGTCCACTACTGGACGCGTTCAGAACTTTTGAGTGGGAAAATATTAAAAATAATCTGCAAATACTTACTGCTTCATATTATGGTCACATAAGAGAAATGGTTAAATGAATATTTGACAAATCCTCAACTTCTGTTATTCTAATGGCTAGTGGGGGAGGCAATAAAAGCGAATAAGAATTTGATCTACAAACAAAAAGAAAAAATAAAGGAAGTTTGATACACACGAAAGCACAGAGAGCAGTTCTTTTGCTAATAACATTTGCAATGCTATTAGCCGCTAGTACGGTAGTAGTTTCAGCATACCAAAGAGAATACTATATATCTACTGGGCAGCAGATAAAAACCTGGACACCTTCATATCCTGAGGCGCAAGCAGTTGTATTTTATTATCCTCATGAAAAAGGAACTAGAACAGTATCTATTTGGCACGACATGTATATTAATGATGATGAGTATGGAATTACTGAGTATTATTGGAAAGATACATCTAATCCAAATGATACCTGGCATAAATTTCATCAAGAAGCTTTCGGATTCCTATTTCGTACCAATGTAAAACTTTGGAGTGGTAGTAATACAATAGGTTATAAGTTTGTTATTACTAACTATGATGATGACCAGGATTTATTCGTTAAGGTAAAAGTGTATTAAATACCTGAAAGTTAATATGCTAGCTAGCATATTAACTTTTCCCATTTTTTATTTAATTAAATACTTTGTAATTATGAAAGGACTATTGGCACCCACTAGAGAAAAGTTGATCGTAATGTTTTATTTTTTAGTTGTAGTTCTCTTATTGTTTGTAATACACAGTGTTCTTTCGCGCATACTACTAAGTGGGAAAAATCCTCAAGAAGGGGAATATGTTGTAAAAAATATTTTTCCAATTATAGATATATTATTTACATTTTTTCAATATTATTTATTTGCTTGTGTTGCCGTTTTTGTAATTAAAAAGTCAAAATAATATTTAGATAATAAAAACAGATTCTATTGCGAATCTGTTTTTATTTGTGTTTTAAATAATTTCTTGTATTTATACTACTTGATCAAAAAATTCAAACTCTCCATTTAGATATACAAAAACCGCTTATATAAGCGGTTTTTAAGGCATTTGGGTCCACTACTGGACGCGTTCAGAACTTTTGAGTGGGGTAAGGCGCGAAATGAATATCTATTTTTAGCTTTGTAAATAAATTATGCTGAAACTTTCAATGTCAGATTATATGGTAAGAGCTTTTTTATAAGTCTTCTTCACTCGTCACTTTTATTCCATGTTGCTTTAAAAATGCCGTGGTGACTCCGTCGCCCTCAATAAGCGTGCCTGAGAAAGTGCCGTCGTAGGTCGAGCCGCAGCCGCAGGAGGGGCTTTTGGATTTGGCGATGAACTCAGTAGCACCTACCAATTTTGCGATTCGCAAAGTCTCTTCTGCTCCTCTTATGAAATGAGCAGTGACATCCTCCCCGTTTTTATTTGTAACCTTGCATTTGCCTGCTAAAACATCTTCGCCGGAGTATCCTTGTATTTCCTGGGGAACCCTTGGCGTACTCAACCCTCCTAATTGCTCTGGACACACCGGAATTATTTCTCCTGTTTTTATAAGTTCGATAACTTTTTGAGAAGGCTTCGACTTTCCGTTCCAAGCGCAATTTATTCCACATAGACAGGCGCTGACAATTTTCATACATTTTTACATAAATTGTTAAAATAAAAAGCTAACAAAAATAAATGTTAGCAATCAAAATTCAATTAAGTTCTTTTGTTTTGTAGATTTCTCTATAGCAAGAAGCTGCTCTAGTCTCTTTAAAGTGATTTTCATTCCTCTCCTATTGATTCCCAACAAAGGAATCTCTATGTTCTCTTTCTTAAGCTGTTTTTTTAACGCTTCGATAAAAAGGCCTGGTCGGTGGTATGCTCCTTTATTTGAATATTGCAATTTTATCGAACATGAAGGGGAATTCTCTATTCCCAAAATACCTACTACCTCATAATCGTTAGCCAAAATCGCTTCTATTTTTTCTATCACCTCAGTTGCTGATTTCTCGCATACTTCCCTAAATTCGGGAGTATCATATTTTTCAATACTTTGTGGATTTCTTTTTAGTCCATTTTCACATCCGCCTAATTGACTTTCCGGACAAGGCATCTGTATTATATTCAGATCATGTTTTAGAATCTCTTCTATAATGGGAATCATTACGGAAGAGTGCTCATATCTGACGATTCCTTGTGCTTGAAAGGCTTGGCAAATTACGCAGAAAGGAATAAAAATAAACCTTCTGCTTCTTTTGTCCGGAGTTTTTATTCCTGAAATTTTACTCATTCTCGTCTCCTTGTTTTAATTTTAATTCCGAAGAAATTATATTTCGTGCCCGTGGCAAAACGATTTTATCGAAGTATTTTCCTACTGCTTCTTGGATTTCTTCTTCCGGTTCCTTGTCTCCTAATAGAGGAGCTCCGAGTAGGCATTGCGATTCTAGCGTTTTAGGAATAAAGCCTCTTCGTAATAAGAGATTTTTCTGCTCCCAGTTGGAATTCAAATCCCATACTGGCAACAGAAGCTCAATAGAAAATTCAGACATAAAACCTCTAAACTTTTCTATCATGCAGGGTAATTCTATCACAAATCCCTGATCTTTACGAGCTCCATCTGCTATGTAGCTGATTCCAGTTTCTTGGGCTTGAATGATAGACCAGACATACATTGCTGATCTACAAGTAAGGCAATTAAACTGCGATACGGTTAATTCGCCGTATTCCTTGAGTACTTCACTCGGTTTCATGTTGAGATAGGGTAAGAAAAATTCTCTCCATATTCCGGCAGTGCAGTGTGCGCCAAGAAATGTTGCTTTGTCTTCTCCGTAATGTTGGATGATTCGTTTAGCGCCATGTTCAACGTTTTTTGAGCCCAGTCCAGCACCGTTCTCAAATGTGACCATGTGCACTTTGTATCCTTTTTCTATCAAGTCACAGGCTGAAAAAAAAGAATCTTTTCCTCCAGAAAATAATAACACTACGTCTTTTTTTTGGGTCGTATCTATCAAACTCCTTTGTGTATACCTGAACTTTATTTCGAAAATAAGAGGGGGTAAAGTTCAGGCCGCAAGTTTTATGTTTAAAAGTTGTAGTCTGAACTCTAAGAATAATTAATATTTATATCCTAAATCAGAAACATAGAATAGTCAAGAAATATACATAATATATTAATGGGAACTGATTAATTCAAATACATTGGATCTGGCAGTATAAAAGTAACCGCTTATATAAGCGGTTATTTGGCATTTGGGTGGCTACAGGGATTCGAACCCTGGATGAGAGGACCACAACCTCTAGTGTTACCACTACACTATAGCCACCATAAATTTTGAAAACAAAAGCCAATAACATAACTTCCATCTTTTTCTCGAGAGAGAATTAGCTGGATTAATTATTAGCGTTTCGTGTGGGTCGTGGGGGACTCGAACCCTCAACCAATTGCTTAAGAGGCAACTGCTCTACCATTGAGCTAACGACCCAAATAATTGCTTTTGTGCCCCCGGCAGGACTCGAACCCACAACCTCTTGGTCCGAAGCCAAGCGCTCTATCCAGTTGAGCTACAAGGGCGGGGAAAGCTCGAATGCAATTACTGTGAAAGTATAAACCAAATTTTTAAAAACATCAAGAGGGCGACGGTTTTTGTTTCTGAGGTCTGACCTTTCAGATATTTTAAGGTCAGACCTCGAAAAAGGAAACAGATGAAAAAAATGGAAAAACTACGACTCTTGCCCTTGTTTTGAGAGCGGACCTCTAAAATGTGGAATTCCGATTTCGCTTGCGATTAGTCTAACGGATTGGCGCGCGGATATAGGGTTGCGGATTTATAATTGCTGTAGAAGGTTTTTTCTAAAAACATATTACCTTCCTTGTCGTATACCCTCTGTTTCCACCACGTTTTCATAGCCCCACCGGTTCCGCGTTCATAAACAACAGGTCCCTCAGTCTCGACTTTGCGGCCGTCGTCGGTGCCGTAGAAATCAAAATAGAGATTGTCTCCAGAGATGCGAGTTTGGATAAGAATATAATTTGGTGTGTTGTTGATGAAGGCAAGATCAGGGTCTGGTGGATAGATAGTAGCGTCAGTTCCTTGCGGGTCATAATATTTGACTGCATAAGCGTGGTTGCTCCTTTTCGTGACTTCAAGTCCGGCATAAACTGCACCGCGAAAAGCAGTGGTAGACACTTGGCAGAGTCCGCCTCCATATTCAGGAACGGTTTGTCCTTGTTTGATGACTAGTTCTGGAAGATAACCTTCTTTCGGTCCGACATTTCCTAAAATTTCATTGAAAGAGAATTCATCGTTTGGACCGACCAAGATACCATTGAATTTGCTAGCACCCACTGCAATGTTGTGGCGACGGCTGTTTGTCGATCCGTGGAAGTTGGATTCTCCTGTTATTAAAAGAGAGGTAATCCCCATATTATCTATATCGTCTGTCGTGAATTCTGGTTTAACTTTATCAATTATAATCTCGACAGAAAATCCGTTGTCTGCGGCAGGAGTTTCACTTTCAGTTTGATTTTCTGTGTAGTCTCTAGTCTGAAATATTTCTGTAATAATTTTCTTTGCGCTGTCTTCGACGTTCACTTGTATCCCGTCCTGGCTCAAAGAAAAAACTTCTGCTTTGCCGTTTTTGAATTCTAGTTGAGCATTCACAGGTTCATGATTGATTTGCGGGACGAGCGAAACAAGATATTGCTTGACTTGTTCTTTGTCGGGAGAAAGCTCTAATGTATAATTCGTGTTTTTGTCCTCAGTTGCTGTAAAATCGATCCAGTTTCCAAAATCTTCTTTAGTAACTTTCCAGAGGTTGGAGTTATATTTCAGAGTTATATTTTTTTCTATCAATTTCTTCGCTTCTTCCAACGCTTTTTGGTCGGTCTCTTGTTCTATGACGGGAATATCTCTGATGAGTTTTAGCTCTATTGTTTCATTTTGGAGATTCTTAAGATTGTTTTCAACATCTTGTCTGAGCTGGTTTTGATCAAAAATCAAACCTTCTTTGGCTGAGATTTCGATAAAATTCGTTCCGCTCCACGCATAGGAAAAATTTTGCGCAGGAGATTCGTTTTTCGCAATTTCTTCCCATCGAGCACTTTCAATCAAAAAATCTTTTGCGGTGATTTTATTCTGAAAATTGGGATTATTATTTATAAGACTGAGCTGTTCTTTTGCACTTTGCAGAATGTCTTGATTGTGCCCGTAAGAGAAAATTTGCTCAAGAGAAGAATCGGTATCAATCTCATAACCTAGCTCCGTAAGAGTCATAACGTATGTTTGATCTTTGTAGACGAGCTTTAGTCCATCTTTATATTTTTCCGATATCTCGTTTTCCAAAACTTTTTTCGCATCTTCGCGAGAAAATCCTGTATAAATTTTGTCATTCAAGGAAACTTGAGGAAATGCGGTGCCTTTGTATTTAAGATTGAGTTGAGCTGCAAAAGCAATAGGCGTAAGCAATAACAATGCAAATAGCATACTTGTCAGTAATTTTTTGTTGATTTTTGGCATATTTTTAATAATCTTCTGAATTGATATTTTCATCTAATTCTAACGTATTTTGCAGCGCCTGGCTAATAATTTCCGAGGAGAATCCGCGTGATCGCAGGGCGTATAATAATTTATTGCGAATTCTTTGCGGTTCCCGAGAATTTATAATTTTTATTTTCTTTCGGATCAGATTTTCCGCTAAACTCAGCTCCTTCTCGCTGTCCAGCAGTTCTTTTAATTTGTTTTCAATCACGTCTGTTGAAATGCCTCTTTTTTTCAGCTCATTTCTGATTACGAATTTTCCCGCAGGGCGGAAATTGACACGGTCATTGATATAACTTTCGGCAAAGCTCTCGTCGTCCAAGTATTTGAATTTTCGCAGTTCGGCTATAACTTCCTGTGCAAGCGACCTATCAAAGCCTTTTTCTTTCAGTCGTGTCTCGATTTCAAAAACCGACCTCTTACGAAGTCCTATTAATTTCATAGCAAATTTCATCGCTTTATTTTTTTCTTCCTCATTTGCTTGCATATATAGAAGTTATTTTAAAATAGAGTCTATTTAAATTCCTTATATTCTTATTATATCAAAAAACGGTGTAATAAAAAAATAATTTTATAGCTTCAATTATCAAGTAGAGTTTTAGAGATAAACCTGTGTAATAAAAGACTGACAATCCCTTTGCAATAATTATGAAATTTGCAAGGCGATTTCAGTCTTTTCGTTTTTAATTATCTCTTTCTTCTTTCTCTCCTGTTTTTCTCTTTTTTCTTGTTTTTTCTTTCTTCTTTTTTTCTTCTTTCTCTCTTTTCTCTTTCTCTTTCTTCTCTTTCTTCTCTTTCTTCTCTTTCTCTTTCTTCTCTTTCTTCTCTTTCTTCTTCTTCTCTTTTTTCTCTTTCTTCTCTTTCTTCTTCTTCTCTTTTTTCTCTTTCCTCTTCTCTTTCTTTGTTATTTTTTATTTTTTCTATTCGTACTTTTTTCACTTTTTTCCTCCTTTTTCTTGATTTTCGTTTAAAAATTTTTGTATGAAAAGATTTTTTATACAAAAATCTTTAAACTAACTTCTGGAGAGTAGAGGACGACTTTGCACTGTAATGTAGAAATCGTTCTTTGTCAAGCGATGCCGAGCTCTTGCCTTTACTAAATCTCATATTCTGTTAAAATACCCTTTCGTATATTGTCTTGTTTAAAGCTGAAAAAGACTTTATACTGAATTATGTTTAAATTAAAGTAATTACAAATAATATGAGCTTATTTCCTTCAAAAATTGAAAAAAAATTTACCGCTCATCTCAAGAATGTTCTTAGAATGGCGGAAGAAACAGTGCGTAATCTTTCGCAAAGTGAGATTGGGGTTGAGCATATAATTTTCAGTATTGTCTCTCAAGAGGGAAGTCTAGGGTCTAGCGTGCTGGGCACGGAAACTTTTGACGTCAAGGAATTGCAACGGCGTATTGAGAAAATGTCTAAGTCGGAAAAGGGCGCGATGAAGTTTTCTGATAGTTTGAAAGAAATTTTTCAGGATATGACACTTTGTGCAAGTCATTATAATCATTCATATATCGGCACAGAGCATCTTCTTTTGGCAATTTTGGAAAGTAGGGATGTGAAAGTGCAAGAGCTTTTCAGGTCAGTTAAAATTGATGCGGAAAGACTGAGGGACGCGCTGGAGTCGATTTTGGAGAGTTCGTTGCGTTTTTCCGGCATTATGGAACTTTCGGAAAATCCTAAGAATAATGTTGCAGGAGGAATTTTGGGAATTCCTGGTATGGGACTTTCTGCAGGAATGTCGGATATGTCACAGCCTAGTATGCCGATGGGTCCGCGTCCGGCAGCGTTGGAGACTTTTTGTGTCAATTTGAACGATGAATTGGAAGAAAGAAAAGTTGATTCAGTAATTGGTCGTGAAAAGGAGATTGCTAAAGTTATTAATATTTTGAGTCGTAAGAGCAAAAATAATCCGATTTTGGTGGGTGAGCCGGGAGTGGGAAAGACGGCGATTGTGCAGGGGCTTGCAAAAAGAATAAATGATGGTGATGTTCCGAGCAATCTTTCGGGCAAAAAAATCTATTCATTGGATTTGGGGCTTTTGATTGCGGGAACCGTTTTTCGTGGCGAGTTTGAATCGCGGCTCAAAGATGTGATTGCGGAGGCACAGGCAGATAAAAGTGTGATTTTGTTTATCGATGAGATACACACTATCATCGGCGCAGGCAATACTGGTGGCGGCGGTAGTTTGGATGCGGCTAATATTTTGAAACCGCCACTTTCTCGTGGTGACATTTCTTGCATCGGTGCCACGACGATTGATGAGTATCGTAAGCACTTTAAAAAAGATGCTGCGTTGGAACGTCGGTTTCAAATGGTGCTGGCAGAAGAACCGACGGTAGCTGAAGCCAAACAAATATTGATGGGTGTTAAGAGCTTCTATGAAAAACATCATAATCTCGTGATTGAGAAAGAGGCTGTTGTGGCGGCAGTGGAATTGAGTCAGCGTTTTATCAACGACCGATTTTTGCCGGACAAAGCGCTTGATGCTCTGGATGAGGCCGCAGCTTTGGTTCGGAGTAGATATGGGAATAAAAACTATTTTAAGGAAATTAAAGTGCTTCAAAAGAAAGAGCGAAATTTGATTGAGGAAAAAGAAGTGAAAATAGAAGAGGCGGAATATGATAAGGCTTTGGAGATAAAACTTGAGGAGGATAAGATCAAGAAAGAAATCAAGAAACTTAATGTCCTGCAAAAGAAAGAAAATGCGACCAAAATCAAGGTGCCAGTAACGGCGAAAGAAGTTGGTGAAGTGATTGAGCAGGTGACGGGCGTGCCAGTTAACGATCTTTTGGAGGAGGAAAAAGCCAAATTGAAAGACTTGGAAAAGGAACTCAAACAGAAAATTATCGGACAAGATGAGGCGATTGAAAGTGTTGCACGCGCGATTCGTCGCAATCGCTCGGGAATTGCAGAGGGCGGTCGTCCAATTGGGATTTTTATGTTTCTGGGTCCGACTGGGGTTGGGAAAACTGAGCTTGTAAAAGTTTTGGCAGAAACGGTTTATAAAGACAAAAAATCCCTTATCAAAGTCGACATGAGCGAGTTTATGGAACGTCATAATGTTTCTCGTCTTGTTGGAGCGCCGGCAGGTTATGTGGGGTTCGAAGAAGGCGGAAAACTCACTGAGCAGGTGCGAGTCCATCCATATTCGATAGTGCTTTTTGACGAGATTGAGAAGGCTCATCCTGATGTTTTTAATATTATGCTTCAGATTTTTGAGGATGGGGAGCTGACGGATGCGGCGGGACATCGAGTGGATTTTCGGAATACGATTATAATTATGACTTCCAATTTGGGGACAGATGAACTTACTGAAGAAGCTAATATCGGATTTAATTTAGAAGGAGGAAAAGATGAACAGGTTCGGAAGGAAGATATGCGACAGAAGTATATAGAAACGAAGGAAAACGTTATTGAAGGGCTTAAGGAAGAATTCCGTCCAGAATTTTTGAATCGTGTTGATAAGGTCCTTGTTTTTAATCCGCTTAGCAAAAAGGATATTACGGCGATTTTAAAAAATAAGATTGAAGAGCTTCAAAAAAGATTGCTCGCTAGGAAGAATATTAAGCTCTCGATCAGTAAAGAGGCATTGGATTTTATTGCTGGCAAAAGTTGTGATCCCAATGAAGGCGCGCGACTTATCCGAAGAAATTTGCAGGAAATGGTGGAAGATCCCATTTCTGAAAAAATCGTGCGAGACGAAATGGGGAAGGATGGCAAGGTAGAAGTTGTCCTGAAGGGAGATAGCATTGTGTTGAAATAATTCTTGTAGAAAATATAAAAAACAGCGGGAATGATTTTTCGCTGTTTTTGATTGAAAGCAGAAACTATCGCAGGTTTGTGGATTGGACCATGGCTGAAAGGGCGTGAACCACGCGGATAGAATGTTATCTCATTGGTCACGTTTCATCTCGCTTTCACACATCCTTTCGGGATGTGGTCCAGAATGCACAAAGCAAATGCACAAAAGGCAATATTGCGTTTTGGCTTATT
>Ga0265294_10009839_pt1 | contig 10967 bp, 8 predicted proteins | sample MunlanPumphouse3_FD_192504 | JGI IMG/M metagenome (GOLD analysis project Ga0265294, IMG submission 192504) | Groundwater microbial communities from a municipal landfill in Southern Ontario, Canada - Pumphouse #3 | ecosystem: Environmental > Aquatic > Deep subsurface > Groundwater | place...
ATAGGTAAAAAATAAATGAGTGCATTCTTTAATTTCATTCGCGAAACATTTGAAGCGGTATTTAGAAATATCGGCCGCTTTTTTGTAACTGTCTTCGCCGAACCATGGATTGGAGTCGGAAGCGACTTCGGTGAATATAGACTCATTTTCTCAACCTATAATGGACAATTTGGGGCAGGGGGATGGATTTTATACGTAGTATTTATCATATTGGTTATTGCTTTGTTTGCTTCGCTTGGCTATTTTACTTATTACTTAATCCGCAAGGCAATTGTTTTAAATAATCGCCGCGTAAGTAAAGAACGCTTATTAGAAGAAGTGCAAAAACTAAACAAAGAACTCTTTATCGCTATTCAAGAAAAAAATGAAATTCTTAAACTCAAATCTGAGTCGTTTGGTTTTAATACTCAAGGACAAGAAAATTCTGAAGGTGATAGCGATCGACGCGTGATGGAAGCTTTCCCTAAATTAGGGGCCATTGATAAAAAATACGCAAACGGTGAAGAACAATTAGTGGTTCCACCATCAGACATTGGCTTAGGATTACAAGATTTAGTCATTCGCTTCCAAAAATTTGCTGCCTCACAACTCGGTCTTCATTATGATTTACATGTTATTCGCACGATGTTTTCAGCTTTGGGAACGACAAAGTTTATTATTTTAGAAGGTATTTCTGGTACTGGTAAAACATCATTGCCTTATGCGATTGGTAAATTCTTTAAACGAGATGTGACAATTTGTTCGGTTCAACCTTCGTGGCGTGAACGGACAGAAATGCTAGGTTATTTTAATGAATTTACAAAGAAATTCAATGAAACGGAATTTTTAGGTGCTTTATATGAAGCGACATATCGACAAGATAATAATCTTATTATTCTCGACGAGATGAACCTCGCTCGCATTGAATACTATTTTGCCGATTTCTTATCTATTATGGAAATGCCGGTTCATGATGAGTGGAAAGTTGAAGTGACTCGCACTCCGGATAATATGAATCCAAAAAAATTGGAAAATGGCAAATTACTATTAACCCAAAATGTCTGGTTTATCGGCACAGCTAATAATGATGATTCAACGTTTACTATCACCGATAAAGTTTATGATCGCGCGATTAGCATTACCTTAAATGATAAAGGTGATTCAATCGATACCGAATACACGGAAGGCGTCGTTATGCCTTATGCTTATTTTGCTCGCCTCCATGAACAGGCCTTAACAAATTATCCTATCAGCAAAACATCCTTAGTTAAATTTGATCGACTTGATAAATTCGTTACCGAAAAATTCCGCATCGCTTTCGGTAATCGTATTCTAAAACAAATGCGGACATTCGTGGCTAGCTTTGTGGCTTGTGGTGGTAAAGAAGTCGATGCCCTCGATTTTATGTTTGCCTCTAAAGTATTAAAGAAATTCACGAGTTTAAATCTCGCCTTTTTACACGATGAACTTAATGATCTTTCAAGTGAACTTGATAAAATATTCGGCAAAGGAGCCTTCTGGCAATCGCAAAAGGTTATCGAAGATTACTCGAAAATAAGTTAGGAGGAGATGACGAATCGCTATGGCTGCACCAAAAAAGCACGCCGATCTCAGCACTCCTCAAATGATCGGCAAATTAAAAAATAAGTATGTAACGCGTCTTGAACGCCTTGTGGCAAATGACGCGGATTTTCTTTTATTATTAGAAACGTTTTCTAACGCAAAAAATACTTTTGCCGGCATCTCCCGCCGCGAAGTTAAATCATATTCTGAAGACTTCATCATTGAGATGGAACACACAATTCCTTCGTTAGAAGCCATTATTAATGATCCCCATCGTTTTATTAAAGAAGAGGCCGAAGTCGTCGGTGTTGAAAAAGCTCGAAAAATAACGCATCGCTCAATCGAACATATGGCCCAACATACCGAAAACATTCGCTCGGTCGGCTCCGATGGTTCGGTTGATCCTAAAAAAGTACTCAATATGTTTATCGATGATGAGCTAAAAATTTATGAAAATCGTTTTATTATGACTCTTGTTCGCCGTTTACAAACATTTATCGAACTAAGATATAAATATATTTCCGAGCACAGCGACACACGCAACAGCGATGTTGTTAGCATGAGCTCAGAAGTAAAAATTGGCGATGTTACGTATGAATACGAAACAAAAATGAAAATTATTGTCCCCTCGGATGATGATGGTCATCGCGCCGCAAACCGAGATTTATTGGAACGCTTATTATCCTTAAGAAAAAGAATTACCTTCCTATCGACATCGAGATTCATGTTGGAAATGCGCAAAGCTACACCTGTAGCTGATCCTGTGCAGCAAACAAATATTATGCGCCTTAACTCAGATTATCAAAATGCCTATCGCCTCTGGACGTTCATATCTAGATATGATGTTCTGGGTATTAACTATAAATTCTCACAGCAAAAAATTGATTTCGACAAGACATATTTAACATATTTGAATTTGAATGCAGTCGGTTCGTACTTAACTTTTAAGACAGAGCACTCTTTATTACCAGACAAAGACACAAAGGTTCATTTATATAAACCTCGTTTTAAAGAAATTCAACTTGATTATGATATAAGTGATGAGCGATTAATTGGCGAAGGTATATCTTTCGGTGTTGAAGCCAAAAAAGAGACGCCCGCTCAAATTGAAGCCCGTCTTAAAAAGAAACAGCAAGCTGAAGAAAGACGTCGCAAACGGGAAGAAGCAAAGAAAAAAGCAAAGGAAATTGCATTGCAAAAGCGTGAAGATGCTAAAAAGATAGCCGCCCAACGAGCTTTAAAGAAGAAAGAAAAAGAGAAACAGCGCAAATTAGCCTTACAAGAAAAGAAACGTTTGGCTGCTTTAGCTGCTGTCGAGAAGAAGCGGCAAGAACGAATTAAAAAAGATGAAAAGCGGAAGTTAGAAAAAGCCCGCGAACAAGTCCGTCTTCTTGCTGAAAAGCGTCGAAAACTGGAAAACAAATAACCATGGAAGAAGTTGCAAGCCAAGAGGCAAAAACAATAAAAAAGAAAAAAAGCCTAATAGGGCGTATTTTTACAATCTTTTTCGGTGTGCTTATCGCAATATTGCTAATTGTACAGATTTCGGGAACAATCTCTGCATCGAGTAATTATGGTGTTCAACGTTTTGGTGATTATCAAGTACTAGTTGTTGTTACAGATTCAATGGAACCATCAATCAAAGTTGGTGAAGGTATTTTTGTTAAAAAAACACCACTTAATGAAATTCAGGATGGAGACATTATTACTTTTTATAAGCCGAATGCCCCAATTCGCAATATGATTATTACTCACCGCGTAGTTGAAATAAGACCTCAAGAGGATGGTTCATTTGACTTTATCACTTTAGGTGACAATCTCAATGCTCAAACATGTCCGGTAGAGGGATGTGATCCCGAATTTCATACTGACTATGTCAAGGGCGAGTATGTTTTAGGTGTTGTCGTTGGGCAAAGTTATGCCTTTGGTCAATTTTTCAAGATTACTTCTAATCCAATTGCCATTGCCGCTGTTGCTATTGTCCCGTTACTTTACGTTTTCATTTCTTCCGTGATTGATGTTATCAAACATAGTAGAATGAAAGAAGAAGCCGTTGATCTCGATGAAATCGATGAGTTTGAAGCTTTAAAACAACGTGAGAAACTAAGGATATTAATAGAAATGGAGAAAGATAAACTACGCCAGGAGAAAATCGATAGTGATCTTTCTGAGTTAAAGGGGGATGGGGATGATGGAAAATAAAACAAGTAAAACCACGAAGAGATTACCAAATCACAATCAGCGATTTATCGTTTTCCAAACATCTTTTTTCACTGTCTTCTTGTTTTTAATTCTCACTGGCTTTGGTTTATTTGACACCATCCTAGGACCCATCGGTCGCTGGATAGTTTTTTCCTTACTGGTAGCTGGTAGCATTACTTTGCTAATATTTTCGTTACTTTCTTTTGCTAAAGCTCAAAAAAATACCGTCAAGAAAATTATTAATCCTGATATCTTTCCTTTGCTTGATAATATTTTTGATGAGCGCGAATTAGTTATTAATATTAATAAACTTTTAAAAAAGAAAAGTGGTCAAAACTCAGCGGCGGTGTCTTTCTCGACTTTTAAATTTAAAAAGGAAGTTTTTCTCCGCTACGGCTATCAAAAAGAATCGGATGTTGTCAGCGCAATTTTTTATGCAATCGAGCAGATTAAAGAAACTAATCCGAAGATTGTTTATGGATACGATTATAGCGATAACTTCCTTATTTTTATTCCTGATACAAGCGAAAAGTCCGTTCTATCCTTATTTGAGAAACTAACATATATTATTAATCATCTTTTAGAAGATAATAAAATTGATATCGATTTTTTCCCTCATTATGGAATCTTTCTTAGAGGTGAAGAAGGTGCATCCGCTGAAACAATGTTTCAAAATTCCTTAATTGCCAGTGATTTTGGCCGGCTCAGTTCAGAACGTGGCGGCATGTTTATTTTTAACGAAACAATGTTTAGTAAAAACGAACGTAATGTTGGATTGGCGCGCGACATTGAGCGCGGCTTAGAAAATGGAGAATTTCAAGTCTATTATCAACCGAAGTACGATTTGAAACTTAAACGCTTTTCGGGCGCAGAAGGATTATTAAGGTGGCATCATCCCGAACGGGGAACTATTTTGCCAGCTGCCTTTATTTCCTTAGCCGAACAATCGGAATTAATTATCAAAATTGATCATTATGTGATTCACAAAGTATGTGAAAACATCGCCGAGTGGCGTAATCGCGGCCAAAGATTATTGCCGATTTCGATCAATTTATCAAAGCGCACTGTCTTCACGGCTGATATTGCTGATTTTATCGAAGAAGCGATTAAAAAATACGAAGTTAGTCCTCTTTTACTTGAAATAGAAATTGTTGAATCACCCTCGCCTTATGATGTTTTGTATCTTCTTTCGACCGTCAAAAAAATCAAAGCTCTCGGTATTAAAGTTGCTATAGATGATTTTGGAACGGGTTTCTCTTCCCTCAGTTATATTAAGCGCATTCCTTTTGACATCATCAAGATTGACAAGGCTTTCTTAAGTGATTTGGAAATTGACTATAAATCACGTGGCCTAGTTAAAGAGATCATTAAACTCGCTCATATTTTAGAAACTTATGTCGTCATCGAAGGCGTTCAGGAACATGAACAAATAAAACTTTTGCAATCAATGGAAGCTGATTGTATTCAAGGCTACTATTATAGTGAGCCGCTAAGACCCGATGATTATCTTCGCTTCATTACGGACAATAAATTTGAAAAAGGAAGGAGACAAGGCAAAAAATGATTTTAATAATTGGCACGACAGAAGACGATATTTTCTACTTTAAAAACCGTATGAAAATTTCGGAAAAAAACATGATCGCCTCAAAGTATCCTTACTATGTTGGTACGTTTGCTGGCAAAGATATTTGCTTAGCTTATAGCGGATATTCAAATATTGCCTCGGCGGTGGTCACGAGTTTTATGATTACCAAGTACAAGCCTTATATTGTCATTTGTGTTGGTACTGTTTCCGCCTTTAGCGAAAACTTGCACCAGAGCGAACTTTTTATTGCGGAACGCGTCTATCTCGGCGATATCGATTTTACGCCTCTTGGTACCAATACGCGATATGGACAAATTAAAGAAATGCCGGCGTTTTACTCTTCGGAAGAGGATTATATTAAACTAATCGAGACCATTAACTCGCGGACTGAGAATTTGCATATCGGCCGCGGACCACTAATTTCAACAAATGTCTTCTTTAAAAACCGCAAGAAAGCCAACGAGTTGCTTGAAAATAACTTTGCGCATATCGAAAGCACGACAGCCTTTGACACCGAAGCGGGTGGCGTTATTACCGCTTGCTATATTCAGGAAGTGCCATGGATTCTCCTTAAAGCCGTTAACTATGAAATTGGTAAGGATGCCCAGTTGATGTCATCACTGCGGATCGGAATTGAAGCGCAGCCCCATATTGGAAGCCTTATCGAAACCTTGCTTGAAGAACTCGTTCATTCGTTTGATAATTAGAACGTTATGTTACTTAAAAATGGTGATGACTCGCCATTTTTTTAATTTATTAAAATAATTGCTATTTTTCCTTGTGAAAGCTTCGCTATTTTATTATTATAAAAATAATGGTTTTGTAATCATCAAAAGTCAATTAGTTACAAGGAAACCGTTTTAAACCGTTGTCCAAAATGAAATCGAGGTCTTGATGTTAGAAAAGATAATCGTCGTCACTAATTCAGAAAGAGATTCGGATGTTATTAAGGAGACTCTTTTAAACAATACGGTGATGATTGCCAATAACATTTATGAAGCCTTACTCCTCTTAGATGCCTATTCTGATATTAAACTGATGTTTTTGGATATTGATTTGCCCGAGATGTCAAGTTATCACTTATTAGCTCTTTTAAAAATGAATGAAAAATATGATGCAATTCGCGTCATTATTATGTCTCATAATCCCAAACTTGAGACGATGCTCAAGGGGCCAGAGCTCAGCAGTGTTGATTATCTTCATAAGCCAATTGATCCCGAACCATTGAAACTCATCGTTCGTTTGCAATCCGAAATTATAAATCAGAAATCGCTTGTCGATAAAATGAGCGGGACTAATTATGTTTTTGATTTATTGTTTAACGAAGCCCCTTTTGGTATCGCTATAACGAAGATCAGCACAAAAACAAAGGATTATACGCCACTTACTGTTTCGGTGAATCCCTCATATGAGCGAATCGTCGGAAGAAAAGAAGCATCTTTTCAAAGTTATGACTGGCGAAAAATTACCCATCCTGATGATTTAAAAGCAAGTGAGGTTTTTTATGAAAGACTTGTCACGGGCGAAATCAAGAGTTATGTTCGCAAAAAACGTTATATCCATCCCGATGGCAAAGTTGTTTGGGTTAATATGGTTGTCTCGGCTATTGGCAAAAACGAAGAAGAAGAATTCTCCTTTTTAACCTTAATTGAAGATATTACTGAATCGACACTTGCCGAACAGAAACTTCAAGAAAGTGAACGTAGCAAATCTGTCCTTCTTTCCCATTTACCAGGGATGGCCTATCGCTGTTACAATGACCGCGAATGGACGATGTTATTTGTTTCCGAAGGATGTTATAAATTGACTGGGTATCGTCCCGATGCTTTATTAAATAATAAAGAATTATCCTATAATGATTTGATTATGCCTTCGTATCGCGAACTGTTGTGGAAAGAATGGAAAAGAGTTATTGCCAAAAAAGAGGTCTTTCGTCAAGAGTATCAAATTATTACCGCTACCGGAGAGCCTAAGTGGGTTCTCGAACTTGGAGAGCCGATTTATGATAGTAAGGGAAAAGTTGAAGCTTTGGAAGGAATTGTTATCGATATTTCTGAGCAAAAAATGATGGAAGATGATCTCCAACATAAAAACGATTACAATGAATGGACAGAATTACTAAATCGCAATTATCTTGAAAGATTCCTGTATAGAGAATTAAAAACAAAGAAATCGATAAAACGGGCTTTGCTCATCGTTAACTTAAACTCAATTCAAACACTGACGCCTGTACACGGTTATCATTATTCACAAGATTTGATGAAGCGCATTGCTGACGAACTCAAAAAGAATGCCTGCGAAAAATGCGAATTATTTTTAACTCATGAAAACCGTTTGACATTTTTTATCAAAGACTATAATGGCAAGGATGATCTTTTAGCTTTCTATGAACGAATAGCGGCTATTATCGAGCCAATTGTTCTTTTGGAAAGAATATCTTGTGGTGTTGGTATATATGAATTAACACGCCACGATAAGCCCTCAGAAGTCGATAATATTTTAAAGAAACTTTTGCTGGCCAGTGAAGAAGCGTACATCAATGATGATCGACCAATGCATTATGTTTTCTTCGACGAAAAGATGGAGGCGGCGATTAATCGCGAAAAAGATATTCAAATAGAATTAGTTGAGATCGCTAATGGGATAAACGAAGACCGACTCTTTCTTCAATATCAGCCAATTATTGATTTAAGCACTAATAAAGTAAGTGGATTAGAAGCTCTCGTGCGCCTTAGAAGCGAAAAACATGGCATCGTGCCACCTCTAGATTTTATTCCCCTTATGGAACGAACAAAGCTGATTATTCCTATCGGCGAACGTATTACTTATTTAGCCATTAAATTTCTCAAACATCTTGAAGAAAGTGGATATGGGCAATTGTCAATTTCGATTAATGTGTCTGCCATTCAACTGCTAGATTCAAACTTCACTAATAATTTTTTGAATATTATCAAGAAATTGAAGGCAAACCCAAATAAAATATGGGTGGAACTAACTGAGTCAGTTTTCGCAACTAATTATCAAGAAATTAATGCTGTTCTTGGCGGTCTGATCGCAAAGGGAATTCGCGTGGCGATTGATGATTTCGGTACAGGATTTTCCTCGCTTCATCGCCTTTTAGCAATTAACATTAATGCCATCAAAATTGATAAAGCTTTTATGGATGGCATCGAATTTATTAATATTGATGAGGCTATTACGAAAGATATCGTTTCCCTAGGTCAAAAACTCCGTTACATCGTTGTTGCTGAAGGTGTCGAAAGTGAAATACAAAAAGATTATTTGATGGCTTATGGCTGCGATAGAGCCCAAGGCTATTACTTTAGCAAGCCGTTAAATGAAGAAGAAGTAATTAAGTTTATTAAGCAATATGAAAAATAAAAAAAGCAAGGCGTAAATCCTTGCTCATTGTTGAAGGGCTTTATTCAAGGCCCTTTTTAATTTCAGTGGCCAACATTGGAAGATTTAAATCAGATAGTCTCTTGTTTTTCAGCATCGTGATTTGGAAGCCTTCGTCAGCGATATAACGAGGAATAACATGAACATGAAAATGCATGATAACCTGGCCGGCTTCTTTATTGATATTTGTAAGAATGTTGACCCCTTTGGCACCGAGCATCGAAATATCGGCTTGTGCGACGCGTTGAGCAACATCCATAACTTTATGCATTATCCATTTGGGAGTAGTGACGTAATTGGGATGATGTTTCTTGGGAATGACTAAAGCATGACCAGGTGTGACTTGGGAAATGTCTAGGAAAGCCATGACGTCATCATCTTCATAAATTTTGCTCGCGGGTATTTCGCCGCGGACTATTTTACAAAATACGCAATCGATATTATTCATACTAACCTCCAAGAATAAGAAAGGAGGACGTTTCCATCCTCCTCTATTATAGATTTAAACTATTTAGCTATCAATCTTCGTCATCGAATAGATCAGGGAATTGTTCCGCGAAGTAATCGTAAATCGATGTGTCGTGATAGATGATGCTGTAAAGTTCAATGTAAGATTCATACGCATTGTTAATGTAGGAATCTTTTGCTGATAAGACGTGAGTAACTTCTTTAGCGACTTCTTCAATGAAAGTTAAACCTTCTTCCGGTCTAATGTGCGAATAGTTGTTATCACTTAATTTTGATAGTTTGGAAGTCGAAACGGCTTCTTTGACTTTTATCATGTAATAAGTGGAACTTGAGATGTCGTAGATAACAAAGTTATCTTTACGACCGACATCGGTTTGTTCAGAAGTGGTTGGGGTCAAATAATAATTGCCCATGATATTGCGAACGTAATTTCCGGAATCGTAATCGTGGGATGTTTGATCTTCAGCTTCAAGAAAGTCGACCTGGTTAGCAACATTAATGTTGAAGAGACGTGATCTAATTCCTTCAGGAAGCTCAGAAAGACCGCCACTTTTGACATTCCAGCCATCAGTCGTGTAATCTTCGAGTTTCAAGTTATTTGATTTAATCATCAAACCAACTTGCTTCGGATATGAGTTGTTATTCGTAAAATCAGATTCGATGGCTGTATCGTTGGAGAAACGGTCATCAGTAATTTTCAAATAATCTTTGGCAATCGCTCCGAATTGTGTTTGCGGATAATAGCTTGTTGGTCCGTCAAGTTGATCTAAAACGTCTTGATCGGTGACGGAAACGCTTGTGCCAGGAAACGCTGTCTCAAGTAAAGTGACAGCTGCAGGAAGAAGATCGATACCTCTCCAGGCATTTGCCAAAATCTCGAAATCGACATCTTCGGTAGCGTCAGCCGCCAAAATGTACTTATCAACAAAGGCGTTAATTAAAGCTTTGGCTGCACTGGGATAAGCATCGTTATTAACGATTTTAATGTATTCGACATCACGAGCATAGGTACGTCCGAGCGTCGAATAGTTTTCATCAAATAAGAATTGTTCAACTAATGCTTCACGATATAGACGAGGGAGGATACCACGATCGATATAGTCATCATAGCGACCATCATCAAGGTGAACGAAATTAGCGATATCTTCAACCTTATTATCAGGTGTGACTAGCTTATCGTCATACCACTCAGTAGCACTACTGTAAACGCCGACAATGTCGTATAGTTCACCAGCAAGACTAACAGCATATTTTTGTTCGTCAAAGACGCCTCTTTTTGAATAAGAACCGCCTGTTGCAGCATTATGGAACACTTCCTTAACGCGGTAGTCCATCGTCTCAGCAAAATGTTGAACGCGAGAAAATTCATTTTGAACCTTCACACCTTCTGCATCGTTATCATCGCGGTACACGTTGGCGTGCTCATCGACGAATGTGCGAGTTTCAAGAGAAACAGCATCTAGAGATGCGACATGAGCGAGTTCTTCATAATCGCCGAATTGATCGACGGCGATGATATACATCATCTCGTCAAGAACCTTTTTGGGATTATCGCTTGAACTTGTTAATGAATCATAAATGAGGCTCATGATGTTTTCATAAACATCAGTTTTGGTTCCGTCTTCATTTAGAATAATGGGATCTTCATAGAACTTTGGAAGAGCGTTAACGTCGTTACATGAGGTAAGGACAAAGGCCGAAGCAGCCGCAAGAGTAAGGATTAGTCCTGTTTTCTTATTTCGAGTCATAGTAACATGCACCTCCTTGTACA
>Ga0265294_10009840_pt1 | contig 10967 bp, 11 predicted proteins | sample MunlanPumphouse3_FD_192504 | JGI IMG/M metagenome (GOLD analysis project Ga0265294, IMG submission 192504) | Groundwater microbial communities from a municipal landfill in Southern Ontario, Canada - Pumphouse #3 | ecosystem: Environmental > Aquatic > Deep subsurface > Groundwater | place...
TAATAAAATAGAAACAGAAAAAATAAGCATAAGCCAAGTAGGCTTCAAAGAACAGGAACATGAAATTTTGAATATTATCAGCTCCTCCATGCGCATTGACAATATTGTTAAACACCTTACAAAATCATCAAGAGAAAAAGCATCAGTATTAATAAAGTCAGGAAGCGTTAAGCTTAATCATATTCCTGAAGACAAAGCAAGCATAGAATTAAAAGAAGGAGACATATTATCAATCAGCAGGACAGGGCGGTTTAAAATATATAGAATATACGGTACAACAAAAAGTGGAAAGCAAAAAGTTCAAATTAAGCATTATATTTAACAGGAGTAGTAGTTATGAATATATTAGCAGCATTTGTAATAATATTTTCAATAGTCTCTGACCAATTAACAAAGTTTTGGGCAGCAGATGTTTTAAGAAACGGCGAATCAATAAAAATAATAGGAAATTTCTTACGTTTTACCTATGCGGAGAATAGAGGTGCTGCATTTAGTATACTGCAGAATCAAAGGATATTCTTTTTAGTTATTACTGTAATAATGCTTATTATTTTAGGAGTAATTTATTTTAAAAATAAGAATATGTCAAAGTTATCTAAATTGTCGATTGCTATGATTGCAGGAGGTGCAATAGGCAATTTTATTGACAGGCTCCGTTTAGGGTATGTAATAGATTTTATTGATGTAAGATTCGGAAGCTTTTATAATTTTCCTGTTTTTAATATAGCTGACAGCGTTGTAGTATGTGGAACAATACTTATGATAATTTTAATTTTGTTTAACAAGTTTGAAATGAGTGGAAGCGATGAAAGAATTTGAAAATGATTTAAATGATATCGAGGAAAACGCATTTATTAAAAGTTATGACAATACAGAAAATACAGATGATTTCGATGACTTCGATGATTCTGAGGACTTTGAAGATATGGAAGTTTCAGGTGACGATAATAAGGAAATCATCTTAATTTCAGATGTAGAAAACAAAAGAATTGATGTGTATATTTCGGAAAGGTTGAGTGAATCACGAAATTTCGTACAAAAGCTTATACTGGAAGGAAATATAACCGTTAATGAAAGAGGAGTAAAGGCAAATTATAAAGTTAAAATAAACGATAAAATAAAAGCAGTAATTCCGCCTCCTGTAATTTTGGATGTGGAGGCTGAAAACATAGCTTTGGATATCGTTTATGAGGACGACGATTTAGCAGTTGTAAATAAACCTCAGGGAATGGTAGTTCATCCTTCTGCAGGACACTATTCAGGTACTTTAGTAAATGGACTTATGTATCATCTTAAAAACTTATCAACAATTAACGGGGTTATGCGCCCGGGAATTGTTCACAGATTAGACAAAAATACTTCCGGCTTGATGTTGGTTGCTAAAAATGACAGAGCTCACAACTTTTTAGCTAAGTGCTTAAAGGAACATTCAATTAACAGGATTTATTATGCATTAGTTCAAGGAAATATCAAGGAAGATGAAGGCGAAATTAATGCCCCTTTAGGGAGAAGTGAAAAAGACAGGAAAAAACGTACCGTAACAAACAAGAACAGCAAGGAAGCAATAACAAATTTCTGGGTGGTTGAAAGATACGGTAATTATACTTTGGTGAAGTTAAAGTTAAAAACCGGCAGAACTCATCAAATAAGAGTGCACATGAAGCATATAAGCCATCCGGTAGTTGGGGATGATGTTTATGGGAGTAAGTCAAATAAATTTGGTTTGGAAGGACAGCTTCTGCATTCGAAAATTTTAGGATTTGTTCATCCGACAACCGGCAAGTATATGGAATTTGAAAGCGAATTACCGGATTATTTTTTAAAGGTGTTGAAAAAGATTAAAATTTAGTGTTATTGCTATTAATTCAACAGACATTGCTCTCGTCATTGTAATGAATAACCCGCCTAGCGTCATTCTGAAGGCAGTGAAGAATCTAAAAACCTGAGATCCTTCGCTATTGCTCAGGATGACAATCGTGATAATTCTGAGGGCTTTAGCTGAAGATTTTTGTTCAAGGAGGGTATTATGAATATCAAAGCGTTAATAATGGATGAAAAAGCAATTGAAAGAGCAGCATTTAGAATTGCACATGAAATTATAGAGAGAAATAAGGGCGTTGAAAATATAGTGCTAATTGGAATAAAAACAAGAGGATGGCCATTGTCTCTCAGATTAGCAAAGAAAATTGAAGAAATTGAAGGCTCCAAGGTCCCTGTTTTTCCCTTGGATATTACTTATTACAGAGATGATGTAGAAAAGGATGACAGGGCTCCATTATCAGTAAAAAGCTTCGACTATAACATTAAAAACAAAACGGTAGTATTGGTTGACGACGTTTTATACACAGGTAGGACGGTAAGGGCAGCTCTTGATGCTATTGTAGACCAAGGGAGACCTCAAAATGTGGAATTGGCAGTATTAATTGATAGAGGACACAGAGAATTGCCAATTCGAGCAGATTTTATTGGTAAGAACGTACCCACATCAAGATCAGAAAGAATAAGCGTCCAGCTTGAAGAAACAGATAATATTAATCAAGTAGTAATAACCGAATAACTCCGGGAACTCTGAACTCTGGGGACGGACCTTGAAATGAAGTGCTTTTAGCACCAAAAGGTCCGTCCCCAGAATTCTTATTGTTTAATTTCTATCCCGTCAATGTTTGGTTTTACAATCATTGAATAATTTGTGTCGTAAATTACAAAGCCTGGTTTTGCATTTGAAGGTTTTTTTACATTTGATTTTTTTGTATAGTCTACTTCTACGGTGTCGGATTTCTTCCCTTTGCTGTAATATGCGGCAATTCGTGCTGCTTCCACATATTCTTCATCCGCTAATTCATCACCGTTTGTTCTTATTATAACATGAGAGCCGGGAATTCCCTTGGAATGGAACCAATAATCTTCCTTTTTGCCAAGTTTAAAAGTAATCATATCATTTTGAAGATTATTTTTTCCAACTAAAATTTCATGACCTTCAGAAGAAATATAGGCAGTAATTTTAGCCTTTTCCTTTGATTTAACCTTTGCCTTTCTTTTTATGAATCCAACCTCGAAAAGTTCATCATATATTTCATTTAAATCCTCAGCAATATCGCATGCTTCGATGGAATATAAAATATTTTCAAAATATGAAATTTCTTCAAGTGTTGACGCAATTAACTTTTGAAGCTCTTCTTCAGCCTTTTTAAGCTTATTGTACCTTTTGAAAAATTTTTGGCTGTTAAGTGATAAGTTCAGTTTAGGGTCTAAAGGTATTGTAATTTCTTTTTGTTCAGGGTCATAGTAATTTATTACGGTTAATTTATGATTTTCGGGAGTTTGGTGCAGGTTTGCAAGGATAAGCTCTCCGTAAATTTTATATTTTTCCCTGTTTTCAGCATTCAACAGTTCATTTCTTTGTTTTTCAACCTTTTTATTGTCCCTGTCAATTTTCGTATTAATACTTTTTAAAAGGCTTGTAACTCTCTGGTTAATTTTATTTTTGTTGTCTAATTCACAGTAATACTCATCTAACAATTCACCGGGAGATGCGTAGTTTTTCTTGGTGTAATTTTTTAAATGTTCTACTTCCATACAATAAAACCCGTAATAATCTTGATTTTCATCATAATAAATATTGAATGAAAAATCATTTGATTTTACTTTATTTATTATCATGCTGAAAGCAATCCAAAGCTCTTCCTTCTTCAAATCGTCCAATTCACCTAAATAAGTGCTTTCGTTTAAATCAGTCAAATTACAAATTTCCCTGCTAATAAAAGGACTTATACCGGTAAAATATTTATAAAGGAAATTAAATACATATACTCCGGAATTAACAGATTCAATTCCCTTAATAAATAATTCTTTGGTAGTTTCCAAAGGATTCATTTTATCAGAGCCGGGAGGGGACACATAGCTAAGCCCCGGATATACTTGTCTGACAGAGCTTACATTTTCGGCAATTCTTTTCAGCGAATCAATTATTTTCTTGTTTTCATTTACAAATATAATATTGCTGTGTTTTCCCATTATTTCTATTATCAGAGATTTATTGACAGTTGTTTCTAATTCATCCTTGCATTCAAATGTAATTTCTACGATTCTATCAAAGTTTATTTGTTTTATATCCGTTATATGGGAACCAATGAGATGCTTTCTTAACAGCATGCAAAACATTGGAGGCTGCTCCGGATTTTTCCGGTTTATATTTGTGATATGAAGTCTGGGACTGCTGCTTATGGCAGTCATCAGCAATTTATAGTTTTCTCCCTTGTTTCTTATTGATATAACTATTTCATTTTTATCAGGCTGATAAATTTTATCAATTCGTCCGCCGATTAAATTACTATATAAATTATTTGTTATACTACTTAAAAAAATACCGTCTAAAGACATCTAAAAACCTCCGTTTCGATATTATTGTACCGTAAAATCTTATTTATGTCATTGAAAATATTTATTTTTGTTTACTAATAAGGTTTTAATGTTATAATGGACAATAAAGATATTAATAAGACTACTTAGTATTAACAATATGCAAACAATAACAATCAAAATAATTGGAGAGAAAAATGGCAAATATATTTAGTATGACCGGTTACGGCAAAGGTGAACACAATGACGGCAAAAGAAGCATTACGGCTGAAATAAAAGCTATCAATAACAGATATTGCGATATAAATATAAAAACCCCCCGACATTTGCGTATTTTTGAGGATAATATAAGAAAAATCTTGAAAAACAGCATTCAAAGGGGTAGAATAGATGTATATATCAACATTGATTACATAAGTGAATCAGACACAGTTATCTTGCCGAATTTGGCTTTAGCCAAGCAATATAAGGATGCCATTGATAAGATTAAATTGGAGTTAGGAATGAATGGAAGCCCATCTCTTGATACAATAATCAGATTTCAGGATGTTTTGATTGCAAATGAAGATAATCCTGATGATGATGAGCTTCGTATTTGCTTAGAAAGCGCAATGAATGAGGCTGTGAAAAATTTGCTGTCGATGAGAGTGAAAGAAGGTATACAGCTAAAGACTGATATTAGCATGAGCATGGTAAAAATTCTTGAATTAATGGAAGTCATATCTGAAAACTCCCATACAATAGTGGAAGACTATAAAATTAAATTTGAGGACAGGATTAAAGAGTTATTGGGAAGCGCACATGAACTTGATGAAAACAGGCTTTACAATGAAATTGTAATTTATGCCGATAAAAGCGATATTAACGAAGAAATTGTAAGATTTGGCTCACATATGGCACAATTATCAGATGCTTTAGACAGCGGAGGGACAATCGGAAGAAAGCTTGACTTTATCATACAGGAAGCGAACAGAGAAATTAATACCATAGGCTCTAAAGTCAGCAACTTAGATATTATACAAGTTGTAATTGAAGTTAAAAATCATTTGGAAAAAATAAGAGAGCAAGTACAAAATATTGAATAGGAGTAAATATGTCAAATACGTCAAATACTATTAATATAGGGTTTGGTAATATAGCGCTGGCAAACAGAATAGTGGCAATTGTAAGTCCTGAATCGGCGCCTATAAAACGCCTTATTCAGGAAACCCGTGAAAAGGGCAAACTAATAGATGCGACTTACGGCAGAAAAACCAGGGCTGTAATTATAACTGACTGCGAGTATATAATTTTATCGGCAATTCAACCGGATACAATGGCACTGAGGTTCGAGAACCACAATATTAAATAGAGGTGAGTTATGGAGGAAGGATTATTAGTGGTAATATCAGGTCCTTCGGGAGCAGGAAAAGGCACAATTTGTGCTCAGCTTCTTATGGAAATGAGTTACCTGAAAGTTTCCGTATCTGCTACGACCAGAAAGCCAAGGGAAGGCGAGGCAGAAGGAATAAGCTATTATTTCATTGAAGAAGAAGAATTCCTAAATAGGATAGATAATGACGAATTTCTTGAATACGCAAAGGTTTACGGCAATTATTACGGAACACCCAAAGAAGAAGTGTTTAAGCAGCTTAAAGCAGGGAATGATATAATTTTGGAAATAGATATTCAAGGGGCGTTACAAGTTAAAAAGAATTATCCGATGGGAGTGTTCATATTTATTCTTCCCCCTTCATTAGCTGAATTAAAAAACAGAATTGAAGGAAGAGGTACAGATTCAAAAGAAGTGATTTTAAGGAGAATGGAATCAGCTTATGAGGAATTAAATTATGCTTTCCAATATGACTATGTTGTGCTGAATGATCATGTGGATAGTGCAACAAAAAAGATTAAAAATATAATATTGGCAGAAAAAAACAGGGTAATAAGAAAAAAAGAAATAATCAGTAAAATTAGGGAGATGTAAAATGAGAAAAATATCAATAGATAAATTAAACGAAATGGTTGACAGCCAATATTCATTGGTGACAATAATATCAAAAAGGGCAAGACAAATAATTGAAGGTTCGGAGCCATTAATTAAAACAAAAACAATTAAACCCGTATCAATTGCCATTGAGGAATTCTATGATGAAAAGTTTGAAGCCATATATGATTATGACAAGTACAAAAAAACATTGGCAGCAAATAGCAAGACAGCTGATGAAACAACAGATATTGATGAAACAACGGCACAGGATAAGTCAGATAATCAGTCAAATGACTGATTATTTAATTTTTGATGACCTAACCCTATTTATCAGAGCGTTTTTTCAGAAAAATGGTTGGTAGGTCAGACGCAGCACAATCCCAATTTGCACGACCAGAGGGAGTGAACAAATTGGTGATGGAGCCTGCGAAATTCTTTTTACTTAAGATGGAGAAGATATGTATAATGCTTTTGTACAGGTAATTTTAAACAACATTTCTAAAAGCACAGATCAAATTTACACATACGGAGTACCGGATGCATTAACAAGCTCTGCACAAGAAGGGAAAAGAGTCAAGGTAAATTTTGGCAGAGGGAAAAACATTATTGATGCACTAATAGTTTCCGTTGATTCGACCTGCGATTATCCTATGGAAAAAATTAAGACTATTATTGATATAATAGATGAAAAACCCATAGTAACGAAAGAAATGATTAAAATCATTTTTTGGATAAGGGAAAGATATATATGCAAATATTCTGATGCCATGAGATTGATGATACCTTCCGAAACTCAAAGTGTATACGAAAAACATGTAAGGCTGAAGGAAAACAAGGAAGTTGCTGAATACAACATAAATAAAACTCCAAAACAGTTAAAGGTAATAGAATATCTTAAAAATCACGAATCTGTAAGTATAGCCCTATTAACGAAAAAATTGAATATTTCAAAGGCAGTTATAAATAATCTAATAGAAAGGGATGTATTAGAGGAAAGGTTGATTTTAGACTATTCAAATCAAGCAGGGCTTCAATTGAATAAGCAGTTATGCTTAAATGAAGAGCAAAAAAATGCATGTGAGACAATTCTTAACTCAGACAAAAAAGTATTTCTGCTGCATGGAGTAACAGGCAGCGGCAAGACAGAAGTTTATATGAATATAATAGAGGAATACTTAAAAGAGGGCAAACAGTCAATTATGCTTGTTCCTGAAATCTCTCTTACAGCCCAGACAATCGACAGATTCAAAAAAAGATTTGGCAATAAAATAGCCGTATTTCATTCAAAGTTAAGCAAAAAAGACAGGTATATACAATGGCTGAGAGTTTACAACAAAGAGGCAGATATAGTAATAGGGGCACGCTCTGCCATATTTGCCCCCATTGATAAATTAGGTGTCATAGTAATTGACGAAGAGCATGAAAACAGCTATATTTCAGCGACATCCCCAAAGTATGACACCATGGAAGTTGCCGTAAAGATGGCGTATATGAACGGAGGCAAGGTAATCTTAGGCTCTGCAACACCATCTTTAAATACCTACCACATGGTAATAAAAGGTCAAATAGAATTAATTGAAATGAAAAAAAGAGTTAATGATGCCCATATGCCTGAAATGAAAATTATAAATATGTCAGCTGAGCTTGACAAGGGTAACAATACCATAATCAGTGAGGAATTGTATGAAAGCATCAGAAATTCTCTCAAGCAAAATGAGCAGGTAATACTATTTCTAAACAAGAGAGGATATTCAGGCTTCGTATCCTGCAGAAAATGCGGTTATGTTGTAAGGTGTCAACGATGTGATGTTTCCATGACCTACCATATTAAGGGAAATGTGATGAAGTGTCACTATTGCGGAAGAACAAGAAAAATGATTTATGAATGTCCAAAGTGTTCAAGTGATAAAATAGAGCAGTTCAGTGCGGGAACACAGCATGTTGAAAAATTGGTAAATCAATTATTTCCCCATGCATCAATTGAAAGAATGGACTTGGATTCTATGACTGACACAGACTGTTATGAAAATATATATAATGATTTTAAAAGCAAGAAAATTGATATACTGATAGGAACCCAAATGCTTGCCAAAGGATTTGATTTTCCAAATGTAACTACTGTGGGAGTTCTTTCGGCAGATGCAATACTAAATTTACCATTTTACAATGCAAGCGAAAAAACATTTCAGCTTATAACCCAAGTAAGCGGAAGAGCCGGCAGGGGAAACAAAAAAGGAAGGGTGTATATTCAAACTTATGAGCCTGAAAATCATATCATAAATGCCGCTAAAAATAATGACTATGAGTTTTTTTTGCATCAGGAATTAAAATTAAGAAAAGAGTTTGCATTTCCGCCATTTATTAATATAATAAATATATGCTTAATATCACGAAACGAGGAATTGGTTGTAAAAACAGCCAATGAGAAATATTTAGAGGTAAAAGAAGCTGTTAAAGTGATGGTAAAGGAAAGAAGCTTATTGTTATACAGACCTGTACCCCACAACATATACAAGGTAAATGATGAGTACAGAATTAATTTGTTTATTAAGGCATCAAATCACAGCTTATCACAACTAAGAAAAATACTCAGGACTGTATACATGGAAAAGGATATAGAAAATATAAAGGTAAGCATAAATATTAACACGGATACAATTTAGGAGGGTTTAATATGGCATTAAGAAACTTAAGATATGAAGGCGATGAGATATTAAGAAAGAAAAGCAGGGAAGTTCCTATTGTTAATGATAGAGTCAGGATGCTAATGGATGACATGCTTGAAACAATGTATGAATTTGATGGTGTAGGACTTGCCGCTCCACAGGTAGGGATATTAAAGCGCGTAATAGTAATAGATGTGGAAGACGGCAAAGTGTATAAAATGGCTAACCCAAAAATAATCAACAATTCAGGCGAACAATCAGCACAGGAAGGATGCCTAAGTGTTCCTGAGAAAAAGGGAGTAGTATCAAGACCTATGAAGGTGACAGTGGAGTATACAAATGAAAATAATGAAATAGAAAAATTAGAAGCGGAAGGGTTGTTTGCACGAGCCATATGCCACGAGATTGACCATTTAAACGGAGTATTGTTTGTAGACAGAGTAATTGAAGATGCAAATGAAGAATAGGTGATATTATGAATGTAATATTTATGGGAACACCGGGTTTTGCAGTTCCAACTTTAGAAAAACTTCACAAAAGTGCTCATAATGTAGTATTAGTTGTAACACAGCCGGATAAACCATTTGGACGTGGGAAAAAACTAAAGAAATCAGAAGTTAAAGAAGCAGCAGAAAGCTTAGAACTTGAAATCTTTCAGCCCGATAAAATAAAAAAACAGGAAAATATTGATGTGTTAAGAAAATATAATCCTGACGTAATTGTTGTAGTTGCTTATGGACAAATACTAAGCAAGGAAATTTTAACATTACCTAAATATGGCTGTATAAATGTCCATGCTTCGCTATTGCCGAAATTAAGAGGAGCAGCTCCATTAAACTGGGCAATTATTAACGGTGAAACTATAACAGGCGTTACAACCATGCAAATGGATGTTGGTTTAGACACAGGTGATATGTTTTTAAAATCAGAAGTAAAAATTGATGAAAATATGAACGTTGGAGAACTTCATGATATTTTAATGCAAAAAGGTGCAGAATTGCTAATAGAAACATTAAATATGATAGAAAATAATGAAATAACATCTAAAAAACAAGACGATTCACTATCAAATTATGCTCCTATGTTCAATAACGAAAACAGAAAGATAAATTGGAATTTAAACGCAAAAAATATCCATGACTTAATAAGAGGATTATCACCTTGGCCAACAGCATATTTTACTATGGACGAAAAAACCATAAAAGTATATAAATCATCCTACATAAAAGATGATTCTAATTATGAACCGGGCTACATAATAAAAGCAAACAATGAAGGAATCTTTGTTAAAGCAAAAGACGGAATTGTAATCCTTAAAGAAATCCAAATGCCCGGAAAAAAGAAAATGACAGTGGAAGCATATTTAAGAGGAAACAAATTCCCGGAAAAAATAGTTTTATAAATTCGAGCATGTAATCCGTGTTATTCAGAGTTCGTATCTCATGTCATTCTGAGCGTTAGCGAAGAATCTTATCACTTAGAGTAAATACTTTACAGAGAGTATTTACTCTTTTTTGTTTATGTTTTGTTTGGAACAACTTCGATAAAAAATCGTCTAATTAAACAGTGAAGTTGTCGATTGATTTTACTCAATAGGTGGTGTAAAATTAAAATGTTATTAAAAAGTTTGATAGGCAAGGTAGATTATTCAGCTTGACAAATACGGTAATAAGTATCTTGAAGACAATGTATTTAATTATCTTTCATTATAACAAAGAAGTTGAAGATGATGTGTGATTATACGTCAAATATTTTAATTCTGGTGAAAAAGTAGAAATAGCACGTGCAAAAGGTGAAAGTATACATTTTTATATATTTGATAATGAGCTTAAATATTATTCTACGGAAAATGATATTGAAGGTACTTATGTACTTGATGGGGATGTACAGGTCAACATAGATGATGTTATCAGCACGGGGGAAATAGTAAAAATGGAGGTAGTACAGACGAGTATGAAAAGCAAAGTTTTTTT
>Ga0265294_10009842_pt1 | contig 10967 bp, 9 predicted proteins | sample MunlanPumphouse3_FD_192504 | JGI IMG/M metagenome (GOLD analysis project Ga0265294, IMG submission 192504) | Groundwater microbial communities from a municipal landfill in Southern Ontario, Canada - Pumphouse #3 | ecosystem: Environmental > Aquatic > Deep subsurface > Groundwater | place...
TCCAGTCGCGGCCTGTCCCGTGAACGCGCAGTCAAGCGAAAGATGAAAAATTGGCAAATCAAAAAAGATTTTGCAAGTAAAGTCGCCCCGCATAAACCAGTTATTTATATTAAATGAGCAGTATTGGCTTTAAGACAGGTTTTTTGATCGGTCAGGGAATAATGGCAGGTGCGTTGTGTTTGATAATTAGCCTAACTGTCGCTCAGAATTGGAAAAAAGATGCTCTGTTATTAAAGTATTATGATAAAACCCTAAAGAATAGAGAACAATAGGTAGGAAAATCCATAAGAATAAAACAACTTCCAAGGGAATTGCAGTTTTGAAGACAAGCCTCCCTAATCTCAATATTTTAACCCGCAGGAACTATTAGGGATCAAAAATAGGGAAATTGATTATATGAAAAAAATAGTATTATTATTGCCAGTCTTATCGTTTTTGTTTGGTTGCATATCTCCTGAGATTAGTTACACAGATTTAAGTAAGGCCGAAGAGCTAATTATTAGTTCGGGGAAAGAATGGGAAAAACATTACAAAGGACAGGAACTAAAAAACTATCTGTCAACCTTTAAGCCGCAAAAGCCCACACTAACCATAGTTCATACTAGCCAGAAAGGGGAAATTAAGATAAATGGTTATTGGTATCCTGTGAAATACAGCGAAAAAAAAATAGCTGCAAGACCAGCAATAATTACAATTATTGTTGGAAAGAATAAATATATTTATATAAGGCAAAGAACCAATAAAGAATGAAATCAATAAAAGAAATAATCAAAATCTTGTTGATAGGATGGGGAATATTGTGCTTTACAGGCGCAATAGTTATTGGTTGTATTCTGCTTTATGAATTTACTTTGGGTAATAGACCTCGGATTGGGAATGTAGGGGCAAAAGATGTCAGATATGTTTTAAACTGGTGTCGCCTTGGAGATAATCGAATAAAAGAAGTTATTCACAGCTATCAGTCAAGCAGGTCATTTACCGGAGATCATCTTGATGCTTACGCTATAAAAATTTCAAACGTAAGCATTAGTGAATTAACTAATCCTGACTGGTGTCGGGGGGATAAAGTAGAAGGCATTCTAAATGATGCCCTGACTTTCACTGGCGCTTGGCGCAATCAAGAAATCCCCTGGTTCCCAAGTGAAAAAGAATTGCGGTCAAAAGAAATCTATGTATATCCCTGGAGTATTTATTACCACGGCACAAGACCAACAGCAGTAAGGCTTATATTTGTTCGCCCCAAAGATTGTATGATCTTCTTTATAAGCGTAAAGACTTGAAATATATTTTCGCATGAAGTGAAAAATTTTATCATTCGGGCTGCCTTTCAAGGTATCGTCCAGGCAGCAAATAAAAATTTCTGATTTATTTGAGTCTTTAAAACCCCGTCCTTTGGGCGGGGTCATAGTTTTTCGGTTTTACCATTTCAAAAATTGTTCTGCAAAATCTTCTGTTGCCCGTACCTTTAACCCCGCACGGCTAGGGACAGCCGTGGCTTTGCATATTGAGAAACAGATGTAGCCGCCCCTGTCCCCAGGGGCGTAGGAAACGTTGCATGAGAGTTAAACTCTGAAATTTAATTAACGTCTCCCGTTCCCCTATGGGGATACGCGTCAACTTACGATATAATCCGATAATCAGAACCCATAACCAGTAGGCCGGCTTTCGATGAAAGCGGCAAAGAGCAACATTATACGGCCTGTCAACGTTGCATGTCGCCGGTCTCATCGAGACGCGGCGCTACTTCAGGGCGCAAATTAAGCATAAGGCAAAAGTCTGAAATTCAGCCGGAAACAGTATAATTCATCGGGAAATATACTTGTTTATTGGATATTCCTTGTTCGACATTGGATATTAAAAAAGCTTATAATCGTTTAAGTTGACGCGTATGCCCTATGGGGAGTTTTTTCAATGCCGGGTTCTTTGAGCCCGGTTTTTTACTCTGTTGCTTGGGTCCCGTTACTGCTGATCTCGAATACGCAGTTGGCGGCGAAGAGGTTTGGAAAGGTTTTTGCCAACAGGCTGCCGTTGCCGCCTAACGGGATTTCCTTTATGATCGCGATATCGAGCAGTCGGCATAATTCCCGGAAATCGCGGATCGTCGCCAGGTGAATATTCGGAGTATTGTACCAGTGATGCGGCAAGTTATCGGTTTCCGGCATAGCGCCTTTCAGAAGCAGTTGCGCACGGGTTTTTATATGTCCGAAATTGATAAAGCTGACGACTGCTTTTTTACCGACGCGGACAACTTCCCGAAGCAGATGATCGGGGCGTTCGACTTCCTGCAGGGTATTGCTGACGACGACGTAATCGAAACTGAAATCATCAGCGAAATCCAAGTCATTGTTCAAATTGCCGTGCACCACTGAAATCCCGGTATTAATGGACTCCATGATTTTTCCCTGGGACAGCTCGATTCCGAGTCCACGGACATTTTTTTCCTGTTCAAGCAGTTTCAGGAATGCGCCGTTGCCGCAACCGAGGTCTAGAACCCGGCAGTCGGGCGGAATTATTTCACTCATTACGAGGATATCCGGCCTTGAGGCTAATTGTTTTTTTAGTTTATCTACCATGGACAGCCTCCAGTCGGTTGCGCAAAAAATCAGAAATCATTTTGCCCAGGGTATTTACTTCCAGGAGAAACGCGTCATGTCCGTAACTTGAGTTTATGTCGCAGTAGGATACTTCCGCCCGGTTTTTCAGCAGGGCTTTCACCAGATCCACCGACTGCGCGGCGGGGAACAGCCAGTCACTGGAAAAAGAAACCACCAGGAAACGGCACTTGGCCGGTTCCAGGGCTTTTGCCAGATCGCCGCCGGCTTTGGCTGAAATATCGAAGTAATCGTTTGCCCGCGTAATATACAGATAACTGTTGGCGTCAAAGCGTTCGGTAAAACGCCGCCCCTGGTATTCCAGATAACTTTCGACTGCGAAATTGTGTTTGAAATCGAATGAATAGCTTGCCGTATCCTGAAGTTCGCGCCCGAATTTATGGTGCATTGATTCATCGCTCAGATAAGTGATGTGCGCCAGCATGCGCGCGGTGGACAGGCCTTTCTGTTCACCGCCCTCGGAATAATTCCCGTTTTGCCAGTTGGCGTCTGTCAGGATCGCTTCCCGCCCGACCCAGTCGAAGGCGATTGCCTGCGGAGACAGGCGTGCGGTGGTGGCGATAGGGATGACGCTCTCCATCAGTTCGGGATAAGTGATTGCCCATTCAAGCGCCTGCATACCGCCCATTGAACCGCCGACGAGACTCAGCCATTTTTTTATCTTGAGGTGTTCCATCAGGCGTTTTTGAGCTCGAACCATGTCGGCGATAGTGATTACCGGGAAATCCATGTTATATCTTTTCCCGGTTTTAGGATTTATCGACCTCGGCCCGGTGGAACCGGAACAGCCGCCGATGACATTGCTGCATACGACAAAATATTTACTGGTGTCGATGGATTTGCCCGGGCCGACCATTTCATCCCACCAGCCGGGTTTCCGGTCATCCGGGGAATGCCGGCCGCAGACATGGGCGTCGCCGGAAAGGGCGTGCAGGATCAGTACCGCGTTGGAACCGTCCGGCAGAAGTTCTCCGTAGGTTTCATAGCGGATATTTACAGAATACAGTTTTTTGCCGCAATCCAGTTCCAGCGCGTCTTCTTCAGATTTGCCGAAGAGAAAATCCCTGGCTTCCACCAAATTGTCTGTGTTTTCGCTCAATGCACATCTTCCTGTAGCACAACCGTTCCGGTTGTGTCATCTGCCCACCAACGTTTATCCATTTATGACTCAAGCGAGACGCTTGAGCTACTATTTCCCAAAGTAGCACACTCTGCTCAGTATTAGCTTCGAGAAAAAACTGAGGCATTACAGAATTTAGCTAAATTATGACGAATTTCAACTATCAAGCTTGAATTTAAGCATAATTTGCTTTATTCATTTATAGACAGCCAAATCCCGCAAAGGCAAAAAGAATGACAAAAGACAATATTTTTTCAATTCCGCAGAAAAAAGTCGAAGACTTCAGTTTCGACAAAAAAGTCGTCGCGGTATTCCCGGATATGATAAAACGTTCGGTGCCGGGATACGAAAACGTCATTATTATGAGCGGCCTGTTCGCTGAACGTTTCGCCCGGCCCGACAGCAATGTTTATGACCTGGGCTGTTCGCTTGGAGCCACGACTCTGGCGATGCGTTCCCGGATCAGCGCGCCCGGCGTTAAGATCATTGCGGTTGACAATTCCCCGGACATGATCGAACGCTGCCGGGAAATCCTCGCTTCGGATAGCGGCGCGGCTCAGGTTGAGCTGGTTCTCGCCGATATCCGCGATATCGATTTTCAGAATAACTCGATGACGGCGCTGAATTTCACTTTGCAATTTCTGCCGCCTGAAGACCGGGAACCGTTATTGAAACGCATTTATGACAGCATGCTGCCGGGCGCGGCGCTGATCCTGTCGGAAAAAATCACCTTTTCCGAAAAACGCAACAGCGAATTGTTTATGGATATTTACCATTCATGGAAAGCCCATAACGGTTATTCCGAAATGGAGATCCGGCAGAAACGCACCGCGCTGGAAAATGTCCTTATTCCGGATACTGTCCGGCAGCATACCGCGCGGCTTGAAAAGATCGGCTTTAAGCGCTGTGAATTGTGGTTCCAGTGTTTCAACTTCATGTCAATGGCGGCCTTCAAATGACCGGGCCGGATTATTCAACCTTTAAAAAAGCCGCGGCGAAAACCGCACTCGCGCCTTGGGCTGAAAAACTCTATGAACGTTCACAGGACATTATCGATGACTGTAATCACGGCCATCTGGATATGTGGCTTGACGCGATAGCTGAACTTCCTGAAATAAATCTGTCTTCGGTTGATATTGCGGGAGACACAATCCGGGCGGGAGCGCCGCAGGACTGCGACGATGCCTGCCGGGAGAAACTTTACGAATGCATGCAGAAACTCCGTCCGTGGCGCAAAGGCCCTTTCGATATCTGCGGCATGAAAATAGACACCGAATGGCGTTCCGACTGGAAATGGCAACGCCTGGAAAACCATATTGCCCCGCTGAAAGACCGGCTGGTTCTGGATATCGGCTGCGGGAGCGGTTATCATACCTGGCGAATGGCCGGAGCCGGGGCGCGGCTGGCGGTCGGGATAGAACCCTATAAAGTTTTTGTAATGCAGTACTGGGCGATGCGGCATTTCCTGAAAAACGACTCGGCTTGGGTATTGCCGCTTGGGATTGAAGACATGCCGGAGCAGATGCGGGTTTTTGACACGGTTTTTTCAATGGGGGTTTTGTACCATCGCAAATCCCCGATGGACCACCTGCTGCAAATCTGCGGCATACTTCGTCCCGGAGGCGAAATAGTGCTGGAAACCCTGGTGGTTGAGGGTGATGAAAATACCGTCTTTGTACCGGAAGGGCGCTACGCCAAAATGCGTAATGTCTGGTTTTTACCTTCAACTTCGGCTTTGGAAAAATGGCTGCGCAAACTTGGTTTCAAAAATGTCCGTACCGTAAACGTCAATAAAACGACCATAGAGGAACAGCGCGCCACCGACTGGATGCGCTGGGAATCGCTGCAGGATTACCTGCATCCGGATGACCCGGAAAAAAGCTTTGAAGGATACCCGGCCCCCTTGCGGGCGATCATCCTGGCAAATGCGCCTTGAACTTACCGGTTGCGCCGGAAATTTTCAGTAGTCACGAGTGCGGCCTCGCACCGTGACCGGTAAAGTTTATAGCCGTCTTTTAGGTTTTCTGTACCGGAGCAAGGCTGCTCCCGGTACTACTCAAAACCACTTTTTTATCCTGTTTTCCTGTCAAAATAACAAATTCCTATGAGATCAAATTACCTTTATGATTTGCACATTGGCGGTACGGGCAGTAATATTAATCTTATAAGGATTGTATGAATTTACGCGGAGAATTCCGTCATGCCGGAAAAAATAGCGGTAAAACTGGGAATAAGTTCCTGCCTGGTCGGAGAACCTGTCCGTTATGACGGCCAGCACAAACAGGACCATTACCTGACCGACGTTCTGGGAAAATACGTGGAATGGCTGCCGGTTTGTCCCGAAGTTGGATGCGGCCTGCCGGTTCCACGTGAAGCCATGCATTTGACCGGAGACGCCGACGCGCCCCGCCTGGTCACGATCAAAACCGGGATAGACTTGACCACTAAAATGCAGGTTTGGTGCGCAAAGAAACTTGATGAACTGGAAAAAGAAAAACTTTGCGGTTTTGTTTTCAAAAGCAAATCTCCCAGTTCCGGATTGCTTAAAGTAAAAGTGTTCAACGCTAAAGGCATTCCCGAAAAAAAGGGTGTCGGGATTTTCGCACGGGCATTTACTGAACGTTTCCCGCTCGTCCCGGCGGAGGAGGAAGGCAGACTCCACGATGCCGGCATCCGGGATCGTTTCATCGACCATGTGGCGGTTTATTCCAGATGGCTGGAATACCTGAAAAACGACGCTTCACTGAAAGGACTTCAGGATTTTCACGCCCGGCACAAATATATGATCATGGCGCACAACCCCGGAAATGTAGCGCCGCTCGGTAGAATCGCCGCCGAAACAGGCGGACGAAAACCGGAAGAAATTCAGACGGAATATATTGAACTGCTGACTTCCGTGCTGAAACTTCAGGCGACTGTCCGCAAAAATACGAATGTGCTGGAGCATATTGCCGGGTATTTCAAAAAAGAACTTGAAAGTTTTGAGAAACTCGAACTCCAACAGTCAATAAAAGAATACCATGAAGGCAACTTCCCGCTGCTGGCAACGCTGGTGCTGCTCCAGCACTTCGCCAAAAAATACGATAAACGTTATTTGCTTGCGCAATACTACCTCAATCCCGGCCCGATGGAACTTTACCTGAAGTACCATGTCTGAACACGTGCAAATTGTTTAATTCACATTAAACAAGGGAGAGACTTTTAAGGTCTTTGTTTGCTCCCCGGTTACATTGAATTTTATGAGACAGGCATCTTTATTTACGTATCTGCTTGAAAAAAATACGTTTGTTGTTTATCTTCTATTTATAGGTAGGGATAAATCTGAATCGAAGCGAATGGCGCTACGGAAATTAAGGAGACGGCTATGGTTCATGAGAGTGAAATCGTTATGCTCCTGCTTTGCATCGGTGTTTTCATATTCATCATAAATAAATACCGGGAATACAGGCGCATACCTTCCTGGCAGTTCCTGTTGACCGCTTTCAGCCTGTTTTTCCTGGCGGCCGTAATGACCGTTGCGGAAGATTTCATATGGCCCGACTTGCTTAACCTGCTGGAACATTTGCTTTATATGCTGAGTTCATTGTCCATGCTTATTTGGTGCTGGCGGGTTTTCCACCGCAATGAGGAGGGCGAATAATGTCTCATCTCGCAATTATCGATTCCCTGACTGTTTGCCTGACATTATTTGCTCTTATGGTCGTGTTGTTCAGCCGCCGTCGCGAAAAGTACCGGGAGCTGTATGTGCAGATAATCTGGCTGTTGAGCCTGAATCTGCTTCATTACGGGGTTATGCTGCTGGAATGGATGAATATCACCAGCGAGTTTGACCGCCTGGAAGATATTGCCGGGGCCCTTATTCCAATGGGGTGGGCGTTTGTCCTGTATTTTTTTATTCATTATATAGTTATTCAGGATTTGTGTGAGAGCGAGAGCGAATTCAAAACGCTTTTTGAATCCGCTAATGACGGCCTCCAACTGATGGACCATGAGAAATTCGTAAACTGCAACAATACCGCCGCCCTTCTTTTCGGCTGCGATAAACCGAGTGATATTATTGGACGTGATCCGCTTGAATTTTCTCCTGAATTTCAGCCGGACGGAGAATCTTCCAAGGTTAAATCCGAACGGTTTATAAACGCCGCTCTCGCCGGGAAACCGCAAAGATTTTATTGGCAGAACGTCCGCAAGGACGGAAATACGGTTGACATGGAGGTGTCCCTGAGCAAGGTCGTCTTCAAAAATAAAATTTATCTTTTGGCGATGGAAAGGGATATTACCCTGAAACTGAAAGCGGAATCCGCGCTGCGCGAAAGTGAAAGACGTCTTTCTCTGCTGATGAAAAACCTTCAGGGTATGGCCTATCGTTGCGATACCGGCTGGACGTTTAAATTCGTAAGCGGCGGGGCGCTCGATCTGACAGGTTACTTGCCGGATGAGATTACCGGGGAAAAGCGGTCAATCACTCAGACTTGATCTTCGAGGATGACCGGGAGAACGTACTTGCCAAGCTTAAGGAAGCTCTTGACAAACGCTGTTTGTTCAGCGTTGAATACAGGTTGAAAACCCGGAACGGAGAGGAAAAATGGGTCGCGGAAAAAGGAATGGGAATGTTTGCGGAAAACGGTGAATTTATTGGCATAGAGGGATTTTTGAGCGATATAACCAAGCTGAAGAAGGCGGAGCAAGAATTGCGCCGGAACAATGAAGTGCTTGAAACGAAAGTCCAGATGCGGACTGCGGAATTAAGGACGGCGAAAGAACAGGCTGAATCCGCCAATAAAGCCAAGAGCATGTTCCTGTCAAAAATGAGTCATGAGATCCGTACGCCCATGAACGCGATATTGGGATTTTCACAGCTTATGCGCCGCGATTCGGACCTGGACTCCACTCAGAGCAAATACTTGAATACGATAAACCGCAGCGGCGAGCATTTGCTGGCGCTGATCAACAATGTCCTCGAAATGTCGAAAATAGAGGCCGGCTACATAGTTCTTCAGCCTGAACCGCTGGATTTCCGCCGCCTGATTGACGATCTGTTCAATATGTTTAAAGTCAGGTGTGATGCGAAAGGTTTGCAGTTTGATCTGGCGCTGGAAGACGATGTTCCCCGTTTCATAAAAGGTGACGCGCCTAAATTGCGTGAAGCTGTTATGAACATGTTGAGCAACGCCCTTAAATTTACCGCAAAAGGCGGCATCGTTATTCGGGTGAGCAAAGCTCCGAAACAGGATGTCCGGGATAAAGTCAAACTTTGCATAGAAGTCGAAGATACCGGCTGCGGTATTCCCAGCGCGGATATTGAGGCGGTATTTACGCCGTTTGAACAGGCGGACAACGAGCATTGGCATGAGGGAACCGGGCTGGGGATGCCGATAAGCCGGCAGTTCGCCCGGATGATGGACGGGGATTTGACCGTAAAAAGCAAACCCGGCAAAGGCAGTAATTTTATTTTTGCATTCAGTGTCGAAACTGCTTCCGGGGCGGATATTAAAAAGGAATCAGACGTAAACAAATCATCAGTTTCTCATCTGGCGTCAAACCAGAGAGAATACAATATTCTGGTTGCTGACGATGACGAAACCAACCTGGAACTTTTACTTGTGCTGCTGAAATCAGTCGGTTTTAATACCTGTTCGGCGCGGGACGGGGAAGAAGTGGTGGACGTGTTCAAGGAAAAGAAACCGGACGCTATCCTTATGGACTACCACATGCCCAAAGCGGACGGATTCACGGCAACCAGCCGGATTAAAAAACTGCCGGAGGGGAAAAACGTTCCCGTAATTATCGTAACCGCAAGCGCCCTCGACCAGAACCGGGACGCGGCTTTGCAGGCCGGGGCGGATGCTTTTATAAAAAAACCGTATATTGAAGACGATTTGCTTGGCGAGCTGAAAGAACTGCTCAATTTGAAGTACGAATATTATCCGGAGGAAGATGAAGTAAAAACCGTTTCTCCGCAAAATACCGATATGGCCGCGGAAATCAAAAAACTCCCGGAAACGCTTGTCGCTCAAATGCGGGAAGCGGTTGCAAGCGGAGATTTAAACAAACTGCTCAGTCTGATCGATTCCGGCGGCATAGCTCCCGGTTTGGCGGCTTATCTCCGCACCAGGGCGGAAAATTTCGAATATGAAAGCCTGGAAAAACTGTTGAGCGGCAAGTGAACTATTCCATGTGTTCGTTAAATTCGTTGATCAGCTTCATTTTGAATTTACAGGCGAACCAGTAGTAAACTGAAGGAATCACAAACAGCGTCAGGATACCGGACAAGCCCAACCCGAAAATAATTACCACAGCCAAAGGCTGGAACAGCGGGCCGCCGTTAAATACCAGCGGTATCAGGCCGCCGATAGTGGCAAAGGTCGCCATGAGTATCGGCCTTATCTGCATAGTACAGCCGTCAAGCACACAAGCGGTGAACGCCGCCTTGTTGAGCCCGTGGAATGATTTTTCTCCTTTAGCGGCGTTCAATGCGGCGTCACGGCGGCGTTCGACGATAAGCATTCCTATGAAATCAAAAAGCATGATCGCGCCGTTAACGACAATCCCGAAGAGGGCCGGCAGGCCGAGCTGGGCAAAAAAGTTCAGCGGGATATTTGTCAGCCACAATCCGGCGAAAGCGCCGATCAGCGCCAGCGGCAGCGTTCCCAGGGCGATAACGGTTTTTTGCACGGCGTTGAAATAAACGACTAAGGTAAGGACTATCAGTAAAAGACTTATCAGCATTGCTTTCGCTATATATCTCGAACTTTCTTCGTATTTTTGGGTGACGCCGCCGATCTCTATACTGTAGCCGGCCGGCAGTTTTTTCCTTATTTTTTCGATTTTCGACAGGTTTTTATAGATGAGCGGATTAGCGAGGAAACCTTTTCTGAGTGAAGCCTGTACCTGGATGTTACGGCGTATGTTGGAACGTTTGATCCGGCTGGGATGCCGGGTAACTTTTATGTCCGCGACCGAAGACAGGGGAACTTTACCCTGGGAGCCTTCCACATATATGGTGTCGGAACGGGGAATTCCCTGGCGCTGGTCGGGAGGAAGCCTGAGATATACGGGAATTCGATGATCGCCTTCGCGGTAAGTCGTGAGGAGATTTCCCGAATAATAAGTGTTCAGGGTCTGGGCTATCGAGGTCCTGTTAACCCCTGCGGCAATACATTTTTCCTGATCTGGAATAATATCCAGCTGGTAGCCTGAATTTCCCCAGTTGTCGTGAACATTGTATACCCCCT
>Ga0265294_10009845_pt1 | contig 10964 bp, 10 predicted proteins | sample MunlanPumphouse3_FD_192504 | JGI IMG/M metagenome (GOLD analysis project Ga0265294, IMG submission 192504) | Groundwater microbial communities from a municipal landfill in Southern Ontario, Canada - Pumphouse #3 | ecosystem: Environmental > Aquatic > Deep subsurface > Groundwater | place...
CAGAGATGAGATAACCAGAGCTGTCAATAAGGCTCTGAAAGCAGATATGATTATAACGGAAGAAAATATAAGCAAAATGCTTGATACACCATATAGCGATATAGACTTGCTTATACGTACTAGCGGCGAGCATAGGCTAAGTAATTTTTTGCTTTGGCAGGCAAGCTATAGCGAGTTTTATTTTACCTCTACTCTTTGGCCTGATTTTACTCCACATGAACTTGATGAGATAATAGCACGATTTTATGATAGAGACCGAACTTATGGCGGTTTATCCTAATGCTAGAAATTTTTATATTTATTCTAGGGGCCATCATAGGATCTTTTCTAAATGTAGTGATCTATCGTATACCTCTCAGGAAAAATATAGCATTTCCTGCGTCCCATTGCCCCCAGTGTCACACTCCGCTAAAATGGTGGCACAATATCCCTATTTTCTCCTGGGTATTTCTAAGAGGCAAATGCTATTTTTGTCATACACCTATATCCAAACGCTATCCTATCATCGAATTGTTTAGCGGTATACTTTTCGTTATCATATATATTAAAGTCGGTTTGGTATGGCAGCTGCCATTTGTATTTGCGAGTTTTGCGTCACTTCTAGCTCTTAGTGTAATTGATCTTGACCGTATGGCTGTGCCAGATAGCGTTAATATCACGGCGCTATTGTTTGCGCTGGTGCAACCTGATTTTATACATGCGGCTTTGTATGCACTTATTGCCGCAATTGGACTATATACTGTTGGATTGATCTCTTCATGGTTAGCCAAAAAAGAGGCGATGGGTAGCGCGGATGTCATAGTGGCCGGCACCATGGGAGCACTACTAGGATTTCCTCTTTTTTTTGTTGCCATATTTTTATCTGCTCTTATAGCTATGATACCTGCACTTATTTATAGAGAAAAGGGCGTGCCATTTGTACCGTTTTTGGCTCTTGCGACATTGATAGTTTATATCTTTGATACTAAAGCCGATATAATTCTGACAAAGGTACTTTATGGGTAGAATCAAAAACTATTTATCATCCAATTTTACAAAAACTTTTTCGGTTATTTTTCTTCCGTTCTTTGCTATTGTATCGTTGGTATATTTTATTCGTATTTCCGTCCTCACTGCACAAATACAACTAAATTTCATAGAGCTTTTTGAGCTTTATGCATATTTTTTGCCTTCTATTTTGTTTTATACTTTACCTATCTCATTCGTTACTGCCATTGCGCTTGTTTTGGTGCGGCTCTCTCAAGATAATGAACTAAATGCTCTATATGCATTAGGAATAGGCTCGAGTAAAATTATTAAAAATTACTTGCTGCTAGCCATGCTTTTTTCGATCTTGCTTTTTTCGATCTCTTTTTTAGCTATGCCGATAGCCAAACAGATGTATAATGCTTTTAGGGTAGAAAAATTATCAGAAGCAAAATTAAATATTAACGCAGCATCACTCGGTCAAAAATTTGACGATTATTATTTATATATAGAAAAACAGATAGGTGATGAATTTCATGATATAGTCATATATAATCCAAACAGCCAAACCGAAGAGAGAATCTTTGTATCCAAAAGCGGTCAAATATTAAACAAACCGAACGAACAAGCTTCATTTGTCTTAAAAGATGGATATGGATATACCTATTATAAAAATAACCTGCAACAGTTTAAATTTCAAACTCTCAGAGCTTACGATACAAGTTCACGCGGCGAGATAGATTTTGAATCCATTTTGCAATATTGGGGTCAAATTAAAAGTGATGATAGCATTCTAAAAAGGGCTTTGTTTTTTATTTTTATCAGCTTTATACCATTGCTCACTTTACATGGCGTAGCGGCTTTTACAATGATCAATGCAAGATACCAAAGCAATCACTCTTTTGTAGTTATTTTTACTATTAGTTTGATCAGCTATGCATTTGCTTCTTTTTTGGAAGCAAATGGCAATATTTATTGGCTGTTAGGAGGTATGTTGTTATTTCTAACAGTGGGATGGCGACTTTTTGACAGATTAGCAGCAAGGCATTTCTGATGAGAGTAAAAGCAATTATTGCTTATGACGGTTCAGCTTTTCATGGCTTTCAAAAACAATCACATACGACTCAAACAGTCGCAACTGCTATAGAATCAGCCCTGGAAAATCTAAAGATCCAATCAAAAATAACAGGTTCTGGCCGTACGGATAGAGGCGTGCATGCTTCCAATCAAGTTATACATTTTGATCTTCCCTCTTTTTGGGATGATCTTCAAAAATTAAAAACTGAACTAAACCGAAAATTAAAAGCTATAAAGATCAAACGCATAATTGAGGCTGATGAAAAATTCCATGCAAGATTCGATGCCAAAAGAAGACTTTATAGATATTATTTTACCGCTACTAAACCAAGTGTATTTATGCGAAATTATTTAGCCTATTACGACTCTTTTGATAATGAGAAATTAACCAAAGCGCTTTTGCTTTTTGTAGGAAAACATGATTTTAACGGTTTTTCAAAAAACGGCTCAGAACCAAACAGTACGATTCGTACTATATTTGAAAGCTATCACAAATATCACCATGAGGTGCATTGTATCACTTTTGAAGCAGACGGGTTTTTGCGCTCGCAAGTACGCATGATGGTAGCAGCTGCCATCAAATGCGCTCAAGGAAAATTGGAACTTTGGCAGCTAGAAGAACAACTTGATAATAAACATCTTTACTCTGTGACATTAGCCCCGCCAGAGGGGCTTTATCTCTCTCATATATTTTATTAGCTTTTTTTGGCCAATGGAATCGGAACGATAGTTGAGTTTATATCTTTGAGGGGCTTTTTCTTGGTAGCATTGATATCGCCTCCCCTTAGTTCGTTATATGAAGCATTTAAGTCTTCATATGCGCTCTCCAAGTCAAACAGTTTATCATCAAGAGCTTTAACCTTTTGTATATTCGCACCATGGACGATAACAAGCTCACCGCCATCTTTGCCTTGTTTGAGTATAAGTACAACAAAAAGTGCAAGTATAAGCATATAAAGTATATTAAAGATCATGCTATTGGATATCAATGAAATTACTTTGAAAATAGCTACAGCCGAAAAGCCGAACAATATAATATAAATACCAAATGTTTTGTGTGCCTTTAGCACTTCTTGTCCTTTTTCATCAAGCAGATCCCATGCCTCCTTGCCATCTGTAACGCCGGCTATATATGCTCCAAGCAAAAAAATCAATAATAATCCAAGCAGGCCTAAATTAACAACATCAAGCACTTTTCGTCTAAATAGCAGATGGACCAGCTCTATCAAAAATATAATAACAGGCAAAGCCACAACAAAGTGCACAATAGGCGGATGCATATGAACAGGTAAACTAACTAATTCATCCAAAAAAGATATATTAATCTCCGGCAATCCCATACGATACCTCCATTATATAAAATGATTTGAAATTATTATAACATATAATAACAACAATTCAAAATAAATATTCGAAAAGTACAGAGAAGTAACCAAAGAAAATCGTCATCAGAACGTTATTCCTAGTCTAGTTCCCACGGTCTCCGTGGGAATGCATACTGAATTCCAAAAGATCAATATACACTCCCACGCAGGAGCATGGGAGCGAGAAATAATGCTTCAAAATGACGTTATTATTCATTGAACTAACAAATTGTTGTCACTGCGAGACTTTACAAAAGTCGCGGCAGTCCACTTTATCATATGGATTGCTTCGTCATTACATTTCTCGCAATGACAGCACTCACCATCCATACTAAGATCAAAAAGGCCTGACAACAACCATAACTACTATACCGATACTCAATATCGTAGGGACTTCATTGTAAAATCGAAAAAATTTACCGCTTTTTGCATTTTTATCTATAGCCAAAACTCGACGATAATAATCAAGAGAAAAACTATAAATCATAAGTAAAATAACCAAAGTAAACTTGACATAAAACCATATGCCTTGCTGTAATATAGACGGATTTACCCACAACAACCATGATCCGCTTATCACCGTTGCCCACATAGCAGGAGCGCCGATGTACTTATATAGTTTATACTCTTGGATCTGGACAACCTCTACAAAGTCGTCTTTATCATTATGTTCGCGATGATATACAAAAAGTCTAGGAAGGTAAAAAAGCATTGCCATCCAACTAAGAACACTCACTACATGAAACGCCAATATCCAACTATAATATGCCACTATTTACTCCAAAATCTCAAAATCTTTTTTATTATACACAACCAATTGTAATTTTTTATAATACCCCAAATGTCCATAAGATATCTTTATTTTACTGCCGTCTTGGGGCAAAGCAGCTCTGGTTTTAAAAAATATAGGCAAAGATCTATTTGAGAAATATATTTTTTTATTTTTATAAACTCCAGATACATTTTGGATAACTTCATTTTGCCTGTTTGCAATTGGCATGCTGAGATTTTTGGCATTCAAGATAAATGGTTCTACAGCAATATCAGACGTTTTTTGCTTTATGATACTGAGATGAGTAACTTCTTTAAGCCCGTGATAGGTTTTGATCTCATGAATCAGCATGTCATACTTGCTGCCTACTTTAAGTCCTTTTGCGCATTTATACAAAAAAATGCCTCTTGCGTTTGGCGTCTGTTTAACTATGGCGTTCGAGCCCCTCTTCCATATAACCACCGCGTTTTCAAGCAAAACATCCCCATTTATAGCTTCATGCTTATAAAGATACTCGATAGGCTGCTTGGTAATTTTGTATTGGGCTATATTTGATCTCAACTTAAAAGGGGTCATGGTAAACCCGGCTTTCAGAGGCAAGTGGTCCGAGTACCCTCTGCCCTTATGTTTGCCGTTTTTTATCATCCAGCGATTAATGCCTCCATAACGGTTTTTAAGATACGGTGGTGCGAATACCATGAATGTTCCGTCTTTATACTCTAGCCCTTTTTTATCAAATAATGTTTGCGGCAATAATATATGATCTATCGTACTTTTGTCACCAAAAAATTGATGATTCCATCTATTGCTTGGCGCCAATTCACCCCAAAGGTTATAATGTATTCCTTTTGGAGAAGTTATGATCTCCGCTTTATTGATCAAGCGGTGGTCTTTGTATGTATTGATCACATCTCCTATAGCAGTACGGCCATTTGTATCATCCAATTTTGATTCGAGCGTATTTGGAGCATCATATCTGCTATTCAAATCTCCGATGATGATATACTCATCGCCTTTTGGAAGCTGAGAGATACGATTTGCCAGTGTAGTTGCAGAGCGTATTCTTGCACTCTCTTTGCCATTTTTGGATTTTGATTTCCAGTGGTTGACAAATACTCTAAGCGGCTTGTCTTCTACTTCCAAATAAACTTCTAGAATATTTCTGACTTTAGGGCTGGGAGATACAATGATATCTCGTTGGTATTTGATAGGGTATCTGGAAAGAAGAGCGACCTGAATAGATGTATTAGCCTTTGAAGTAATGGCGCTATATTTATATGGGCATCCGACTTGCTCAAGTCTGGAAATTAATTCATCGAATACATGCTTATTTTCTATCTCTTGGAGTCCAATGATATCGCTATTGAGATCACATATAACTTCTGCTGTGTGGTTAAGCTTGATCTGTGCGGTGTGCTCATTCCAATTGTGAGTACCGGGCTTATAGTCATTATATTCACTTCCTTGATTTTTGGCATCAAAAAGATTTTCAACATTATAAGAAGCAACACTAAAATCAGCATATAACAGACTGCACAATAATAATAAAAATGATAAAAAACGCACTATAAACTCCATTGATCAAACAAAAGAGATTATAACATTAGAAATCAAAATAAAAATAAAAAATGCCAAAATGACATATAATCAATATTAATCTACAATCTCTATGCAATTGTCAGAAAGGATTATTTGTTTCGATTCTATGAGCTTTGTCAGAGTGCTTTTGAATTTCTTTTTACTCATACCAAACATCTCAGATATGATAGCAGCGTCGCTTTTATAAGTACACTCTACTTTTCCATGATTTGCTTCAAGGACATCTAGGATCTTTTGGCAAGCATCATCTTGATTTAATTTGGCACTTTTTAGCAAACAATCAAGCTTGCCATCTTTGCGAACCGTTTTTATGATCCCTTGCTTTTTGTCTCCAACGGCTATAGGCTCAAAAATCTCATTGTCAAACAGCATACCCTCAAAAAGATTATTTACTACAACCTTATAACCTAACGGTGTTTTAGCAATTACAAACATATACACTTCTTGATTAGGAAATAATCCTCTAGTATCTATAGAGAGCCATTTACCTATCTTTTGTGTGCCATATAATCTACCTGTTTGTTCATCCAAGCAAACCCTCAATACAAACCAATCATCTATATGAAAATACTCTTTTTGCTCTGAAAGAGGCACAAAGAGATCCTTTGGCAAGCCCCAATCTACAAATGCGCCATATTGCTTATAGCTGACCACCCTAAAATACCCATATTCTCCCAGCATTGCCTTTGGATGTTCTGTGGTCGCTACCGGCCTATCTTCTGAATCCGTATACAAAAAAACATCAACAAGCTCTCCTATATCCATCTCGTCGGGTTTCACGTAAGCATTGGGGAGTAAAACTTCGCTTCCGTCTTTTGCTCTCAAAAAGAGTCCATAATCACTATTTCTTGCAACCTCTAATGTGTTTATCTTGCCGATCTGAAGAGTTTTATTCATTTGTTTGCTTTGGCAGAGTCTCTAAATGTTTTATCAGTTTTTCAGGAGACACAAACCCTGTTATCGTGTAGTCTTGCAAATATTCTCCTTTTGCATTAAAAAAGAGTATGTTTGGAGTACCGAATACTCCAAAATGCTCCAGCATTGCTATATCATCTGGTGTGTTGTCTGTCAGATCAACTTGTATAAACAAAAAGTCTTTGAATGCCTCTTTGACTTTAGGGTCAACAAAAGTTATCACATCAAGCTCTTTACAAGCAGCGCAAGACTCTTTTGTAAAGTCCACAATTACCGGCTTGCCTGAAGCTTTTATCTCGTTCATTAGTTTTTCTACAGAATAACCTTTGCGTCCATGATTTGAGATTGTCGTACCATTTGATGACAAATGCGCCAATGGCTTCAAAGTAGAAGTGCCTCCGGTGAATGCTCCTATTAATAATACAACACCGAGTGCAAATAATAAGATAGATACTATCTTTGATATGACTTTGGCAATAAAACTTGCAAATACTATGCTGTTTTTATATAGTCCCCACGAAGTGCCAAATGCCAATAGTGCTGACAATATCATAGTTACTATTGAAGGAGCGATACGAGAGATCATCATAATAGCAAGAACAAGCATAGCAACGCCAAAAAATTTACTGACCAAACTCATCCAGCCCCCAGGGCGCGGCATCCATTTGCCGGCTCCAATGCCCACAAGCAATAATGGTATGCCCATGCCCATACTCATAACAAACAGTGTAGTACCGCCGAGCAAGGCGTCACCACTCTGTGAGATAAATAATATCGCGCCGCCCAATGCAGGAGCAACACAAGGCCCGACTATAAGAGCCGACAAGATCCCCATAATAGCAGTTCCTATTATCCCCTTATTACCGGCATTATCGCTAATAGCAGATAGCTTGGTTTGCCACTTCATCGGCAATCCAATCTCATAATAACCAAACAATGAAATAGCAAGAGCCACAAAAACTCCTGCAAAGAGTATCAAAACAAATGGATTTTGCATAGCAGCTTGCATATCAAATCCAAGCAATCCTGCTACTACTCCGACAATAGCATATGTCAATGACATAGCCAACACATAAACCAATGATGTCAAAAATGCACGCATTGCGCTTGGTTTTTCATTGCCGGCTTGGGATACGATGATGGCTGACAATATAGGGATCATAGGAAATATACAAGGAGTAAGAGCCAAGAGTAAACCAACCACAAAAAAGAGCAATACAATAAAGCCGAAGCTCTCACTTTTAATCGCTTGGGATATATCAGCTACACTTGTAGTGCTGCTTAATGAGCCGAATTTTGACCAAAGCCCGCCACCATCTTTGCTCTCAAATGAGAAACTTTTACTTATTGGCTGATAACATACGCCGCTTTTGGAGCATCCTTCAAAAGAAACTTGGATCTCAAAAGAATCGCTTGTGATAGCTTCTATATCTTTTTTTGGAATAGATACTTTTAATTCCTTTTCATAGACAGCTTCATCATGAAAGTTACTCGGTGCCGGAAGTGCCGCTTTTAGCAAAGCAGCGGAAGGTTTAGTGATTAGAAATTTAAGTGAATCTGCATAGATATATATATCTTTACCCAAGGTTATAGTGGTAGTAATTGAATTATTTGCTTCAATGGTTGTGACTTTAAATGCATCTTCCGGTTTTAAAAATTCTTGTTGCTGTGCTTGGCCAAATCCTGCAGCCAAAACTAGGCTATTTATAGCCAATATTAACAATAATAAGCGTTTTATCATCATTGCCCTTATAGTTTTTAAGTTTTGTTATAGTATAAAATTACTTATTACCCAAAAATTAAGATATTTACTTAGCGTGGTAATTAATCGATATTGTATCGGATATTGACTAATTAAACATTAATAAAAGGAATTAGATCATGGCTAACCGTCTCATTTTAGAATCATCTGCTTACTTGCAACAACATGCGAATAACCCGGTGGATTGGTATCCGTGGGGCAATGAAGCCTTGCAAATTGCAAAAGAACAAAATAAACCTATATTTGTTTCGATTGGTTACAGCAGCTGTCACTGGTGCCATGTGATGGAGCATGAATCTTTTGAAAATGAAAATATAGCCAAATTGCTTAATAAGCATTTTATATCTATCAAAGTAGATAAAGAAGAACGGCCCGATATAGATAAGTATTTCCAAGAAGTATATGCGCTTATGAACGGCAGAGGCGGCGGATGGCCAACATCAATATTCTTGACTTCTGATATGAAACCTTTTTATTCTGCTACATACATACCTTCTGCTCCAAAATACGGCATGATGGCATTTGACGAGCTTTTGAACGCAATAGCTCAAAAATATGCCAAAGACCCTTCTTTGCTTGCACAAAAAGGCTCAGAGGTTCTGGATTTTCTAAAACCGAAAACAAAAGTTGAAGCTACAAAACTTGATATTAATATCATAGACAGATATATATCGCAAGCCAAAAGCCTTTTTGATAAACAATACGGCGGCTTTGGAAATGCACCAAAATTCCCGCAAGTATCTACATATATGGCGCTTATAGATTTTTATAAAATAACAAACGACAATGAGATATTGCAAATGATAGAAATATCGCTAGATTCCATGATCAGAGGCGGATTATATGATAGGGTAGATGGCGGGTTTTGCAGATATAGCACCGATGAAAGATGGCTGGTACCTCATTTTGAAAAAATGACATACGATAACGCACTTTTGGCTGAACTATACCTAAAAGCATATATGCTAACACAAAAAAATACTTACAAAGATATAGCTCTTGAAACTATTGAATTTATGCGTAAATATATGAGCGAAGATGGACTTTTTTATGCGGCAAGCGACGCGGATACTAATGGCTTGGAGGGAGAATATTTCGTATATGAATATGATGAAGCTATCAACGCATTTATACAAAACGGCATACCTACCGATGATGCAGGCAAAATTGCTGCTGCACTTGATATTACTCCAGGAGGTAATTTTGAAGGTAAATCTATAGTAAACGTATTAGATCCAAACAAAATAAGCCACATATTACATTATGACAAAGCTATTGCTGCACTCAAAGAGACAAGAGCAAAAAGAGAATATCCGTTTAGAGATACCAAGGTCATTACCGCATGGAATGCCATGATGATCAAAACTCTTTTTTATGCAAGCAAGATAGATACAAAATACCTTGATATTGCTAAAAATTCCATCTCAAAACTTTTGGATAAACTTTATATAAATGGTGTGCTTTATCATACTTCTATTGGCAATAAAACTCCAAATGTAGAGGCATTTTTGGAAGATTATGCTTATTTGGCTCAAGCACTTATAGAAAGCTATCAGAGTACATTTGAGAAGAAATATCTTCAATTGGCAATTACACTTAGTAATGAAGCTATTAGAAAATTTTATACTCACCGTGAATGGAATTTTGCAATAGGAGAATTTGCCACAAAGGCTGAAACTTATGATAGCTCATATCCATCATCTTTAGGCATAATGATTGATGTGCTTGCTAAATTGGATATATTATCAGATTTGGATTATGGTGATATTATTTTTGCCTCTTTGGAGCGACATTCTCATTCGCTTATGCGCCAACCAATATCTAGCCCATGCATGAGTAATGCAGTATTACGTTATCTAAAAGGTTTAATCGTACTAAAATCAACAAAAACAAATCTTGATAAAAATAAAGATTCTATAGCTTTGCTCTCCAATCCTTATATTTTATTGGAAGCTAGCGATGAAGACGGCTGGTCATTGTGCGGCAAAGGAGCTTGTTTTGCCCATACAAAAACCTTCAAAGAGATCGCTTTGCATGTTGAATCAATAGATACGTGATATTTTTTGCTATAATTTACAAAAAAATTAAGGAAAAATTATGACAACTGTAAGATCGATGATTCTTGCTCTCATGACACTTTTTGTCATGAGCGGATGCACAACACTTGTAACTGCACCGATCGAGATAGCAGGGGCAACTGTGGGTGCCGTCATTGATGTCACAGGCAGCGCCGTACACGCAGTGGCCGGTGATGATGACGAGGATGATAAAGACGATTAAAGAGAGTTTACTCCCATCTGTATTTACTCATGGGGGTATCTTTTCTATTTGCCCACTCTTTCATCGAGGCATCGTATAGTTTAACATCTTTAAATTGTAGTAAATTATGTAATACAAACCAATTCATGGAAGTTTCCAACCCTCCGGTACAATAAGTAACGACAGTTTTTTTAGGATCTAACTTTAATCCATCAATTAGCATACTTCTAAGTTCACTTACGGGTTTCAT
>Ga0265294_10009847_pt1 | contig 10960 bp, 10 predicted proteins | sample MunlanPumphouse3_FD_192504 | JGI IMG/M metagenome (GOLD analysis project Ga0265294, IMG submission 192504) | Groundwater microbial communities from a municipal landfill in Southern Ontario, Canada - Pumphouse #3 | ecosystem: Environmental > Aquatic > Deep subsurface > Groundwater | place...
TTTTTGAATTATACTTTCAGGAGTTTTTATTCTGCTTTCTATATGGTGAATTGGGTTATAATCATTCTTGACCTTAAAATCATTATCCAAAATTTCCAGTTTTGTGTTTATCTGTTGAATTGCGGATTTGTAAAGATACATATTCTCTACAAATAATTGAATCTTCTCTTCCCAGTCAGTATCCACACCGATACTGTCAAGAGTGGTGTTGGGAATAATTTCTTTTTTAATCATTAAACCTTACCTTATACTTAGAATATAATTCACATTCTTTGTGTCGTCAACTTTTAATTTACGAAGTTCTTATGAAGTTAAAAAAATGTAGTGTCTTTTTACTTTTACCGTGGTATTTGTCAATTTGGTGCTCTTTAATTTTGTCAAGCTTGTGTAAAAATTTAACTAGCCTAAAATAATAAAGTCGGGCCAGACAATATTTATTAAGGAGCTTTTTTATGAAAGTAGAGAGTAAAGAAAGAGCCGAAGAAAAAAGAAAACTTAGGCTAGGGTTTATTGTAATGTTTGTTTCTGTTGTGTTTATTTTGACGGGGTTATTAACTTGTTTATCCTGTGATCCAAATCCTGGAAACAAAGGATTGGATGAAAGTGAAATTTCAGAGCAAACCTATTTTTGGGAAAATCTGATGTTATCCTCAACTTGGGAGCCTCAGATTGCAGTAGGAAATAATGGTATTCCTCCATTCTATTTTGAACCCTTAACTTTAGAAATTGGTAAGGACTTTATTAATATGGATAAATTGTCTGTGAAATTTATCGATAGTGATGGTTGTTGTGTTGAGAATGGTCAAATAACAGTTCTTGGTAATGAAGGGGAAATTTTGCTTTCCGATGGAGACAAGTATAAATTAAAGTTTTCTAGTAACCCAGATAAAAGTGAACCTGTTATAACAATTTCTTTTGAGAAAGATATTTACTATAGTTTGTCCATTTTATGAAATTAGCCAAATTTAAGATTTTAAGAACCTTTTATTTTATTTGAAAAAAACTATTGAGGTTATTCATCTTTAATGTTAAACCATAAAAACGTTGGAGATATGAATGCTATTAACAGAAGGGTCCATAAGTAAGAAAATTATTAAATTTGCTTTACCGGTTTTTTGGGGAAACCTCTTTCAACAACTTTATCATATCGTTGATTCTTTGATTTTAGGTAATTTTGTTGGAAAAGAAGCTCTTGCAGCTGTAAGTGCCTCAGGACCGGTAATATTTTTACTGGTTGGTCTTTTTGGCGGGATTTTTGTAGGAGCAGGAGTTGTAATTTCTAAGCTTTATGGAGCCGGAGATAAAGAGAAAGTTTCAGCCGCAGTTCACACTTCGGTGCTTTTTGGAATTATTTGTGGGGTTTTGATGCTTGTTATAGGATCTTTGCTTTCCCCTTATATTCTTGTTTGGATTCATACACCAGACGATGTAATGGACCTTTCTCTTACATATTTTAGAATTTTCTTTCAAGGTATAATTTTCATTGTTTTGTATAATACTCTTAGTGGAATTTTCCAAGCAGTTGGTGATTCTCGTCATCCATTATACTATTTAATAGTATCTTCGGTTTTGAATGTTGTTTTAGATCTTCTATTTGTAGTTTCCTTCAAATGGGGAATTGCTGGAGCGGCAATAGCAACTGTAATATCGCAGGCTGTAAGTGTTGTACTTGCTTTGATAAGGCTTCTGAGAGTTGAAGATGTTTATCGAATTCAACTAAAAAAATTAAAAATCGACCCAACTCTACTAAAACAGATTTTATATCTTGGAATCCCAAGTGGAATCCAGAACTCTGTTATTGCATTAGCAAATGTTTTTGTTCAAGCAAGTATTAATGTTTTTGATACCATTGCAATAGCAGGAGCTGGAGCAAGCAGTAGAATTGAAGGTTTTGTTTTTATCCCAATTACGAGTTTTGTTCTTGCTATGACTACTTTTATTGGTCAAAATTTAGGAGCAAGAGAATTTGATAGGGCCAAGAAAGGTGCAAAATTTGGAATAATTACCGTTGTTATTCTAGCCGAGTTAATTGGAATAATAAACTTTATATTAGCACCAAAATTAATTGCCCTTTTCAATCAAGATCCAAATGTCATTGCTGTTGGAACTCAAAAAGCTAGGATAGTAGCATTTTTCTATTGTTTCTTGGCTTGTTCTCATTGTATTGCAGCTATTTTAAGAGGAGCAGGAAAACCTATTGTTCCAATGCTGGTTATGCTTTTGTGTTGGTGTTTAATTCGAGTTAGTTATATTAAAATAATTACTCATTTTATTTTCCAAATAAATGTTGTTTTCTGGGCTTATCCAATTACTTGGTGTTTAAGTACTATAATTTTTGTTATCTATTACAAGAAAAGTGACTGGGTTCATAATTTTGAAAATTCAAAACACTTATCTTAATTAAATAGCTTCTCTATTTCTAAAAATCATAATGCAAATAAGAATTTATTTGCCCCTCAAGATAATTATATGAATTTATTAGTTGACACTATTTTAGGTTATTGATAGAATAATGTTTAAAAATTGTATAAATATGCAAAAATATGAATAAAGATAAAGAGGATAAATATGAACAAAGAAATAGATTGGGCTAATATTGGTTTTTCCTACAAACCTATCGGAAAAAGGTTCGTTGCCGTTTACAAGGAAGGTGTTTGGAGTGAAGGTGAACTAACTGATGATTCAAATATTGTTCTAAATGAGTGTGCTGGTGTTTTCCAATATGCACAAACTTGTTTTGAAGGACTAAAAGCTAAAAGATCAAAATCTGGTAAACTTGTAACCTTTAGGCCAGAAATGAATGCAAAACGCATGATTAATACATGTAAAAGACTCTGCATACCACCTCTTCCTGAAAAATTGTTCTTAAAAGCTGTAGATGAAGTTGTAAAAGCTAACGCAGATTTTGTCCCGCCTTATGGGACTGGTGCTTCATTATATTTAAGACCTTTTATTTATGGATCTTCTCCAACTATCGGGGTAACTCCTTCGTCGGAGTATACCTTTAGATTGTTTGGAACAATAGTTGGATCTTATTTTAAGGGTGGTTTGAAACCAATTAAATTGATGGTAAGTGATTATGATAGAGCAGCACCTTGTGGAACTGGAAATATTAAAGCTGGACTAAACTATGCCATGAGTATGTATGCAGGCCAGTTGGCTCATAGTTTGGGATATGATGAAAATATGTATCTTGATTCTAAGACTCGTACTTTTGTTGAAGAAACAGGGGGTGCTAACTTTTTGTTTGTAACAAAAGAAGGCTCTGTTGTGACACCTAAAAGTAATACTATCCTTCCATCAATTACACGAATTTCTTTGATAACTGTAGCTCGGGATTTGTTAAATTTGGAAATTGAAGAAAGACCTGTGGCTTTCGAAGAAGTTAACGATTTTGCAGAATGTGCTTTATGTGGAACAGCAGCTGTTATCAGTCCGGTTGGAATGGTTCATTCTAAAGACAAAGATATTTACTTCTCAAATGGTATGGAAGAACCTGGCCCTATAACTCAAAAATTATATGATGTTTTAACTAGTATACAGATGCAAGAAATAGAAGCTCCTGAGGGGTGGGTCAGAGAATGTAAGTAATTTTACTAAAATTTTTACTTGCTTTTTAAAATTTCACATAATATAATGACCTTCGACTCCGAGTCTTTAAGCCTAAGGGTAATCTAAGGTTTTTAGACCGAAATCCATTTTATGGGTTTTTAGGGTTTTACTGAAAACGGTAAAGCCTTCCGTGTTTGAAAAGGAGCAAAAATCACCTGTATTCTTACTGGTGTATTTCTGCGTATGTTTTCATTTCTTTTTCTACGGAAGACTTATCATTTGGAGATATCTGTGGAAAAAGAATCTAAGACGACCTTTTCTCTTATTATTACTTTTTTGGTCATTGTATTACTGTTTACAATGATTTTTTCTTTTGGGCTTGGGCGATACAGTATAAGCATAGGTACAATAATAAAAATATTATTTTCCAAAATTTTCACTATTAAACAAGATTGGGAATTAGAAGTTGAACTGGTTTTGTTTGGAATAAGACTTCCTAGAATACTAATAGCAGTTTTAGTTGGAATGGGATTATCAATTTCTGGATGTGTTTACCAAGGAGTTTTTCAAAACCCAATGGCATCTCCAAACGTTCTTGGTACTTCTTCCGCTTCTGCTTTTGGAGCAGTTCTTGGAATATTGATGTCTTTGCCTGAAAATTTAGTAATTTCTTCAGCCTTTTTCTTTGGTTTGCTTTCAATATTCTTGGTTTATTTAATAGGTCATAAGTTTGGTGATAAGCAAATTTTGAGCATTATTTTAGCAGGAATTATGATAAGTTCCATATTTTCAGCCTCAACTAGTTTAATAAAATTGATAGCGGATCCAAATGATAAACTTCCAGAGATTACATATTGGTTAATGGGTGGTTTAGGTGGAAGTAGTTATGAAAATCTTCTATTCATTCTAGGACCATTATTAATCGGATTTATTCCACTTTTTATATTTCGTTGGAGATTAAATATACTAACTTTGAGTGAAGATGAAGCAAGAAGTATTGGAGTAAATACATCAAGGTTGCGAATAATGGCTTTATTTTGTGCAACTTTGATTACCAGCTCTACAGTAGCTTGTTGTGGTGTAATAAGCTGGGTAGGCTTAGTAATTCCTAACTTAGCAAGAAAATTAGTTGGAAATGATTATCGAAAACTTTTTCCAATTTCTGCTTTGATGGGCGGTTTATTCCTACTTTTAGTGGATGATTTAGCAAGAAATTTGTTGGTTTCGGAAATTCCACTAGGGATTCTTACTTCTTTTGTTGGAGCACCATTCTTCTTATATCTAATGATTAGAAAGGGGAAAAGAAAATGAGTGTAGAAGTTAAAAATCTTTTTTTTAAATATTCAGAGCGTTCAATTTTGGAAGACATAAGCTTTAAAGCTGAACAAGGGCAAATTACTTCTCTCTTAGGAGCAAATGGAGCAGGAAAATCCACTTTGTTTAAATGTATTCTAGGATTATTTAAACACTATGAAGGAGAAATAATAATTGAGGATAAAAAACTTAAAAATCTAAATCAACATGATCTATCAAGAATGATAGCGTATGTTCCTCAATCCAGTTACCCTGCATTCAATTATAGTGTTTTTGAAATGGTTCTAATGGGAACTAGTAGTTTTTCTATGGCTTGGGAGAACCCTGGTTTGGCCCAAAAGGAAGCAGCTGAAGAATCTTTAAAAGACCTTGGTATTTACTATTTAAAAGATCGGGATTATCAAAATCTTAGTGGTGGGGAAAGACAACTAGTTTTAATCGCAAGAGCAATTGCACAGAAAACTAAAGTTCTTATCCTTGATGAAATAACAGCCAACCTTGATTATGGGAACCAGTTAGAAGTGTTAGAAAAGGTTAAAAACCTGGCTATAAAAGGATTAACAGTTATCCTTTCAACCCATAACCCTGAACAGGCCTTTATGTTCTCTGACCGTATTGTAGCATTACAGAATAAAAAGGTCTTAGCAAATGGAAATCCAAAAATAATAATGGACAGTGCCTTAATCAAAAAAATGTACAAAGTAGATGTAGAAATGGTAAGCCTTTATAAAGACAAAATCCGTTTTATGGCACCTACTTTTATGATAAATTAGGAGTGTATTATGAAAAAAGTATTACTGATAGTGTTGCTTATTACATTAGTTTTATTTTCAGGAATTAGTTACAGTTTTACGGATTCAACAGGAAGAACTGTTGATTTAAAAAAAGAAAGAATTGAAAATGTTGCAGTTACTGGTCCACTTGCTCAGATGATAGTCTTTGCATTGGCTCCTGATAAACTCGTAGGATTTTCTACTACTATGACCGAAGAAGAAAAAGAATATTTTCCTCAAAAATATCAAAGCCTTCCCGTCTTAGGGCAACTTTATGGAACACATGGAAAGCTAAATCTTGAATCATTACTTTCAACTCATCCGGATGTGATTATTGATATGGGAGAACCAAAAGGTAGTATTGAAAATGATATGGATGAAATTCAAAAAAAGACAAATATTCCAACGGTCCATATTTCCTGTTATTTGGATAGCTATGGAGAAGCCTTCCGCCAACTAGGTAAATTGCTTAATATGGAAAAAGAAGCCGAAGTTCTTGCTAAATACTGTGAGAGTACTTATTCTTCGGTATTAAAAGATCTTGAAGATATTAGTAAGAAAAGATGTGTTTATCTTTTGGGAGATAAAGGACTTAATGTAATTGCAAACCAATCTTACCATGCAGAACTATTAAATTTACTTACCGATAATATTGCTGTTATTGATAATCCAACTTCCAAGGGAACAGGGAATGAAATTGACATGGAGCAACTTTTGATTTGGCAACCAGAGGTTATTATTTTTGCCCCTGGGTCAGTTTACTCTAAGGTTGCAAGAAACTATATTTGGAGAGGGCTGAAAGCCATAAGGACGGGGAATTTTTACGAAGTTCCAAGTAGTCCCTATAATTGGCTAGGATTTCCACCTTCAGTTCAACGTTACCTTGGAATGGTTTGGTTAGAAACAACCTTATATCCGAAAGAAAGTTCTTTTGATGTTTATAAAGAAACTTCAAAGTTTTTTAATTTATTTTATCATGCTAGTTTAACAAGAGAACAGTTTGAAAAAATAGTGGGAAAATAATATGAAAATACCTGTGTACAGCTTAATTGCCTATTCTGGAACAGGAAAGACTACTCTTATGGTTGAGTTGATTAAAGAACTAAAGAAACGAGGCCTTAAAGTTGCAGCAATAAAGCATGATGCTCATGATTTTGAAATTGATAAAGAAGGAAAGGATAGTTATAGAATGAGTAAAGCGGGTAGCGATATTACTGTAGTTCTTTCATCTTCTAAATGTGCTTTCATTGAGAATCGATTTGTAGATATGAATAAGGTATTAGAAAGAATTGAAGGGGTGGATTTGATCTTGAGCGAAGGGTATTCTCATGGGGACTGGAAGAAAATTGGCATATTTCGAAAAGACAGTGGTACAACTTTAAGAATAAATGAAAGTGATTGTTTTGCAATTTGTAGCGATGAAAAATTAAAGTATTCTTGTATTCAATTTGATTTAGACGATTATTCTGGACTTGCATCTTTTATTATAGAAGACCTTAAAAAAAACCTACCTTAACAAAAAGGTAGGTTTGTATTTAGAAAAGTAAGATTTAAAGGTCTCTGTAACAGAGCCACCAATCTTTGGATTCTAATTCACCTTTTCTTATAGCTTCTTTGCGTTGTTCAATTTCCTTTTCGGTTGATGCTGGAGGAACAATAACTTTGTTCTTTCCAATATAATCGTTATCAGGATAATTCTCAGCACAAGCTACCATATTCTTAGTTGAAATTTGAAGTGCTTTGAGAGCTCTAAGAACTTCATTAACACTTCTTCCTACTTCCTGTGGATAAAACATTGTTAGTCTTATTACACCCTTATCATCCAAGATGTAAACTGCACGAACAGTGTTTGTTCCTTTTGCCTTGTGTAGCATTCCAAGTCTTGTGGCTGCTATTCCAAGTTCATCTGCTATGATAGGGAACTTAATTGTTGTGTCAGAGTTTGCATTAATCCATTCAACCCATTTCAAATGTGATTGAACTTGATCAACTGAAAGTCCAATAAGTTTAGTATTCAAAGCTTCAAATTCCTTCATTCTTTTTGAAAACCCAATAAATTCTGTTGTACACACTGGTGTAAAATCTCCTGGGTGGCTGAAAAGAACTACCCATTTTCCTTTATAATCTTCAGGTAGGTGTATAACACCCTGAGTAGTTTTGACTGTCATTTCTGGAAACATATCCCCAAGTCCCGCTGTTGTTGTTTTTATCTCATCCATACTTTACTCCTTAAATACAGTATAAGCATAGAACGAAATAAAGGCAAACTATAAAAAAAGCCTGAAGACAAGGGTCTTCAGGCTTTGTAGGATTTCTAACTATTAGAAGTCAACTTCTGTGTTGTAATAACAAGCTTTCAATAGTTTAGCCATTTGTTCTGGAGTAATTTCTCTAGGGTTACTTCCAGTACAGGCATCTCCAACAGCAAGTGTTGCAACTTTATCGAGTTTTTCTAAGAATTCTTTTTCATCAATAATTGAACCTTCATATTCTTTGATACATGTTGGTATATTTAGTTCAGTATTCATCTTTAACAAATGAGCTATAAGAGCCTCCACTGTAGGTTCAAGACCAAGGAAACTTGCAATTTCTTCATAACGAGTTTTTGCTTCAGGATTTACTGCATTAAATTTAATTACCTTTGGAAGGTACATTGCATTAGCACATCCATGAACAATATGACCACCAGAATAAGCTGCTCCTGTTTTATGAGCCATTGAGTGAACAATACCTAATAATGCGCTACTGAAAGCCATACCAGCTAAACACTGAGCATTATGCATTCTTTCTCTTGCTTCTTTGTCACCCTTATAAGAATCAAGAAGATATTTACTTATCATTTTCATTGCATGAAGTGCAAGTGCGTCTGTGTAATCACAATGAAGAGTTGAAACATAAGCTTCAATTGCATGTGTCATTGCATCCATACCTGTGAAAGCTACAAGCTTTTTAGGCATTGTCTGAGCAATTCTTGGATCAATGATTGCTACATCTGGAGTTATGTTAAAGTCAGCCAATGGGTATTTAATACCTGCATCATAATCTGTAATTACTGAAAAAGCTGTTACTTCTGTTGCTGTTCCACTTGTTGATGGGATTGCACAGAAATGAGCCTTTGTTCTTAATTCTGGGAAGTTAAAAGGAATAGTCAAAGATTCAAAAGTAATTTCTGGGTATTCATAAAAAGCCCACATTGCTTTAGCAGCATCAATTGGAGATCCACCACCAATTGCTACAATCCAATCTGGTTGGAATTCAGTCATAGCTTTTGCACCTTTTTTTACGGTGGTACACTTGGATCTGGTTCAACACCTTCAAAAAGTTGTACTTCCATTCCTGTTTCTTTAAGATTGTTTACTACTTCATCAAGAAAACCGAAACGTTTCATACTTGAACCGCCGCAAACTACCATTGCTCTTTTACCCTTAAGGTTCTTTAGCTCTTTAAGTGAACCTTCTCCGTGATACAAATCTCTTGGGATTGTAAATCTTGCCATATTATGTTGCTCCTTAATAAGTATTTTCTTATCGATATTTTATATATTGAAATATAAATAATTTGTCAAAAAAAGGCAATACCTAATAGTAAAAAAAATAAAAAAAATAAAAAAAATATTAGATAAATAATTGCCAATTAGCAAACGAGTTAGTTATAGGGAAAATTGCAATAAAAATATCATATATTGATAATATTTGTATAAAATTTATTAAAATCTAATATAATAAATAATTATATCGATAATCTAACATCCTAATGACAGCTGCTTTAATAAATTTTATAATAAACAACAAAATGGCTTATTAATAATTCCATTAAATGGATAAATTAAAGAAAATGTATGTTTACTATAATTTTTATTAAATTATTAATTTTTTTTAAAATTTAACTTTTAGACGTTCTACAACAAAATTTAATAATAAAGCCTGCATTATATTGACTAATTGCGAATCATTGGTACTATTAATAATAGTTATAACTTGAATATAGCCTTATATTTATAGTTTAATAATTAATTTAATTATTCCAATAAATGGAATAAAAGGGGAAATTATGAAAAAATCATTATTTTTAGTTGTTTTGTTAGCCTTTATAATGTTTTTTGCTTTTGCTCAAGCTGAAAACGAGGCTTCTAGTGGACCTATTACTTTAGAGTGGTGGACCTGGGATGCAGATCTTAAGGACATTAATGCCCAAATTATTTCTGATTTTGAAGCAGAAAATCCAAATGTCACAATTAACAACACTATTATTAGTACAACTGAGTATTGGACAAAAATTAAAATCCAATCTCAACAGAATAAATTGCCTGATGTATTTTGCATGAGTTCAGGTTATTTAGAGGAATGGTCATCTTTAGGATTACTCTACAATTTAGATCCTTTGATGGAAAATGATGCATCAATAATGAATTTTTATCAAACTTTATTAGATGGAGGAAAAGAAATTGCAGGAGGAGACCATTACTATGCAATTCCTTTTGCATTAGTAACAACACCTTTGTTCTTTAATAAAGATTATTTTGACGCCGCTAATTTAGAATATCCTAATTCTGCTTGGTCTTGGGATGATTTCAACAATGCAGCTAAAAAATTAACTCTTGATAAAGATGGAGATGGAAAAACAGACCAGTATGGATTCTGGTTTTATGGAAGATATGCTCATATTGAACCTTGGGTCTATGCAAATGATGGAAATCTAGTTAACCGAGAAACGATGCGTTTTGAACCAGATTCTAATGCAATAAAAGCTTTAGAAATGCTTGTAAATATGGTGACAGTTGATCATAGTGCTCCAATGCCACAAGAAATGAGTGCTTTAAGGCAGCAAGATGTTTTTCCTAATGGAATTGTAGCAATGTGGGTTGATGGTTCCTGGAATATTGATAATAACAGGTTAACTGCTGATCCTTCAATGCGTTGGGGAATTGCAATGGTACCAAAGGGACCTGACGCGCAAGTGGCAAGAGTTCATGGATGGAGTGATTTTTATGCAATAGCTAAAAATACAAAGAATCCTGATATGGCATGGAAATTTGCCAAGTATGTAGCAGGGGAAGGCCTTACTATGGATAGTTATCTTGCTGGAAAAATTCCTACCTATATTCCTTTGACAGAGTCAGAAGCCTTTTCAGATACTTCAAAACAACCGGATGAAATTTCAGTTTTGAAAGACCAAGCTGCATCTCCAATGAGAACTTCATTTACAAAAGGATGGAGTGAATGGCGTGGTTATGGAGCAGCCGAAAGCTTAGGTTTTAATGGTTATATTGATGCTGTACTAAATGGTACAAAAACTTTTGAAGAAGCGATGGAAGAAAGTCC
>Ga0265294_10009848_pt1 | contig 10959 bp, 6 predicted proteins | sample MunlanPumphouse3_FD_192504 | JGI IMG/M metagenome (GOLD analysis project Ga0265294, IMG submission 192504) | Groundwater microbial communities from a municipal landfill in Southern Ontario, Canada - Pumphouse #3 | ecosystem: Environmental > Aquatic > Deep subsurface > Groundwater | place...
TATAAACAAAGTTGGTATAACCCCGGACTACGTGATAGAGAATAATGCTGATGCGGATAAAGACCTGCAGCTAGATAAAGCCATATCGGTTTTAAAGAAACAAATATATTAAGAATTGCCCGGAGGGCAAACAGAGGGACGTTCTTTTTGTTTGGTTTTAACCAAACAAAAAGAACGTCCCTCTGTTTGCCTGTTAACATTCCGTCTCCAAAATGAATACTTTATAGCAAAGTATTATGGAGGGGTTAGGAGTGAGCAAATCGGGAGAAATTCGCTATGTATTAACCAGCAGCAATACCAGTCAGGGTTTTCATACCTTTATTCCAGACCTGATACAAGGATTAAGGAAAATATATATATTAAAAGGAGCTGCAGGGTCCGGAAAGTCCACGTTTATTCGGCTTCTGGGGGAATCCCTGTCGGAAAAGGGCTATGAGATTGAGTTCTGGATCTCAGCTCTAGATCCGGTAAGCCCGGATGGAGTATATATTCCCCGCCTGGGGGCAGCAGTGATAAATGGCAGCCTGCCCCAGCCCATTGATCCCCGCTATCCAGGAGCTACCGGGCACATTATTTACCTGGGCGATTACCGCAACCGCAAGGAGCTAAATGGGAAAACCCGGGAGATAATTGATTTGATTGACCGCCAGGAAGAGCAAAACGCTAAAGCCTTTGAGGTTCTCAGAACCGCCAGTCAGGCCAGGGAGGAAGTAAAAAAGGCAGCTCGGGACTGTTTAAGTATGACCCATATTCGTGAATTGACAGAAGAACTGGCCAGTGAATTACTGAGGGAACAGCCGGGAGAAAGGCATTATTTTGCCAGTGCGGTTACAGCTGATGGGATGGTAAACTATATTGATGAAATCAGCTACGAATGTAAATGCCGCTATATTCTAACCGGTCCTCCCGGCAGTGGTAAATCTCTGGTGATTGCGGAATTGGCTCGTATGGCCCGGGAAAAAGGGTATTTCCTGGAATATTACCACTGTGGTTTTGATTTGGAAAGCATTGTTATGGTCATCATTCGTAACCTGCAGTTAGCTTTGATTGATGGCGGTAATATGGAGTTATCTATAAAACCCTGGGATATTGTCATAGATATGGCAGCTTACCTGGAGAATTACGATGCCGAAGCTGCGGCTATACAAAGCAGCGAAGCCTGCCGCAGCTATGAATCGTTACTGCTGGAGGCAGAGGTAAAACTGGAAAACGCCCATGCTACCTTAAAGGAATTAAAGAAAATATTTACCGCCTTTATGGATTTTGAACAGCTGGATCACAAGCGACAGGAAGTTCTGGAGGATATCATAAACAACGGTTCCCGCCCCCAGTTTCTGTAGCAAACGGGCTTGCCTTGTTGGCACCGGGTTTGCTATTATTATGGGGAGAACAACAGTTTGGCCCAGGGTTATTTAAGCGAGGTAAAAAAATGGGGAGTTTTGCATTACATTCAGCCTATAAAGCTACCGGGGACCAGCCCCAGGCAATAAACGCGCTGGTTGACGGTTTGAATCAGGGTTACCGGGAACAGACCATGCTGGGGGTAACAGGTTCCGGTAAAACCTTTACCATGGCCCGGATTATTGAACAGCAACAGCGCCCAACCCTGGTTATGGCACCCAATAAAACTTTGGCTGGGCAGCTCTACTCTGAATTCAAACAGTTCTTCCCCGAAAATGCAGTGGAATATTTTATCAGTTATTATGATTACTACCAGCCCGAGGCCTATGTACCCCAGACGGATACTTATATAGAGAAGGATTCCTCCATTAATGATGAAATTGATAAGCTGCGCCATTCGGCCACCGCATCCCTCCTGGAGCGGCGCGATGTCATCATTGTAGCCAGTGTGTCCTGTATATATGGTTTGGGTGCTCCTGATGATTACTATAAACTGGCTATATCGCTGCGTCCGGGAATGCAGTTAAGCCGGGAGGAACTGCTGCGCCGTTTGGTTGAAACCCACTATGAACGTAATGATTACGCTTTTAGCCGTGGTTATTTCCGGGTCCGGGGGGATGTAGTAGAGGTTTTCCCGGCATCTACCGGGGAAAAAGCCATTCGTATTGAGTTCTTTGGTGATGAGATAGATAGAATTATTGAATTTAACCCCTTAACCGGGGAAGTTTACGGACGCCGTATCCATGTCATGATATTTCCAGCTTCCCATTTTGTCACTACCTGGGAGCACATGATGGCGGTGGCCGGAGATATTGAAGCAGAGCTGGAGCAACAGCTCATACTATTTAAGAGTCAGGGGAAACTGCTGGAAGCCCAGCGCCTGGAACAGCGTACCCGCTATGATCTGGAAATGATAAAAGAAGTGGGATACTGTAAAGGGATAGAAAACTATTCACGCTATATTACTGGACGGGCTCCGGGAGAACCACCGTATACCCTGATGGACTTTTTCCCTGAGAATTTTCTGCTTTTTATGGATGAGTCCCACATTTCCCTACCGCAGGTCAGGGGTATGTACGCGGGTGACCGTTCCCGCAAGCAGAACCTGGTAGAATTTGGTTTCCGGCTACCGTCTGCTCTAGATAACCGTCCCCTAAAATTTGCTGAGTTTTATGATAAAATTGGACAGGTTATATATGTTAGTGCAACTCCCGGTGATGCCGAAGTGGGCAGGAGCACTCGGGTAGCAGAACAGATAATCAGGCCTACCGGTCTGGTGGACCCGGAGGTAGAGATACGGCCAACTTCCGGGCAGATTGATGATTTGATGGCGGAAATTCGGGTGACGGTAGGAAAAGGCTATCGGGTACTGGTAACTACTCTGACCAAGAGGATGGCCGAAGACCTCTGCGATTATCTGGCCGGGGTTAATATCCGGGTGCGTTATATGCACTCTGATATAGATGCCCTGGAGAGGCTTAATATCCTGCGTGACCTGCGCAGTGGGGAATTTGACGTGTTGGTGGGTATCAACCTGCTGCGGGAGGGGCTGGACCTACCGGAAGTAGCCCTGGTAGCAATACTGGATGCGGATAAAGAAGGTTTCCTGCGCTCGGGCAGGTCTTTAATTCAGACTATAGGGCGCGCTGCCCGTAACGTAGAAGGCCGGGTATTAATGTATGCTGATCGTATTACTGACTCCATGCGTTTGGCCTTAGACGAAACCAACCGCCGCCGCCAGGTACAGGTTAAGTATAATCAGGAAAATAACATAACTCCCGAGACCATTAAAAAAGCGGTTTACGCTGCAGTTGAGGCCACTATCGCCGAGGAACCGGTGGACTATGATGTTAACGGGATAAAAAATCTACCCCAGGAGGAACGCCAGCGCCTGATTAAAGAAATGGAACTGGAAATGCATAATGCATCCGAAAGGCTGGAATTCGAACGCGCCGCCCAACTCCGTGACGCCATCAAAGAACTGCAGCAGCCTGCGAAAAGCAGGCGGAGAAAGTAAGGGGAAACCCGAAATCAGACGCGGAATACGCGGATTGGTAAGGAATTGATAATTGACACTGATGGACGCTGAATATTTATGATTAACATACCCATAGGGCACACAGATGCTCCCTATGGTCGCTATTAAGGTAGCTGAATCTTTTTGGCTCCATATTTTTCTTATTTTAACCTTAAATAAATCCGCGTAGTTCCCTAATGATTCCGCGGATTCCGCGTCTATTCATATTAATCGGAGGATAACATGAAAGATTATATATACGTAAAAGGGGCACGGGAACATAATTTAAAAAATATAGATGTAACCATTCCCCGGGATAAACTGGTGGTATTTACCGGAGTATCAGGTTCGGGTAAGTCCAGCCTGGCCTTTGACACCATATACAGCGAAGGCCAGCGGCGTTACGTGGAGTCTCTTTCTACCTATGCCCGGCAGTTTCTGGGGCAAATGGACAAACCGGATGTGGATTACATCGAAGGGCTTTCCCCGGCCATTTCTATTGACCAGAAATCAACCTCCAATAATCCCCGTTCTACAGTAGGTACGGTAACCGAGATATATGATTACCTGCGCCTGCTTTTTGCCCGGGTGGGTACACCGCATTGCCCCCATTGTCACCAGCCCATAAAAAGGCAGACGGTGGATCAGGTGGTGGACAATCTCCTTACTCTACCTGAAGGCAGCAGAATTAAGGTTCTGGCTCCGGTTGCCAGAGGGCAAAAGGGAGAACATAAAAAAACTATAAATAACCTCTTCCGCGATGGCTTTGTCCGTTTGATGGTAGATGGTTACGAATATACTTCTGATGAGGAAATTCAACTGGACAAAAATAAAAAACACGACATTAGTGCCATTGTGGACCGACTGGTAATAAAGGATAGCATCAGGAGCCGCCTGGCCGAATCTCTGGAGCTGGCTTTTGAGTTGAGCGAGGGTATAGTAGTTATCCAACTGCTGGGGGAGAGCGGTGAAGAGGAAAAGATGTTCAGCCAGGATTTTTCCTGTCCGGAATGCGGTTTTAGCCTGCCGGAACTAAGCCCCCGTATGTTTTCTTTTAACAGTCCTTTTGGAGCCTGTCCGGAGTGCGACGGTCTGGGAGAAAAAAGGGAGATTGACCCGGCGCTGGTACTGGATATGAATAAAAGCCTGACCGATGGGGCCATTATTCCCTGGTCCAGTAATTTTTACACCTTTTACAACCAGGTACTGGCCACCATGGCGGCAAAACATAAAATTCCTATGGATCAGCCATTAAAGGAATTGAGCCGCAAGCAGCTGGATATTATTTTGTATGGAAATGGTCAAGAGCGGTTCAAAGTAAACTATATCAATTCCTATGGTGAGGCCAGTGCTTTCCGCAGCAGCTATGAAGGGATAGTAAATAATCTCCGGCGTCGCTACCACGAGACTAAATCTAATGTTTCCCGGGAGGAAATCGAAAAATACATGACCGTAAGTTCTTGTCCTGGCTGCCAGGGAAAGCGGCTGAAGCAGGAAATACTGTGGGTATTAATTTCCGGGCAATCTATAAACGAAGTAAGCTCGATGTCAGTGCGGGAAGCCCTCGATTTTTTCACCAATCTGACCTTAAGTGAAAGGGAAAGCTATATTGCCCGCCAGATAATTAAGGAAATCAAGGAACGGCTGAGCTTTCTGGTAGATGTGGGATTGGATTACCTGACCCTGGATCGGGCGGCGGGCAGTTTATCCGGTGGTGAAGCTCAGCGCATACGTCTGGCTACCCAGGTAGGTTCCAGCCTGGTGGGAGTCTTATATGTACTGGATGAGCCCAGTATAGGTTTGCACCCCCGGGATAATGACCGTTTGCTGGCTACCCTGAAAAGGCTGCGTGATCTGGGCAATACCGTGATTGTAGTGGAACATGATGAGGATACTATTCGCAATGCTGATCATATTATTGATATTGGCCCCCGGGCCGGGGTTCATGGTGGGCAAGTGGTGGCCTCGGGTAGCCTGGAGGAGATTATAAAAACGGCTGATTCACTTACCGGCCAGTATTTATCCGGGCAGATGGATATAGAACTGCCTCCTCTGCGCCGCAATGGTAATGGAAAATTTGTAGGGGTACGGGGAGCATCGCAGCACAACCTGAAAAACATCGATGTAAATATACCCCTGGGTAAAATGGTGGTCATAACCGGGGTATCAGGTTCCGGGAAAAGCACCCTGGTGGGGGATATCATGTACCCGGCTCTGATGAAGAAACTGCACGGGGGCAGGCACCGCCCGGGTCTGCATCAAGGCATTGAGGGAGCAGAAGAAATTGACAAGGTTATTAGTATTGACCAGTCACCTATAGGCCGAACCCCTCGCTCCAATCCCGCCACTTATACCGGTGCTTTTGACGGAATCAGAGAGTTGTTTGCCAGCACGGCGGAGTCTCGGGTAAGGGGTTATAAGCCGGGGCGTTTCAGTTTTAATGTCCGCGGGGGTCGCTGTGAAGCTTGCTCCGGTGATGGCATTATAAAAATTGAAATGCATTTTCTACCTGATGTATATATCCCCTGTGAAGTTTGCAAGGGGAAGCGCTATAACCGGGAGACTTTGGAGGTTAAGTACAAGGGTAGGACTATAGCTGATGTTTTGGAAATGACGGTGGACGAAGCGGTGGAATTCTTCGAAAATATTCCCCGGGTTTATCGCAAGCTAAAAACCCTGCAGGAAGTAGGCCTGGGTTATATTCAACTGGGACAACCGGCGCCCTCACTGTCAGGCGGAGAAGCGCAGCGGGTAAAACTGGCCACTGAGCTCTCCCGCCGCTCTACCGGCAAGACACTGTATATATTGGATGAGCCTACTACCGGGCTTCATAAGGATGATATTAAACATTTGCTTAACGTACTGAATATTCTTGCAGATAACGGTAATACCGTCCTTATTATCGAGCATAACCTGGATGTTATTAAAACCGCGGATTATATAATCGACCTGGGGCCGGAAGGTGGGGAACAGGGAGGAGAAATAATAGCCCAGGGCTCCCCCGAAGAAGTCGCCGCTAATCCCTTATCATATACCGGGAAATACTTGAGGAAGGTGCTAACGGAATGTTGAATTTTAAACTTTGACGCGGAACCCGCGGAATCCTAAAGGAACTACGTACCCAAAGGGCACACGGATGCTCCCTGCGGTCGCTATTAAGGGAGCGGATTTATTTTGGATTAAAATAAAGAGAAATAATACAGGGAATCCATTGGGGAATACGCGGAAAAATTCTATTAAAAGTCCGCGTAAATCCTGTAATAATCCGCGTCCTTCCGCGTCTATAAAAAAGGTGAGATTATGTTAAAAGAACGTTTGCGCAATGTACCCCTGAAACCGGGGGTTTATATTTATAAGGACAGTGAGGGCCGGGTAATTTATGTGGGCAAGGCTAAAGCACTGCGTAACCGCATGCGCTCCTATTTTCAATCCCCAGAAAAAATGCACCCAAAAGTCCGGGCTCTGATGGCCCGGGTGGCTGATTTTGATTATATTGTTACTACTACTGAAGTGGAAGCCCTGATTCTGGAGAATAACCTGATTAAATCCTATAAACCCCGTTATAACATTGATTTGCGGGATGATAAAACCTACCCTTATTTGAAAGTTACTACCGGGGAGGATTATCCCCGTCTGGTCCTGGTGCGGGAAGGGAAAGATGGAGTTTCTCGGTATTTTGGACCTTATACCGATGTTACCTCCCTGCGCGAGACCATAAAGCTGTTAAACCTGGTCTTTCCCCTGCGTACCTGTAAAACTTTACGCATGGGGAAACGTCCCTGCCTAAACCGTGATATTGGGCGCTGCCTGGCACCTTGCAGTGGTGAGATTAAGAAGGATGAATACCGCCAGGTGGTTGATGGCCTGTTGGATTTTATGGAGGGGAATTCCCGTGAGCTGTTACAGCAAAAAGAAGAGGAAATGAAAGAGGCGGCGGCCCGTCTGGAATTCGAAAAGGCGGCTCACCTGCGTGACCAGATAGAGAGCATAAAAAAAGTCGGCGAAAAACAGAAGATTACTTTTGAAAACCCTTATAACCTGGATGTGATAGCTTTGAGCGGGAGGGAAAGGGAACATCTGGTGCTGCTATTTAAGATTCGGGCCGGTACTATAGTAGCCCAGGATACCTTCTGGCTGAACCGGGCTATTGACGAAGATGAAGCTCAATTAATGGAGTTTTTCCTGAAATATTATTACGCTGACTGCAGTGATATACCGGCAGAAATTCTGCTCAGTCATTTACCCGAGGGACTTGAGGTGCTGCAATCCTGGCTGCAGGCTGAAAATGGGCGTAAGGTCAGGCTGCGGGTACCGCAGCGGGGAGATAAGAAAAGTCTGCTGGATATGGTTGTAAATAATGCTGCCTTACTCTGGCAGGAGAAACATGAAAAAGAACAGAAAAACCAGGCCATACTTAAGCAATTAAGCCAGGTGCTAAACTTGGAGGTAATTCCCCAGCGGATAGAATGTTATGATATCTCCCACCTGGGAGGAGAGGAAACGGTGGCCTCCATGGTAGTTTTTACCCGGGGCATAGCAGATCGCAAAGCCTACCGCCGTTTTAAAATGAAGATAGACCAGAACGATGATTTTGCCTCTCTGAGTGAAGCTTTGCAGCGGCGTTTTAAGCGAGCTCGGGAGGGAGATTCGTCATTTCTGCCGGAACCGGATTTGATTCTTATTGACGGGGGGGCTGGGCAGGTAAATGCGGTTTACAGAGTCCTGCAGGAAATGCAGGTGGATATACCTCTGTTCAGCCTGGCCAAGAAGAATGAAGAGATCTATGCGCCCGGTCCAGCCGCACCCCTGCGGCTTTCCCGGCGGGATGAAGCATTGCAATTGTTACAGAGGTTGCGGGATGAGGCGCATCGTTTTGCCATTGAATACAATCGCCAGCGCCGAGCTGGCAAAGTGCGGGCCTCCAGCCTGGATGAAATCGAGGGTATTGGGCCGGCACGAAAAAAGAAGCTGTTAAGCCATTTTGGCTCGGTAAAGGCGATACAGCAGGCTTCTCTGGAGGAACTGCTGCAGCTCCCCGGCATGACCCGTACCACGGCGGAAAACGTCTATCGGCACTACCATAAAAGGTGACAGGGAAAGGTGACAGGGGACGGTTCCTGTGTCACCCTGGGCGGATTTTTGTAATTTTTTTAAAGATTTGTTGGGAAATTAATCGGTAGTGGCAAAAACTATGTTAGAATAAATGCAAATCATCATATATATTTTATAGTAAGGTTTTTAGATAATGTTATCGGGGAAGGGGGAATTGGCCAGTGCATGGTTGGGTTATCAGGTGGTTGTTAAGTATTCTTGCCTTATTATTAACTGCGGCGCTTATTCCGGCTTTTGAACTTTCCGTATGGGCTGCTGTAGTGGGGTCCATTTTTCTGGGGGTTATAAACGCTGTTATTCGCCCCCTGTTAATTATTCTTACTCTACCGCTAAATCTAGTTACACTGGGGCTATTTACCCTGGTTATCAACGGTTTTATGTTATGGATTACATCTATAACCATCCGGGGGTTTGATATCCATGGCTTCGGTTGGGCTATATTAAGTGCCCTGATATTCAGCATACTAAGTTTTCTTATCAGCTTGCTGATAGATGACCGCGCATTTACCTTTTAAAAAAATAGTGTGGAGGTAGCCAGTTAATTTTTAATTTTGCTTGTACCCGTTAGGGTGAATTATGAATTATGGTGGAATGAGTTTATAAGCCGGGCAATAGCTCGGCTTCTTGATATAAATAAGGGGGAATCAAATGTCTATAAAATTGGTAGCTATCGACCTGGATGATACACTACTGGATTCAGGCCTTAAAATAGCGGATAACTGCCTGCAGGCAATAGCTCAGTTGCAGCAGAAGGGAATTCTGGTAACCCTGGCAACCGGCCGTATGTACCCTTCCGCTCTGCCTTATGCCCGGCAGCTAAAGGTGGATGTTCCTTTGATTACCTATCAAGGGGCTCTGGTAAAAAACTCCCTTTCCGAAGAAATACTATATTTTCACCCCCTGCCTTCCCAACCGGCGACCGAGGTAATTAATTTTTTCCGGCAGGCTGGGGTACACTATCACAGTTATCTGGAGGATCAAATATGTATGGAGTCGCTTACCCCGGAAGGTCGTTATTATGAAAGCATATCGGGCATAAAGCCGGTTTTAGTTGATGATTTGCTGAGCATCTGTAGCAGCGGCAAGGCTATGAAAATAATGGGGGTTACCAGGAATGAGGAATTGCTGCTCAGTATGGAACAGCAATTGAAAGACCGGTATGGTGTTAGTCTAAACATAACTCGATCGAAGCCCTTTTTCCTGGAGGTTATGGCCCGCGAAGCTAATAAAGCAGATGCCCTGCGGGTAGTTGCGGCGCATTACCAGGTTGAGCGCCATGAGGTAATGGCTATAGGAGATAGTTATAATGATATAGAGATGATAGAATGGGCTGGAGTAGGTGTAGCCATGGGCAACGCCTGGGAAGCGGTAAAAGAGGTGGCTGATTTTGTTACCTGCTCCAATGATGAAGAGGGAGTAGCCGAAGCCCTGCGGAAGTATATATTATAAGAATTGAGAATTAAGAATTGAGAATTCAAAATTAAGAATTCTCTTGCGGGGTGTTATGGTTTGCGTGAACTGGTGGTAGGGGTTGATCTGGGTGGTACCAAAATATTAGCCGGGATTGTTGACACCAACGGTACCATTCTGGGGAAAAAACGGGTGCCTACTCCGGTGGGTGCTGATCCTGACCAGGTGCTGGATGTGATTATAGACTGCGCCACGGAGTTGTTGAGGGTTTGCCGGGTTAAGGAAGAGGAGATTAGAGGAATAGCAGTTGCTACTCCTGGTCCCCTGTCTTTCCCCGAAGGAGTAGTGAGGGATTCTCCTAATCTAGGTTGGGAGCGGGTAAACTTTAAGGAAGAATTGATACGGCGTACAGGGCGACCGGTTATTGTGGAAAAAGATACTAATATGGCTGCATTGGGGGAGTATTATTTTGGCCGCCAGCGTGGTTGTGGTGATTTGCTGTATATAACGGTAAGTACCGGTATAGGTGGAGGAATCATTTGTGCCGGTAAGCTGTATCGGGGTCATCTAGGTGGAGCTGGAGAGGTTGGGCATATGGTGGTCGAAGCCGGGGGAGCAGCCTGTAATTGTGGCCGTCGGGGTTGTTTGGAAGCCCTGGCTTCAGGTAGTGCCATTACTCGCAGGTTGGATGAGATGGTTAAACAGGGTCAAGGCCAGGGGATACTAAACTGTACTACTGCCGGAGAACAGCCTGGTCCCCGGGAGCTGGGAATAGCAGCCCGGCAGGGGGATGAAGAGGCCAGGTTGCTTTTAACTCAGGTAGCTGAATATCTGGGAATCGGCATTGCTAATCTGGTAAATATTTTTAATCCCCGGGCGGTTATTCTGGGAGGAGGTATGATGCTGGGGCTTAAGGACCTGCTCCTGGCGCCGGTACAAAATTATGTTTATGAACATGTTTTCAGCCTGAACCGGGAAGATTTAATAATAGAGTGTACTTCATTGGGTGACGATATAGT
>Ga0265294_10009849_pt1 | contig 10959 bp, 9 predicted proteins | sample MunlanPumphouse3_FD_192504 | JGI IMG/M metagenome (GOLD analysis project Ga0265294, IMG submission 192504) | Groundwater microbial communities from a municipal landfill in Southern Ontario, Canada - Pumphouse #3 | ecosystem: Environmental > Aquatic > Deep subsurface > Groundwater | place...
TTAAATTAGCTTTTGTTTTTCGCAAAAGAAATTTTTAACAAAATCCTTGAAACCCTTGTTACCTAACAACGCTGCGATTATAAAGCCCATAATTAAGACTTCAACAATGGCTTTTGTCATAATGGTAAGTATAACTGCGCCACCAAGAATTTGGGTAGGTATAAAGAAAGGTAACAGAAAAGCAAAGTAAGTGTATGTGAATAGACCTTCAGGAATATAGGATACCAAAGTCAAAGGAATGCCTAACAGGGATTTTCGGGGTTTATGTAAATCTAGTCGTGTAGAAATTAAACCTGATGTTAAACCTGTGAGACCTTTACCTATTGGTAAACCGATTAAACCTAACCAACCACCTGTTCCTGCTGGACCAAACATTACACCAGGAACTATTCCAGCTATAAGACCTGTTATAAGACCAGCTTTGGGTCCTCCAAAAAAACCTGCTATTAACACTGCAATTAGGGAAAAATCAAGTGCTATACCAGGAGCTACTTGTCCAGTCAAATAGCTTATTGCAAATAGAACGTTTCCAAGAGCACCCATCATTATTATGAAAGTTAATTTTTTAGTGTTCAAGTTTTTTCCTCTAAGGACGTTGAATGCTACAGCTACCTATTTAAGAGTAGCTACTCTAAAATGTGTAGATAATTTGGGCTAAAATTGATAAATAAGCAATAACATCATTATCCGAAGTGATGCGCGTTGACGGAATCAACCATCCAATTCTCATCGTCCACAGAAGCTAAACGTTGGCTAGAAGACCAAACAAGTTCAGTATTAACTCCGGTACACGCTCAAGCAAAAAAATTACGCGACGAAATGAACCTATCCCTTCAAGGCGTAGCCGAAGTTAGCAAAAGCCTATTCGACATAAGCAGTAAAGAAATTGAAAAAAGAAACATGAAACTTTACAACCGTGCACGTGCTTTAAACAAACTTTCAAGGTTATTTCTTGATAGACTAAAAAAGGTTCCAGCGCCTGAACAGGTTTCCTATGACATTATTAGTCGATATGTACAAGAAACTCAAAAAGTACTTTTAGTAACAGAGATAGACATAAAAAACTGGTTCCCAAGAATCTCACCGTTTTTTATTATGGATAGAAGGAAATTTTTAGCGTCATACGAACGAGCTAAACAAACATTTAATTCTCTAAACGATTTTGTCACCAAAGAATATGTAAAGGCAAAAACACTTGAAGAAGCACTACTTCAACTAAATGACTTACAAAGCATTGAAGAAGAATTAACAAAAATCCAAAAAGATAAAAGTGACTTGGTACAAGAACGTGAACCTCTTGAAAAAGAAATAGAAGATATAGAACAAAAAATTGAAGAATTGAAAACTAAAGGACCAATTGACAAACTCAATGCAGTTAACTCAGAAATTGAAAATTTAAACAATGACCTCAAAAATATGCTAAGACACTTGCAAAAACCATTCGTTAAAATGCAAGCATTAGCAATGTCAGGCGGCGGAGGAGGAATAAGACCTGACGAGTTAAAAAAAATTAATCAATATCTAGAGACCCCGTTCGAGGCGTTAGCCACCGAACAAGAAGGGTTTCCGATTTTAAAACAAATCTTGGAAAAACTTAGAGACATGATGGTTGATGACACACTTAAAATAAAACCTGATAAAGCGCGTAAAGCTGAACAGACAGTAAATGAGATTTTAAAATACAATACATTAAATAAACTTCAAATTCGATGCATAGAAGTTGCAGCAATTCGTGATGGTTTAGTTGGCTCAAGTAAAATGGATGAAACAAAGAGCAATTTAAGTCAATATCAAGAACAGATTGAACAGCTTATAGCTAGAAAAACAAGCATAGAGACACATGAAACAGTCAAAGATAACTTATTCAAAGAAACAGAGGATAAAATAAGCAACCTAAAAAGGACAATTGAAAAAAACATTTTCAGTGCAATTGATAAGAAAATTCAAATAATTTAAAAACAACATGCATAATCAATGATATTAACAGGTTTCCTGTACTCTATAGACCGCGTATACAGTTTAGATTAACTCAACTTTAGATATGCTCAATTGAAATAACCAGACTATAGCTTTTGACTGGAAGAACCTTTTGAACAGACTGGTTAAACACATCTTTTTTTATTGATTAAAGTCTGTAAGTTTATTTCAAATGCAGCGGTAGGGTTTTCTAGTTTCCATGCCTCAAGTACTACAGGGTTGATTTCACCCACAAAACCAATTTCGGTATTTTCAACAATTACTTTACCAACTCGACCTTCTATAAAACTTGGATTTGATGATTCCGTTATTTGCCATTCTACACCGAAATTGACCATAAAAGAATCTAAAGCAGATTTGATTTCACTGAAATTAGCATTTGGATGAGCTGTTGCAGAAGCAAGCCAATTTTCATCCCGAGTTTTTGTTTCTTTTGTATAGTCAAGTAACGTGACTTTTCCTAATTCAAAGATTTTTTGTGGAAATTCTACAGATTGATTGACACTAAGAAACTCCATGAGGCTAGGAAGTAACCAGTTACGAATACATGTCATTGTTATTACTTTTGGATTAGCCAACTCAATTAGTGGGCTAGGCGGCATATTCATTTTTGTAAAAAGTATTTCAGAATTAGTGAGTGTTGTGTTAAGGGTTTCTTGATAACCTAATCCAACCATTAAATCCCTGGCTACATTAATTAGATGCTGGTCAGGTTTTGCTTCTCCGGTAGTCGGTAATTCACGCCATAAAGGTTCTATATTATTGTAACCATATGCAATAGCGACATCTTCAATTATGTCAACTTGATGCATTATATCTACGCGGTAACATGGAACCAGAACTGTTAAACAGTCATTTCCAATTTGTTCTACACCCAATCCCGCAGTTAGTAGTGAAGATGAAATTTCTTTTGCCGACAGCTTCAAACCTAAAAGCCTGTTTGTTTCTTCTACACCTAAAGTAAAGCGTTTATTGTCAAAATTTGGGGTTACTACTGTGCCTTCTTTGAAATTACTATTTTTGGGATAGTTAACTGTAACAGAGTAGGGTTTACCTCCACGATCAATTAATGCCAATGTAACCAGATTTAGTGTATTGAGAACTGTTTTGTATAGTGTACCTGTTACTTCAATTAACAGATTTCTTGATTTCTCTGTTATTTTACCTAAATCATTTGAGTTAATAATTGGTGGAAAAGAGAGAATGTTACCTTCGCTATCAGAGAGAAGTGGGTATAAAGAGTTCTTTTTGACTATGTGGCCATATTCGATTCCTTTAGGATGGCTCTCTAAAATTTCATTTAGCCTCATTTTTTCGTCGAAGCCTAGAGGTACAAATTTCACTTCAGAGGGTTTAACAGCTGTATACTCAATTGGAGGTTTGATGAGGTCAAGGTTATAAATGCCTATTGAAGATTTTTGGCGGCTACGACCATGAGTCTGGTCGAGTTTATCTTGAAGATGCATTATTCCTTTTATTACATCATCTGAAAGATGTATATCTTTGATTATTGAGCAGCCAATAAATGGACGAATATCATAAAGGTTAGCATCCACATTAACTTTAACAGTTGATTCGTTAACGCTGTAAGTTTTTATGCCTTTTTCTTGATTTATGTAGCCTCTTAAGGCACGGGCTAAACCTTCAATACTCCAAAGATCAGGTCTATTTGTATCTTTCATTTCGATGTTTACAGAGTTAACTTTTTGATCAAAGGCTTTAACTTCGCCTTTTATGTTCGCTAATATTTCATCTAATTTATCTAAGTCAGTAGCTAAGTCAATTTTGAGCAACTTTTGTAGTTCAGCATAATTTACATCTATAGTTGGCATTTTATGTCACCTGTTTTTTCCTGAGCCAATCGAGATCTTGACTAAATATCATTCGGATATCGTTAATTCCTGAACGCATCATATACAAACGATCAACACCTAGACCCCAAGCTATAACAGGAACTTTAACATCTAGCGGTTGTGTAACTTCAGGACGGAAGATACCGGAACCGCCAAATTCTATCCAACCGTAATCTTCCTTGAAGGCACTAAGTTCTACACTAGGTTCAGTAAATGGAAAATAGTCAGGTTTGAATCTTACTTTGTCAGCCCCGGCAATTTCCAAAGCAAACTTGCCAAGGACACCTAAAAGATCTTTAAGAGTCAAATTTTCATCAATTATTATTCCTTCAACTTGGTTGAATTCTGACAGATGTGTTTTGTCAGTTATTTCAGGTCGATATACACGTGCAATTGAAAAATGTCGACTTGGAACATCAAATCTACGGCATTCCAGTGTTCGAGCACTTAGACAGGTACCGTGACCACGTAAAATTAACCGTTTAGCCTCATCAAAAGAATATTTGTAACCCCACCCAGTGGAGCCTGTTTTCCAACCGTTCTCGTGTGTTTCTTTGACCTGTTCAAGCACTTGTGAATGTTTTTCTAAATCACCATATTTGGGTTCTTTGATGTAGTAAATATCTGTTGGTTCACGAGCTGGATGGTCTTGAGGTACATTAAGGGCATCAAAATTAAAGAAGCATGTTTCCACCTGTGTACCTGTCATTTCTTTAAATCCTAATTGTACCAGTTTAGCTCTAACCTCATCTAAAAACGCCAAGTAGGGATGTTTTTTACCTGCCCAAGTTCTCGCTACAGGCGCTTTTATATTGTATTTTTGGAGACTAATTTCTCGCCATTTACCTGTGATTATAAGTTCAGGGGTAAGTTTTGTTACTTCAGACTGAATCTTATTACTTTGTTTTGCGACTTTTGTTCCTTCTTCTGTTATTTTTAAAATGCGAGTAGTTTTTGGTTCTATAGTTACGAGTTTACGCTTCTTTAATTGTTGAGCTGCTTCTTTAAGTTCAGAACTTAAATCGTCTAAACAAATTTGCTCTTTTTCGAGGAATAATTTTAGAAGGATTTCGTCATGACCTTCTGAAATCAAGAAGCCGTCTTTGGCTATATTTAATGTGTTATCTTTTGAATTATAGTTTGCCCATTTCTTTCGAATAATCCAACCTAAGGCAATTTGAATAAAGCTTTCTTGAAGACCTGCTGCTTTAGCTGCTTCTGCTAAGTTCGCAGTACCGCCTATGCTATTGACTGCAGCTATCAGTTTTCTTTCAGGTAAACTGTTCCGAGCGTATTCTTTTGCTTCAAGAGTTGGTTTAATAATGTTCTCGGTAATTGCTTGAATAGTTAATAGTTTTTGCTCCTGAAGAACAAGTGCAGCGCGCATAACCGCTGCATCAGTAAATCCACATAACTCAACCAACTTTTCTACGGATGCACTACCACCGACTTTTTCTATATCAGAGAGTAATTGTTGTTCTTGCGTTCTTAGTACAACCAAGCAGTATACCGACCTTTTATTCAGATTCAGTTTACGTAGTAGTTCTTGGGTCAAAGATAAAAGTATACTGATTAAGCCAAGGCTTAAGGTTAAGTGAACTCAGTTAAGATATTAAGGTCAAAAATTAACTGATGGTTGAAAATTATGTCAAGTTTATCTGCTGAAGAATTATGGAGTTTGAGTGAAGCAGAATTCACCAAATTACTTGATTCAGGCCAATTTAAGCCAATTAAAAAGACAATTAATTTTTATGCACCAAGTTTTAGCCATTATCAGAACAAGTATTTTCAAACAGAAAAAAACCATTTCCCAACGATATCAATTACAGGAAAAGCATGTGCACTTAATTGTAAACATTGCGGAGGCAAATTACTTGAAACTATGCAGTCAGCAGTTAACCCGATTGAATTACTTGAAATGGGTTCTAAACTTAAAAAAGATGGAGCTAAGGGGGTACTTATAAGCGGAGGATGCCGCGCTGATGGTACGGTGCCATTAGATAATTTCATTGCTGTTTTACGTTGGTTTAAAAAAGAGTTGGGGTTGACTGTTTTTGTTCACACAGGCATTGTTAAATCGGAAACAGCTAAAGCCCTAAAAAAAGCAGGAGTAGATGCTGCTCTAATAGACATAATTGGTTTAGAAGAAAATGCTAAAAAAATTTTTGGACTTAAATGCAGCGCTAAAGATTATGAAGATTCATTAAAGAAGCTTGATGAAGCCAAGTTAAATGTTGTACCACACATTATTGTTGGATTAAACCAGCATGACCTTAAAGATGAATATGAAGCGCTTAAAATTATAGCTCAAACAATCAAGCCAACGGCACTAGTGATAATTGCTTTTATGCCTATACATGGCACTGTAATGGAAAAAACCAGCCCGCCTAATGCCGTGGATATAGCCAAAGTCATTGCTACAGCACGTGTGATGTTTCCGGATACACCAATAAGTTTAGGCTGCATGCGTCCAAAAGGTAATAGCCGAAAAGGCATTGACGTTTTAGCTTTAAAAGCTGGTGTAGATGGCATCGCTTTTCCGGATGAACGAGCCATCGAATATGCAAAGAATATGGGATACAATACTGTCTTTTCATCATATTGTTGCGCTCAAATAGGCTTGAATTTAGAAATGTAATTTTATTAAAAATTTTTATGAAGAAAAATAATTAAAAAAGTTAGATGTATAATAAATTATGTCGCTTTATAATTTTTATAACTACAATTATTACCCATACAGAAACAGCTATGGCTGATAGAGTCTCGGGTATTGCAACTCGAGTAAAATAGTTGAAGGTATATTGGAAAATCCATGGCAAAGCTGCTGCGATTCCAACTGCAATAGTAAAAACAGCCATACTACGTTGGCGGCTGAGGTAAAATGCTGAGGTTAAAATGAAAAGCGAAATTGGAACTAAAGTGAAGAAAATTACTGAAACCAAGAAATGAATAGGAACATAGTGTTCATTGAAAATTCCTATGGAAATCAATGTAAGGGTAACTGCTGCGAAGACAGCTGAACCTAACTTTCCTGTTAAATGTTGTTTTAAAAAAGGATACAAAGCGAATACTGAAAAGAGAAAACCAAAAAAGCCACTTATACAAAGCCCGATATTGAATAGTGGAGCTGTTATTCCTTCTATAATACCTAAGTCGCTTAGTGCATTGTGTGTCCAACTAAATTCAGGGTATGAGGCAATTGCTGAAAGTATACAGGTAAAAGCAACAATTGGAGAAACTAATCCTGACGATAAACCAATTCTTTCAATTGTACTAAAGCTCCTTTTAGACATAGTAATCACCTAAATGTAGTAATAGATTGCATATCTAAAGAATTATTGTTCTCAGGTATAAATTGTCGTAGTCTTTGTAGACTAAGAAGCTTGTCTTTTTCACCGATTTTTGCTTCTTCAACTGAAGACTTCAGTATCTGTATTGATTCATCCATAGCCTTACGGTCTACTGGAAAAGGTACACCATCTTTACCGCCGTATGCAAAACTAAATTTTACTGGGTCTTCCCAACTTGGGGCTTCCCCGTAGACTAGTTCAGCGATTAATGAAAGACCACGGACTGTTGCTGGACCTACTCCTTTAATGCTTAAGAGTTCTTCATAGTTTTGAGGTTGAAACTCGTATATTCTATTTAAGGTATCCCAGTTTATGTTGCGTGGCATACTAAGCATTGGCTGTGTTTGAGTCCAAGGATCACTTGTTTTTGGAAGCCAATACTGGATTGAAGTTTGGTTACTTGGTTTTGTAGTTGCCTCAATGAGGTTTACAAGTTTTCTTGTTGGCTCCTTGGCTAAGTCAACTGATGCTTTTCGAGATGCTTCACTTTCTTTAGCTACCATATTTAGTGTTTTTTTCTTTTTTATGTTACCTACTATTGCGTTGTGTGGTTCTTCTACAAAATCAGTGGTGTGGGTACTAAGCCAATGGTAACGTCTTGCATATCGGTCCGTATTACTCATACCCTGCTGGATTACAGCCCATTTTTCGTCTTTGGTAAATAAAAAAGAATGATGGTACAATTGATATCCATCCTGAATTGCAGAATTGTCCACTTTAGCAGTCATTCTACTTGTGTAAGCTAATTTATTGATCGTATGTTCTGAAAAACCCCATTTTTCTCCGGCTGATTGTATTTCACTTGGAGCTTTACGGCTTGTTTTGCCTTTTCCGCCACAGATAGCAATTCCATGTTCTTGGGGGTTTATTGCACTTTTAAGGACACCTGTAACAACTGTTGTTTCACAACTACTATGCCAATCATAAGCTAATACACAGCCGAAGGCCTGAAACCAATAAGGGTCACTAAGCCTAAACACTAATTCGTCTGTGCCATATTCTTCGATGATTACGTTAGCTATTTCGCGGGCTAACTTGCGCATGCGCACAGTTAACCAAGACGGAGCTTTTCCACCATGAAGAGGCAAGTTTGCCATTCCTGTCCTATACATGCAATATCAAGGGGTTGATGATTAATTTTGAAATATATGGATTATTGCAATCAATCACGCAAAAATGTCTTTTTAAATTTTTTAAGAACACTATATTTCATAATATTTAATTTAGAATTCTAAATCATGTAAAGAAATAAAGAATTTCAAATAAAGAAGTAAATCTTTACTTTGTTTCTTTTGCTGATTATAAATAGAAAAGTGGTAACGACATTTTATTGTAGTTCAATTGTTCCTGCAACTCTCAGCTTTACACCTTCAAGATACATCAATACTGCTTTGTCTCCAGGAAGATACACCAAAGGTTTATCAAGCGTGAGAATTAAAGAAGGATGTTTAGGATTATCTGTTTCAACCATTTCATCAACTTTAGCTGTTATAAATTGGGTCCAGTGTCCAATATGCATAACCATGCCCTGTTTGAGTGGTATCTGCCAATATTTAACTAAAGATGTTTTTGAGGATAATTTATTTGATGTCTTAATTTGCGGGTCATTCGTTAAGACTATTCCTCTATCCAAATCCTCAACTGCCACATTTTTCAAAGCTAATCCAACTCTGTCCCCTTCGCTTGCAATGTTGAATTCGTCATCATGTTTTTGTATTGAACGTATTTGGGCGGTCTTAGCAGAAGGTAGAACGTTTAAAACTGCATGTTTTGATATGAGGCCATTCACCACTATACCAAGAACTACGACACCTACACCTTTAACGTTGAAAGCGTGATCAACAGGTACTGACCCAACTTGTTTAGTATCAGTCATTTTTTGGTTAGCCGCGTCAAACAAAAGTTTTTCTCTTATCTGATTGGGGTCATCATCAATGAATTCAAAATTCTCTAGTGATGTCCCTTTTATTAGCGGTTCAATTTTTTCTTTGGGAACATAATTGCGTAGAACAAAATATCCGCCTTTAATATTGGAACATTGAAGCATAACAAGTTGCTCGCCGAAAGCAGCATTGATTTCGTCTACTACAACTAATGCTTTTGTTGCTAATGCACAGGCATAGAATAGTGGAGCTAACCGTTCTGGGTAACGTGTAGGCTCAATCAGTGTCACGGTATCTTCGTCTTTTTTAAGGTTGTAAAGAGTTATGTCTGTTGAAGTACCTTTCTTACCCAAATTGTTACCGTATCCTATAGAACCAAGGATTGCTAAAGTGATGTTACCCATAGTATCAGAACCTATGAATTATCCGCATTGTTCACAAGCCCTAAAGATAAGCGTTATGAGAGATAAGATGGTTTCCAATTGGAACAGTAGAAGTAAACTAAAAGATTGAAACTTCATAAGTCCATGGACGAAAGGTTCTTAAGCAATTGGGTATTCTTCTAAACGGCAAGAAATCGGCACAATCAACGGCCTATTCAGGTAACAATCTACTTCTTATGTGAAGTAGGTTTAGACCAATAAAAAAGGTTAAAATAGTTGAATGAAGAGGTGAAAAGATATGGAAAACATTTACGCAGCAATGCTCCTTCACAAGGCAGGTAAAGAAATAAACGAAGAATCAGTAACTAATGTTCTGAAAGCAGCAGGACTCGAAGTTGACGTAGTTAAAATTAAGGCACTTGTAGCTTCACTCAGCGAAGTCAACATTGATGAAGCTATAAAAGCAGCACCAACCATGATGGCAGCAGCCCCAGTTGCAGCACCAGCAGCAGGTGAGCAGAAACCAGCAGCAGCCGCTCCTGAAGACAAGAAGAAGAAAGCTGAAGAAGAAAAAGCCAAGGAAGAAGCAGCATTAGAAGGATTAGGCGCCCTATTCGGGTAAACAAGCCGTTTATGGGCGATTTTAAGCCCAAAACTAATTTTTCATTTTACTATTTTTTAAAAACAGTCTTTATTTATCAAAGTGTCTAATTTTCTTGAGTGCAGACAAAGAATAAAGAAAAGGCTTCCTCAGGGTTTGACTTTCTTAAATAGAATAATATTACTTGAGTTGTTTTATGCACATCTTTAACTCACTTTTTGTAATAACCTCAATTTTAAATAAAAAATCAGATTGTTTTAAGTTAAAGGGCCAGTTGGAGGCTGAACTGGCTCCTCAGTGATAGATGATGCTTTATTTTTTGTAGTTAACAGTTTCCACAGGATTATAGGTATCCAGCCAGTTATGATACAGACAGTTGCTGGAAATCCACGAATATTGAAGAATCCAGTTATTTCAGGTAAGAATGCTTCCCAAATTCCAAATGATAAAGCCATAGCTACAATGGATATGATTGCTGTTTTCTGCCCAAATTTCTTGTATGTCTGAACCGCTAAAATACCTGCAAAAAAGAAGTCGCCTAGTCCAAGGCCTCTTAGTACAAAAGCGCCAGTTTCGTTGAGTATAAGGGGAATATTTGGTAGATAAACCAGAACTGGAAGACCTAAACCAGTGAATGTTTCTGCTGCAGCTACCATTGGTCCGCTAAAGACCAAAACAATGTCTAATAATGTTAGAAGTATAGCAAAAATACTAACTGTTTTCCATGTGAACATTGATGAAAGATACATTATAATCAGAATTGCAAAGGTGAAGGCGAAAACGTCCAATAAAGCAGGGAACCAAACATTAATTGAACCGGTGTAGAATACTGTGAAGAATAGAAATAGAAGCACAAATAATGCAGGTGGTTGTGCAGCTATGTACCACCTTTGTTTTGAGACTGATTTAATA
>Ga0265294_10009854_pt1 | contig 10955 bp, 8 predicted proteins | sample MunlanPumphouse3_FD_192504 | JGI IMG/M metagenome (GOLD analysis project Ga0265294, IMG submission 192504) | Groundwater microbial communities from a municipal landfill in Southern Ontario, Canada - Pumphouse #3 | ecosystem: Environmental > Aquatic > Deep subsurface > Groundwater | place...
AGTTCCTAAGACATTGTCTTTCAGCAAAGTAACTTCGCTATCCGCAAAGGTATTAGCCGAAGTATAAACAAGGTTATAGTCTTTATCGTAAATAACAATATGCCCGCCGGTTCCAAAGTCAACCTGGTAGATGGAGTTAACAATAGAAGTAAAGTTAAGATCCATTCTGACGATGCAGTTGCTCTGACCTTTATTAGTCTCGGCATACCTAGAAAGAATAATCTGATAGTAATCACCGGATTTAACAACGGAAGAGAAGTTATCGATTAGCTCATTGCTAGAAGCTGCTTTAAACCACTGTTCTTTAGTTTCAACATCAGTAGTCTTCTTGTTGTTGCTATCTCCATAAAGGTATTTGCCATTAGCATCATAGACACCTACATCAATAATCTCCGGCTTGACTGAAATAACCGTATCAAAATACTTGCTTTCTTCTTCACTAGATAAAGTCGAGGTATCATTGTTATAAAGCTTATCCTGAATCAAGTTAGAGACATTAGAAATGTTCTTGAAGTAAATCTCATAGTTATAAAGGACCTGTTCAGTAAGAATAGTGTTGTGACTAGTAGCATTAGCATCAGCATAATTAGAATAGACTGATATCTCCACCGTCACAATTCCGATAGCAAAAAGAACAAAGATCAGTAAAGATGAAGCAATCATCTTAAAACTCATCGAATTATAGATTCGCTTCCGGTCTTTCCTGGGCTTAAAGCTCTCAGCTTTATTTTTTACGATACTCAAGTGGACTTACCCCAACATATTTCTTAAAACAATGAGAAAAATAATAAGGATCAGAATAGCCGACTGCTTCCGAGACGGAAACTATCTTATTGTCAGGATTAACAAGCAAACCCTTTGCATGCTCCATTCTGACTGACATTAAATACTTGGTAAAAGTCTTATTGTCTTTCTTTAGCAATAAAGAGATATAAGAAACACTATAAGATAAAGAATCAGACAAAGATTCTAAAGATAGATTAGGATCGGTATAGTGAGAATCAATGTATTCAAGTATCTGCTTTAAGCCTAATTCCACTCCACTGTATCTAGTAGCATTATTAACTTTATAAATAGCATCAATCAAAGACATAAAGAATTCATAAAGCTTATCAATTGATTTGCATTCATAGATGCTCTGGAAGATCTCATTATTGTTCATGAAATCTTTATAGAGGTCTTTAAAGTTATTGCAGGCCTTCAGTAAAGCGTTAGCAACACTACTAGTTATATATAGATAAGAATCAGCGTATTCAGGACTTTTAATCTTATCAAGAATCTTTTTCACATGGTCTTTGCATTCAGGAACATAGCCATAAGAAAGATCATAAGTTAAAGACTTATATTCATTGTCATCAATCTTGCCAACTGTAACTTCCTCTTTCTGAATATCGCTGAAGAAAAGAACATTGTTCTTACCAACTACTGTTCGATATTCAAGAGTTCTCACAGCATGTCTAAACATTCTTCGATAAGAGCGGTCTTGATCATCGCAGAAATCAGAGACAGCTACTGAAAGAGAGATACCGCAGACCTTTTTGATCTTAGAAAGTATTGAAGCTAAGGATTCCTCCATCGAATCCTTATCAAAAATTGTCTTGCTTAAGCCAAGGAAAAGAACCTGATTGCTTCTATTAAAAACATAAAGAGAGCAGTCTTTAGGAATTTCTTCCATCAGATACTTATGAAGATAAATATTAACAATCTCACTGTTTTCATAACCGACTTTATCAAACTCATCATCAAAATCAAAAATACCTAAGACACAGTACTTATTGGCGATGTTTATCTGATCAATCTCTAATTTCTTCTTGAAGTTATCTGGTACTTCCTTCAAAGAAAGCAATTTACATAAATCATTTTCCTGAAGCAAAGAAAGAGTAGTCTTAGCCTGCTCCTGCAAAGACTCAATATTCTTATCGATAGATAAACTCTTATCGAGTTCATCTTTAGCCTTATACATCGTATTCTTTAGTTCATCAAAACTGATAGGCTTAGAAATATAGCCTACTACTTTTAAAGCAATAGCCTGTTTAGCATAATCAAAAGAATCATAGCCGGAAATAATAATTGTCTGCATTAAAGGAACTTCTAATTTAGCCTGCTTAATTAACTCAATGCCATCAATATAAGGCATCTTAATATCCGTAATTAAAAGATCAGGCTGAATCTGCTCAATGTCTTCTAAAGCATCATAACCATTCTCATAAGCTCCGACAATCTTAAAATCAGAACTTAATTTATTAACTAAAGAGATCAGTCTTTCTCTGACCGCCTCTTCATCATCGGCAACAATGACTCGATACATAGCTTTAGTGGCCTTCCTTTAATAGTAGTTTTCCCAAAAAGCACAATTCCTTTAGATAAGATGTAACCGCTTAAGTTCAAATACTTAATTAGTATAACATCTAAGCAAGTTTCTAGTATTTCAAATTTATGCCATTAAATACCAAAGCCTTACCTGAAAAGAAGCCAACAAAAAACTGGCTAAAACAGATAGCCAGTAATTGTTTAATCAGTTAAATTACTTCTTCGGACTAAACCACTTAGACTGAATGAAGTCGAGAGTATCATCAAGATTCTCTTCTTCCATGGCAGCAATAGCAAACATATAAGAAGGCATAGGTAGAGCATCATCAGATTCAAACTCTACGGTATCACCATCATTAGCAGTTCCCTTAGCAATATAATATTTATTGTTAGAGAGAAGAAGCAACTTGCCATCCTTAACCATCAAGACCGTACCTTTGATTTTAGCCATATTAACAGAAAGCTCCTTTTCGAATATTATATAAACTTTTACTTAAATAGTGAAACAAAATAAGAAATCCAGCCTTATCTGACTCTAAAATCTCTAGCCTTATTAATTTATTATTCAAATAATCCTGCAATTTAAGGTAATTGTAAGAACCAGTATGATTGTTTCAGCCCATAAATCAAAAGAGTTTCTTTTCATCTAAACAAGTTTCTTTAGATATAATTATTCATAGAGAAAGAAAAAATAATGAAAAAATTATGTGTTGTCTTCCCAGGAAGAAGATATAGCTGTGACCGTTCTCTTCTCTATTATCCATCAAGGATGATAGAGATGGAGGGCTTTGAGATGAAATATCTCCATTATGATGTCCCTAAAGAAAGAAGAGACATGATTGAACTAGATAAGAACATCGAAGAAGCTTATCTATTTACCCTTAATGAATTTAAAGACTTTGATTTCTCCCAATATGGAGAAATTATCTTTGTTTCTAAATCAATTGGAACCGTAGTAGCCTCAAAGCTAAAAGAAATTAAGAAACTTACTAATGTTTATCAGATATTGATTACACCCCTAGACCTGACTTTGCCTTACATCGAAAACCAAGACTTAATCATCTCAAGTGATGCTGATCACTACCTTATTGATGCTAAAAGCAAACTTCAGAAATACAAAAATGTCTATATATTCAAAGATTTACCTCATTCCTTAGAGTCAAAGACTGATATTAATATCTCATTAGAAGTAAATAATAAGGTTGTCTCCTTAGTCTCAGATTACTTAAAGACCATCTCTAGACAAGAAAAAAATAATTTTTAAAAATAAATTTCTTCCTTTTCTATCCTAAAAACCTTTTGTTTTATTAATGGTTATAAGCCAAGCAACCTTATTTGCTAATTCAACGTTTTCCGATAGTCATCGATTAATAAAATTGAAATGATATAATAAAATAGTTTTGAGTAAGAGTTAATTTTTAGTTCGATCTGAATTGAATTGTTCATTCAAAAGGAGAAAGATTTATTATGTACCAAGAACTCCAAAAGGGCTGGATTGAAGTCATTACTGGACCGATGTTTGCTGGTAAATCCGAAGAATTAATAAGAAGAATCAAAACTTTATCATATGCTCATCAGAAAATAATGGCTTTTAAGCCTGCTATTGATAACCGCTACGATAAAACCGCTATTGCCTCTCACGATGGTGATAAATATGAAGCTTATGCCATCAAAGAAGCTAACGATATCCTGAAATTAGTGAAACCTGATACCCAGGTTGTAGCTGTTGATGAAGTTCAGTTCTTCGGAAAAGAAATAATTCAAATCTGCGAGGATCTAGCCGATAAAGGCGTAAGAGTAATCGTAGCCGGACTTGATATGGATTTTAGAGGAGAGCCTTTTGGACCTATGCCTCAGCTATTAGCAAGAGCAGAGTTTGTTACTAAACTTACAGCTGCCTGTACTGTCTGTGGCTGTGCAGCTACTAGAACTCAAAGAATCATCAACGGACATCCTGCTGACTATAACGATCCTGTCATCTTGGTTGGTGCAAAAGAATCCTACGAAGCTAGATGCCGTAAGCATCATATTGTTCCTAATAAGCCTAAATTCAAAGCCTAAAACATTTTTTTGCCTTTTTAACAAATAAATAATTTCTTTTCTAATAATGAGTAGTCATTTAGAATATAGATATGCATTTTAAGAAAAAATATAAAATTAATAACAAGCCTTCTGATAAAGAGACTGAAGTCACTGAGAACAAGGATCCTCAGTCCATTTCAATTGACACCTATGAGCAGCAGTCTTTAGAAGCTAATAGCAAAAAAGAAGAGGAGTCCAAGAAGGAGACTAAACCAGTTACCAACAATACTGATAACGAAGACAACGAGTTCAAAACTATTGATGCCTCTGACTCTAACAGTAAGAACTCCGCTGCCGATAATGAAGAACCGCTTCGTCCGGGAACTGGCGAACAGCCAGTAGCCGGAAATAAAGCTGATGAATTAAGAACTTTAAGCCCTAAGACTGCTTTAATGAAAGCCGTCAATGTAAAAGCCTTAAAGAAACTAAGTAAGCAGAATAGGAAAAAAAGCAATAAAGACAAGAAGCAGTTCAAGCTTTTTGGCATTCATAAAGTCAAAAAGCAGTCCGGTTCAGTTAAAACTTTGCCTAGCGACTTAGCTCGTTACGAACCTGATATTTTAGTTGGACTTAGCACCGCTCAAGTCGCTGAAAGAACTGCTCAGGAATTAACCAATAAGACTAGAGTCTCTAATTCTAAGAGTTATTTAAAAATTGTCTTAACAAATATCTTCACTTTCTTCAATATGATTGAATGGGCAATCGCAATTGTTTTAATGGTCTTCCAAAGATATTCCTCGGCTCTCTTTATCTGGGTAGCTGTTGTCAATACTATCATCGGTATTGTTCAGGAATGCCGTGCTAAACAGACTATTGATAAATTAAAGCTTGTAACTGCTCAGAACATCAAAGTGGTCAGAGCTGGCAAAGCTTCAATTATCTCGGCTGACCAGTTAGTCCTAGATGATATCTATGTCTTAAACAACGGTGATCAGATTCCTACTGATTCAATTCTTAAAGAAGGGTCAATGGAAGTCAATGAATCGCTCTTAACCGGTGAATCACTCCCTATCAAAAAAGCCGTTGGAGACTCAATCTTAGCTGGCTCTTTTGTCGTTTCCGGTTCAGCTATCTGCCAAGCTAAATCAATCGGTGATTATAACTATGCTTCTGGCTTACAGGCTAAGGCAAAGGAATATTCCAAGCCCCAGTCGGAATTGCTTAGATCTCTTAACCTAATTATTAGAGTAGTTGCCTTAATCATCTTACCAGTCGGTGGAGCCTTGTTTGGAACCCAGTGGATTAAACTGGCTGCCGATAATCCTACCTGGACAAGCTGGCAGATTGCCGGAGAAGCCTTTGGAAAAGTCTCTGGTTCTATGATTGGTATGATTCCTGCCGGTATGTACTTATTAACTTCAGTAGCCTTAGCCGCCGGAGTCATGTCTCTAGCTAAAAAGAATACTCTAGTTCAAGATCTTTACTGCATTGAAATGTTAGCGCGAGTCAATATTCTTTGCTTAGATAAAACTGGTACTTTAACAGATGGAACAATGAAAGTCGATGAAGTCTTAGTCATCAACAAAGACTTCGACTTGAACATGGTTATGGGATCATACTTGAATTCCTTCCATGAGAATAACCAAACCTCCATTGCTTTATCACAACGATATCCTCTTAAGAAAGACTATATTCCACGAGCAACTATTCCTTTCTCCTCAGCCAGAAAATTCTCCGCTGTCACCTTTGAAGATCTAGGGACCTTTATTCTTGGTGCCCCTGAATACATCTATAAAACCAAAGACAGGACAGTTACTAGATACATTGCCGAGAAAGAATCAAAAGGATTCAGAGTCGTCATGCTTTGCCACTGCGACAAAGAGATTCAGCATAACGAAATTGATGGAAAAATCTATCCTGTTGCTGTCTTTGTTCTAGAAGATCATATCCGCCCTGAAGCTCCTAACACCATTAAATGGTTTGTTGATAATGGCGTTAAGATTAAGATCATCTCCGGCGATAACCCCTTAACAGCTTCGGAAATTGCTCAAAAATGCAAAGTCCCTGAAGCAGAAAAATGTATCTCCTTAGAAGGACTATCAGTAAGAGAAGTATCAGATATAGTCGATAAATATACTGTCTTTGGAAGAGTCTCTCCTGAACAAAAGGCTGCTATCATCAAACAGTTGAAGAAAGAGAAAAACACCGTTGGTATGACAGGCGATGGTGTTAATGATATCTTAGCTATGAAAAACGCCGACTGCTCTATCGCTATGGCAAATGGCGCTAGTGCCGCAAGAAACGTAGCTCACTTAGTACTACTTGATTCTAACTTTGCCTCTATGCCTTCAGTCGTTCAGGAAGGCAGAAGAGTTATCAACAATATTCAGCGATCCTCCTCACTCTTCTTGATGAAAACAATCTTCACAATTGTCTTTACAGTCATTGTCCTATTGACCTTCCTTAATCATGGCAATGGTATTGAATACCCCTTTGAGACTAACAACATCATGATTATGGAAGTCATCGGTATTGGAGCCCCTTCCTTCTTCTTAGCTTTGCAGAAGAATGATCAACTGATAACTGGTCATTTCTTAAAGAATACTTTTTCAAGAGCCTTGCCTGGCGCTATTTGTCTGATTCTAGCTATTGCCCTAAACTATGTCTTTAAGTATTCCGGTAACTTCCTCGATCCAACCGGTATTGAATCCTACGATAAGATTGCCTTTACTACTTTCTGCTCAATAACTATGGCCGTAATTTCAATGGCAATGGTCTACTCCTGCTGTTCACCCTTTAATACCTATAGAAGGGTTCTGTATATTGCTTTATGGGTAGGCTTCATTATCTTCGTCTTCGTTCTCCCTTATCTACCGGCTATGGCTAATCAGCCAGATGGTAAGAACTATACCTATTGGAATATGTCGATGGAATTCACTGGTATCGACTTCAGGTACATGAATAAGACTATGTGGCTGTTATTAATCATCTATGGCACAGGAGTCTCAGCACTATTAGGATTACTGATGGTCCTATTCTCACCGATGAGAGGAGAAGGCGGATCAGTCTTCTTCAAAGCATTCTTTGGAAAGAAAAAGCTTGCTAAAGAAAACCAGTCTGAATCTAAAAACTGCACTTATACAGATCAAGAAATAGCTCCTAAAGATAACAATTCCAATACGGCACAACAATAAAATAAGAGCGCTTTTTAGCACTCTTTTTGGTCTAGCAACTACACATTGCTACTCCTTTTTTCCTATAAGAATATAATTAGGGCATCATGAATAAAGAAAATGATAGAAAAGAAGCCTCCATCAAAGAATCGTTTAAAGCTATAAACTACATCTTTAAGATAGCTTTCCATTCATCTAAGAAATACGTCTTCTTTTTTGTGACTTATATTCTTACTTCCATACTAGCTCCTCTAGTCCTGCTTTTTATTCCAACACTGGCAGTTTATTTCTTAAGTGTTGAAAAAAATCTTACTAAATTCGCCATTTATCTTTCTATAGCCTTTGCCGCTTATATCGGTATATCTGGTACTTCTCATTATGTTTCTAGCCGCTACGATATTGAAAACACTCTTATTAGATTAAAGGACTTCTTTACGGCCTTCATAAATAAAAGCTTAGTCTGCGACTATAGCTACTATGAAGAGAAGCAAGGAAAAGAAGATAGAAAGAAAGCTGAACACTGTTTAGATTCTAACTGGTTAGGAGTAGAACTAATCATGAAGGATGTCCCCTTATTCCTCATCAATTTCCTTTCCTTAATCATCTATATTGCCTCCTCTTCCTTAGTTTCCTATCAAATAGTCTTAATCATGCTAGCGATGGTAATAGCTAACTTCCTTTTAGGGTATCTCTCAACATTAATCTATAACAAATATATCGATAGAACTGGTAAATCCTATAACCGCATAGATTACCTCTACCGAACAAGCAAAAACGAATTAAAAGGAAAAGATATTAGAAACTATAACCTGGCAGGTCTCTTTAATAGTTTCTTCATAAAAGAATTTAATCTCTTAAAGAAATATACATTAATACAAAGAAGCATAGTAATACTTCCTAATCTTTCCAATAGTCTATTAGGCTATATAAGAGACTTGGTTGCTTATTCAATATTAATAACTGGTGTCGTGAATAAATCTTTATCAGTGGCTCAGTTTACTTTATTGATTGGTATTGTTAACGGCATCTCTACTTACCTAACCGATCTATTCGATGACGTTAATGACATAATGGTTGCCAGTAAAGATACTCTTCAGTATCTGAAGTTCATCAACGCACCTTCAGCTTTCAACCATAATAAAGGCATCGATATCAATTCTGTCTCTAAGCCATTAACTGTTGAATTCAAAAACGTTTCTTTTAAATACCATGACAGTAAAGACAACACCATCGAAAATGTTTCCTTTAAGATCAACGCCGGAGAAAAGATTGCCTTAGTGGGAGCAAACGGAGCCGGTAAAACCACTATCATAAAATTACTTTCGGGATTCTATAAGCCAACGAGTGGTGAAATCTTAATTTCCGGTCATCCTATCAGCGATTTTAATATTGATGAATACTATCGTCTGCTTTCCATCATCAATCAGGATGTCGAAGTCATCGGCGTTCGAATCAAAGATATTGTCTCTTCTCAGTACTTAGACAAGAATATTGATGAAGAAAAGGTTGTTAAGTGCTTAAAAGAAGCTGATTTATTTGATAAAGTAGATTCTCTTCCTGAAAAGGATAGGACTTACTTAACTCAAAATCTTGATAAAAGCGGTATTCAACTCTCCGGTGGTGAAAGCCAAAAACTAATGTTAGCAAGAGCTTTATACAAAGACGGAAGCTTTTTAATGCTTGATGAACCCACTAGTGCTCTTGATCCTATAGCAGAAGGAAAGCTCTACGAGCAATATGCTTCCTTGTGCTATAACAAGACTTCTTTGTTTATTTCTCACCGTCTCTCATCCACAAAATTCTGCAATAACATCATCTATCTTAAAGACGGAAAGATTGTTGAAGAAGGAACTCATGAGGAATTGATGAAGAAGAAAGGTGAGTATTATCATGTCTTCTCAATTCAATCCCATTATTACAAAAACCAAGGAGAACTAAATGAAAGCCTTCTTTAAAATCCTGAAATATGGTCTTAAGTTGTCACCGCTTTATCTTTTCTCCCTCTTTATTAATGATATCGTAATAGCCTTAAATCCTTTTGTGACTCTCTTTTATTCTGGGAAGATCCTTGATTATCTTCTAAGCAATACAAGTGTTGATATCATCATGAAAGAAGTCTATATCTTCTTAGCTATTACCTTAGGATTGAATATCATCAAAAATAGAGAAGGAGGAACAATAGTGTTGGCATTTCGGCTCTGACATCGGCCGAGTTTCCGTTCTGATGGTATAATTTTCCTGCTGCATTAGGACCAGTTCAAGGCTCGGCATCCGCTAATGCAGCAATTCCCGGATGCCCTGCCCTGAACCGGCCGGAAAGGATTTTCCGGTGTCCGAGAAAAAGATCGACCGACGAAGTATGCGTATAACTGTTTTCGCATGCTGCCCTTTCTGCGGAAGCGGGAAGGTGACGAAGTACGGGAAGGAAAAGAACGGGGCGCAGAGATTCCGCTGCGCTTCATGCGGGAGGACGTTCACGGGAAGGGAGAACACGGTTCTCTTCTCCTCGAAGGTCTCTCCGGGACATATCAGAAGAATGCTCTCGATGCTGATGGAAGGGACGACAATCCGGCAGGCCTGCCATCAGTCGAAGGTATCCCTTCGGACAGGCGTTCTCTACCTCAGGAAGTTCCAGGCTCTGATAAGTCCCGGAAGCCACCATTTTATGGGCTGGAACGGCTGGGCTGACGAGACTTACGCCAGCGCTCCGATGAAGGAACAGAAACCTGGGAAAGGCGTATCCGTCCTGACCGGAAGAAGAAAGAAGAAGGCGGGACTGAGCAGGAATCTCATTCCGATTTTCTGCGGCGTCGACGATGAGGGACGCTGCTTTGCGGAAGTCGGGGACGGGAGAGGGGTTCCGGGCGTCGAAGAATGCAGGAAGCATTATCAGGGGAAGTTCCGTCCGGGATCCACCGTCACACACGACAGCGGGAACTACGGCGATATTTTCGCCGGCTGCAAGGAGATTGAGACGGACTCGGATTCCGCAGAGGCACACGACCTTCTCAATCCGATCAACCGCTTCACGAACCTGATCCAGCGCTGCTTCAAGGTGCATCTGAGGATCCGCAGGAAGAACATCCAGAAGTGGCTGAACGTGGTCTGCTTTATGTACGAGAACCACCTGGAGACTTTCGACGAGCTTTGGGACTGGGTTTCCGTAAGAATATTTTTTTCCGGGAAAACCCTCAGAAGGAAGGACATTTAGATGGCCTCATCAACACTATTGTTCCTTCTTCTAAATATTTTTAGAGGTAGTAATAAAATCCCCATTTCTTTTTTCCCCATTTGTAGTCATTACATTATCAACAATATCGTTTAAATCAACGGTGTGTGCTTGTATTTCTTAAACTCTAGAGTGCACGTGAGGGATGAATCTCTTTCCGAAGAGTTATAATAATCAGGCTGCCTTTGGCAGCTTTTCAAAGCCCTTTGGGGGAAGCGAGC
>Ga0265294_10009855_pt1 | contig 10955 bp, 7 predicted proteins | sample MunlanPumphouse3_FD_192504 | JGI IMG/M metagenome (GOLD analysis project Ga0265294, IMG submission 192504) | Groundwater microbial communities from a municipal landfill in Southern Ontario, Canada - Pumphouse #3 | ecosystem: Environmental > Aquatic > Deep subsurface > Groundwater | place...
GAAACACATACCTTATCGCACAGTCGGTATCAAAAAGCCTGTTCTCGAAAATAAGAACCTTAGCGGCATGTTCGTCATTACCTCCAAGATATACTCTGTCACGGTCAATGAGTCTGAATGTAGTATAGACTGAGTTTCTTGAAAAGTTCGACCCTGCTTTGTGCGCGTTTATCGTAGCCTTACTTTCTCCGCCTTCGATTATAGCTACAAATGAAGCACCCCCGTCCTTCATTCCGAAAACGGGAAGCATGACATTTTCATTGCTCTGTCTGTTATTCTGCAGCACATAAGAGGTCTGCGACAGATCAAGACCATAAACAGGAAGCGATATCTCGTTTCGTCCTGTATCATTATTACTGAAATTCATCAGTGCGCCGCTTCCGTCAGGCAGGAAAATATAACCTTCATCGTCTTGTGTCTGCTGACCGAATGACTCTAAAACAGAGATCTCAAACGGAGGAAAATCACTGGAAAACTCAATGAATTCATTTGGCAAAGAAACCTTTAGGCTGTCTGTTTCCAGTGAATATTTGAGCACTACAGTAAAGAATGCTTTGGATGTGGCTTCAGTAGGAAATCCGAACTCGATCTTGTCCTGAACAAGGTCCTCATACGTATAGCCGGCTTTTGCCATCAGGCTCAGGATGTTTTCATAGTTGTTTTTACCTTTAGGCTTGATCTTCCAGGCATTATCCTTCTCATAATACTTATAATACTCATCTAGTTCTTTAGCATCGTCCTCATTAAGTTTGTTCAGGAATTTGTCGGTATATCTCTCATTTGACAGTACCTGCGGGACATCGTCAAGAGTCTTTTCATAATCGCCTAATCTGTATCTTACATAAAGCTCTCCGTCGATCAGAAATGCATCTGACTGACCTTTGTCGACACAATCTTCTTTACTTCTCATCTGCAAAAGAGATCCTGACGCATCGTAATATTTCAGAATGAACTGATCTTGTAATGTAACATTCATGGTCTTGGGTTCGGCATTAGTCGACCATATAACATCATTTTTAATATCCTCAACAATAACGGACATATCATTCTTAAGGAAAAGGCTGAATCTGTCGTTTGCGATAACAGGCATGTCATCAGCCGGTGTAACAGATCCGGTGAGTTCAGGACCTGTGTACAGCTTATCTTTAAGCCCGTCAGAATCAGTACATCCACTTGTAATAAGTGTCAATGCCAGGGATGCTGCTATCAATAATGTTTTCTTGCGCTTGTTCAAACTATCCCCCTTAAGTCCGCAGTGCTATTTCACGATATATCGTATAAACGAAGCTTCCAAGTTCCTGCAAAAGACTGAAAAACAGAAGGCAGATGAATATTATTATAGCTGCACTTGCCGTTGTAAGAACAAGTGTCCAGAGCATTTTGCCTATACTGTATTCATGGATCACCTGTATACCGAGAAATATCATAAGCAAAGTCCACACAACTCCAGTGATATCGAAGATCGTAAGATAAGCCATATCTTTCAGCGAAAGTATATTGGATATCAGGGGTGATGCAAGATTGAATAGGATCATAGGTACCAGCGAGTAGCACACCACCATAAAAATGTCATAGAATGTACCTTTGCCATCCATAAGTGTAGTTATCGCCCAATTTGAAATACAAAACAACAGGATCGGCAATATCAGGATCTGTATCTGAAAAAGTATATCGAGAGGAACATTATAATTATTATTAAAAATGAATCCCCTGGTCTGCCTGTTGAATATGATAGCACCTAACGCGAGAAGAATCAGAAACACACCGGTTTTAAGGCTTGCTTTCTTCTCATGTTTCATATCCCAAAAGCCATCAAGAGGGTGACGCAAAATGTAAAATGCAAATTTCATACGCTCCTCTCCTCTCCTTCAGGCACTTTTCTCCTGATTTTTTTTAACTTAACATACCTGCTATGTACGATCGCCGTTATTGCTAAAATAACAGCAGTGATCAGAAGGCTTAACGCGATATTGTCAAAATGTGTGTTGAGCCACACGTTTTTATATTCCTGATAAGCTTTTGAATAGCCGGACTTCACGTTTGCCTTCTTAAAATACTCCATAGCTTCTTTATATGATTCGAGTCTGTACAATCCATATCCTGCTTTAACATAAGCAAGATCAAAGTAACTGTTTCTCTTAAGTATCTGTTTCCAGAGCCTGACACTTTCTTCATATCTCTGATCGAAATAAGCCTGCATAGCGCTCTGTATCAATTTGGCATATTCAGTAGGCTTAAATGTGATCACTTGACACAGGGTCCTGTCCAGAACCATTATCGAACCGTCTATATACTGGATCGCTGAAGGCGATTCAAATGAGCCCTCCTGTCTTGTCCCGATGTTTCCAAAGACAAAAAGCATATTACCGTCAGGGTCATATCCGAAAACACGTCCGCGTTTACCATCAAGTACGAAATAGTTTCCGAAATCATCATTGGTTATATCAACAAACGATGATGGTCCGGTGATGACTTCACTGTAATTGCTGTACCCAACGTATAGGACATCACCTGCGACCTCCAGCGAACCGTTTATGGGATTTCTAACAAGAACATCATTTCCTGAAGGATTCAACCGCCTGATCGGACTGTTTACATTCATGACGGATGTTACCGCATATATGAACCCCTGATGATCGAGCGAGAAATTTGTGTATTCAACAGGAACAAAAGATGACAGTTTTCCTTTCTGTTCTTCGCTCATTATCTTTTTCCAGATAAGTTCGATAGCCGAAGGCACGACCCTGTTACTGCCGATAAACCCTATAAATTTCCCTGATTCTGAAAACTGAAGGATCCCATCGAAAACATTTTTACACAAAACAAAAAGACGTCCCGAAGAATCTACAAGTAATTTACGGGGAATAAACTGAAATCCGTCATCAAGAATATCGGTCTGAATCTGAGGATCCTTCAGTATAGTCACATTACTACCGGCCTGATCCATTATTACAACTCTTGAATTTCCGGTGTCAGCAACAAACAGTTTCCCGGAATCATCAACGAAGATCCCTTCCGGTTTGCTGAACGTTTCTGTTCCTTCACCAAGCAAAGGTCTTTCAAATCTATCAATCGTGCGGATCCATTTGAATCCGTTGTCAAAAACATAAATACTGTTAGCTCCTGCGTCACAAATGTAGAAATTACCGTGTTTGTCCGTTGTCATATCTTCGGGCTGGACCAGTTCGACTCCGAGAGATGTTGATGTATGGACCTTGTCAGTCAGATATGAAGGCGGTGCTGAAACGTCGATGACGCCTTGGTTGGTATAGGAGTATAGATACGATTCTCCGCTGACTTGTGTTGTTGTAGCTGATATCATCAGACAGATGATCAGGATAACAACTGATGAGTTATGAAATTTTCCGGATCTCGGCGCTGTTGATCTCATCATTCTTTTATCCCCGAATAAGCCATAGTGTTTATGATCCTTGTCTGATTGAACATAAAAATCGCAGCAGGAACTATAAGCATTAGAACGCCAACTGCCTGTGCTGCACCTATTCTGACCATTCCCCCGCTGGTTATCTGTGTGAGAGCATAAGGAAGAGTTTTAAGCTGTTCGTCATAGACATACTGGGAATTATTCTGTGACCATATCTGTTGGAACATCAGGATAACAACTGTTAGCCATGCAGGTTTTGACATAGGCATTACGATCTTCCAGTAAATACCCCCTTCCGAACATCCGTCGATCCTAGCAGATTCGATAAGAGTGTCGGGTATCGTAGTCATGAAGTTTTTCATAATGAAAAGGCCAAGAGCAGATCCCATGTTCGGAATTATTACCGCCCAGTATGTGTTAAGCCAGCCAAAAGACGAGATCGTCAGATAATTGGCTATATCATTTATTGCTGCAACAAACATTAGTGACATAAGGATCAGAGTGTTGAATAGTTTCATTAAAGGTATTTTGAGTTTAGCCATGGGATATGCAGCCATCGAAGCCAGGAGCACATGTCCTGCCGTTGTTATTACTGCAGTGAAAACAGTATTGAATGCATACCTTTCAAAAGGGACCCAGGTGGTTTTCATCAGATTGAACAGCATCCTGAAATTGTCGAAGGTCGGATGTTCTGCGAATATTCTCGGTGGATAATAGAAAAGTTCATTTATCGGCTTCAACGACATATTAACAGACATCAGTAGCGGTACGAAGCTGAATGCAGCCAGTATGCCGATGATGATAAGCATCATGAAGTCGCCGTATGTTTTCCGGTTTCTTTTAGGTGCATCGTTCAGCCGAAATCTTCTCATCATCCGCCAACCTTTCTCAGCCCGCGCAGAACGAGCCGGTTAATGGTTATCATGAAAATGAAGAGCAGCACCGCTATTGTGCACGCATAACCGCGTTCGACCCTGTATACACTGTAATCAAGCATATGCGTCATGATAAGGTGTCCTGAATAATTCGTACTTGGGAATCCTGCAAGATTCATAGAAACTGCCGTATTAGCAAACATAGCCGTTATCTGCAGAACAGCAGCAGTCATAAGATGCGGAGCCATAAGCGGTATCGTTATATAAAACACTTCCTGAAGACGATTTTTAACACCGTCGATCGCAGCTGCTTCATAGTATTGAACATCCACCGTAGAAGCACCGGCTCTCATTGCAAGAAATCCCGTCCCCATGCTCATCCACAATTGAACAGCAATAATGAGCATCAGAACATATTTATCAGTCGTAAACCATTGTATCGGTTCAGTTATGATCCCAAACCGCATCAAGGAGCTGTTGATAAAGCCGTACATATCTCCTGAGAATATAATGCCCCAGATCGTATATACAGTACCTGAAATGGTAGGAACATAAAAAATAAATGTCAGTATCCCTTTGAGATATTTGTTAAGGTCATTGATCGCCCACGAAGCAAAGAATGACAGGGCATAACCAATAGGACCAGTAACAAGAGCAAATATGACCGTGTTTTTAACTGCAAAAGAAAATACTTCATCATTGACAAAAAGGTTTCTGTAGTTTGCAAAACCAATGAAAACAGGTGCCTGCAGAACACTGTATCTTGTAAAGCTCAGTGCGATCGATATAAAAACAGGCAGCACAGTAAACGTAAGAAAAATAATCATAAAAGGAGCCATAAGCGCGTATGCTGTCTTATACTTTTTGATAAGAGCCCAGTTTCTTTGAAATTTGTTCGGTTCTTTCATCATTACTCCAATCCAAATTCCATGCGTTTGTACCGTATTTCCTTATTGATCTTATCCACCTGGTCGAGAATGGTTTCTCTTGCGTCTTCACCGGTATTGATAACCGATTTGATCGCATTATCGACACTTCTCCCAACATAATAGCCTCCGGGGACCTCCGGGATACCTACAACATACTTCCATTGCTCACCGATCTGTCTGGAAGCATTTGTTGACCAGCCAAGCTCATTCATCGCCTCTTTGTTCGCAGTCGGCCATCTCGCCGAAGCTCCCTGCAAGGCTTCGATTTCACGCCCATAATCGATTTGTGTCCTGGCAGAAGTCCACCATTTTAGGAACTCCCAGGAGTCATATGGATCTGAAGCATTCTGAAAAATAATACATGCTGTCCCCACACTTGAAACTGATCTGTCTATCGACCCGTCTGATCCAAGTGTCCCGGGAACAGGTGCCATCGCCCATAAACTCTGAATTTCGGGAGCAGCAAGAACAAGCGTGTTATAAAACGTATATTGATTTATCAGCACCGGCATCTCACCAGTACGGAATCTGTTGATATCGCTGTAAAATTTGGGGAAATTGTACTTATTGTAAAACTCCGACCACTTTATAAAGCATCTGACTGCCTCGATCGAATCCAGTGTACAGTATTTCCGGTTCTGATCATAGATCGAAGCTCCGTTTTGAAGAAGCAATGAAGCAAAGACCGCGTTTATGCTCGTTGCCTGACTTCCGGATGTTGTTGCCGCCGGTGAGGGAAGGCCGATCTCCATATTTTGTTCCTGAAGCACGGGTATCATTCTGTAAATATCGTCCCATGTCTTAGGCACTTCCAGCCCTGCTTCTTCAAGTATGTCCGTTCTGTAGAAAAGCATCGGGAACATTTGCTGCTCAGGTAATCCAAATATCTTATTCCCGAATCTGAATGGTTCAATAGCACTATCATCAAATCTCTCAAGTACTTCATCGATATCCGGGAAACAATTCAGATCCACCAGAGCATCTCTGATACCATAGTTGAGTGGTTGAGCCTGATCCATAAATATAGCAGCATCCGGTCCTGTTCCGCTTGAAACAGCCTGCAGGAGTATACTCATATCAACCAGTTTTAGTTTCAGACCGATGTTGTTCTGTGAAGTAAATGTACTGTCCGCCATATTCTTGATTATCATAGCCTGATCTCTTCCGATACCAAGCCATAGACTTACTTCGCTATTGATCTGTTCATCATCGGTCAGACCTTCGATAGCAAAATAGTCATGGATAAATGAATAGAAAAAACCGGTCATCGTTGACCACAACTTATAAAAGAATGATGCTTCAGCCTGGGGGAGTGTTGTACCGACAGGAGCAAAATACAGATAATCTATTACCAGAGGGACCTCACTTGCCGACGCAAGCCATGATGAAAGGTTATTGATGTTGTCACTGAGATCATTGATCCTTTCCGGGACAGTATCAGGATATTGCAGCATACTTTTAAGCTGAACAACGAGTTGATCGATATACCGGGATTGCTCACCTTTGATACTTGCTGCCTGAACTATCCTCTCTTCAATACTCTCAAGTTCTTCGATGCATGAACTTATCCGGTCAAACAAGTCAGGTATATTTTTCTCCAGATCATAATCTCTCAGCGGATCAGGGAAACTGCCCACGATCATTTTGATTTGTCTGTAGAGTGAATTCAATTCGTTTACGACCTCACTCACATCACCGAGAATGTCAGTAAGATCACCGATCACAGCTTCAAGCTTGATCGTATGTTTACCTTTTGTTAGATAAAACTCATAATCTCTGTCCTGGTCACCGAGAGTTATCATCTGCCAGTTAAGACCATAATTGACAGGGAAAGATGCTGCTTCAGCAAAAGGTATCTCTCCGTCGATATACAGCCGTCTGCTTGCCGCAGCTCCGGAAACGTATGCTTGTTTTACTCTCAGAGAAATAGTATAAAGCGCATCTTCAGGAACATCGATCTCCCATTCGATCCACTGATGGCGATATCTCCAGGAGTTCCCGCCAATAGAGTTCAAAAGTATTTTCTTAACATCGAAAGGCGAATTGATCGGTGAAGTGCGATCCTCGATCGCATATAGTGTAGGATCGGATTTTCTGACCGCATCTTCTCCCTCTATCAGGATCGGTTCTTTTGCAGCAGGATATTCTCCCTCCTGATACTTTCCGCTTAATTCGCTATATGTGATCAGCGGCTTAATAGTTGTCAGTGTTATATCCGAAACTGCCATTGGCTCAGATACTGATTCAAAGGTAAGAGTATGATCACCCTTAGAAAGATAAAGTTTCAGACTTTCATCTCTGTAACCAAGCGAACTTTTAAGAAGAGAGCTTGTCCATCTTCTCTCCTCGATCTGCGGTCTTCTGTATTCGTTTCCTGAAGGTGTATAAATTTTATGATCGCCTTCATTTATCCAGGTCCTGCAAAACTCAATATTCCGGGCTTCCCGAAAAGGGATCACCCCATCGAGATAAAGTGCTCTTTCTACTGACCCGCTTTTGCCCGGAATGTTGTAATATGTAACGAGAACATCATAGACTCCGGGTAACTCAACATTAAGATTCCAGCTGATTTTACCGGTATCACCTGTATCAACGGCGGTTTGTCCGTCTATATCGACAAGTTCTGCCTGCATCCCATCATCGGTCGAAAAGTCGCTTATGTCGATGTCTACAGAAACACCATAAGGTGCATTTTCCTTTTCATTCAAATACTCACTGTAATCCTGAAGGCCTTTGACCGATGATCCTTCATTTACGATAGCACCGGCTGAAGAGAGCATAGGAAAAGACAGGATCGCTGATCCAATAATAATGCTTATCGATGCTTTTACAGACCGGAAAATCATCGTGTCAAACCTTTCACTAATTTGCATGTTTGTTATTCCTGTCCTGCTTTTATTATATGCAGGACAGGAATAAATTAATATATCGGGTTAAACAGAGTGTGTCAGTTGATGTTTAGAGACTCATCGATTTTAGCCTGGATCTGATTATCAACTGTTGCAATTGCAGCTGATGGAGTCATATTCCCGGCAACGACTTCAGCGAAAATGTCTCTTGCGACGAGCGAACCAAGTGATATAGCCAGATCAAGTGATGGTTTTTCAATAACACCATCTCTCATATCGAGGAGAAAATCCACATCCTTCATATCCGTATAAGTCATAGAAAGAAGAAGTTCCCTGTACTCATTAAGGTCAAATTCATAATATGCATCTCCCCTGGACTCATCCCAGGTCGTCTGTGCGTACATCCAGAATTCGGCAAGGTCATCTGCAGGATATGTAGTTTTAGCAGGAATTGCCCAGTAGACGAATGATGCTGTTGTATTGTAAAGAGCTTTACTCTCGTTAAAATCCGCTATCGGGGCAGTTACTACTCCGAAGTTGTCCATTCCAAGAGTCTTTAAACGTTCTCCGTTCTGTGCGTAAGTAAAAAGAGTTTGTCCGTCCAGAAATCCGTTCTCAGCTTCATCCATTGCTTCAGGGCCCTGTGGCCATAATCCGAGTAAAGCTCCGTTCTGTGCCAGCTTCTGGATAAATTCGACAACAGCAAGATTAGAAAACTGTGAATCAGTATGAGTGAATCCATTATAATACTTACTGTCATTATCATCGAATACAACAGTTTCAACTCCATTGGCAGCACCGAGAACTGCGTCAAGGTTAAAAATAGCTGAGCCAAATCTGTTCTTGGAGGAATCTGTTGCCGCTATGCAGTAATCATAAAATGTATCCCAGTCCCATGTACCGGCAAGAGCAAGTTCCTGGGGATCCTGCAGTTTCAATTCCTCCAGTATGGTTCTGTTGTAAAACAGATTAAGAGTAGGAAGAACGACACGGCTCCTGGGATTAAGGCCGTAATAATGGCCTTTGAAGTAGCACATATCGGTCATCCAGTTGCTTCTTTCTTCCTCTGTCATAGCATCAAGATATTTATCTGTCTGGGTGAGTATGTTCTGATTGATAAGGCCGACATGGTTCCAGGAATGTGACATGATGATATCGGCATATACCGTTCCTGACAAGCTGTTTGATATAACCTTACTAAAGTGATCTGACTGAGCTGTAACGAGCCACTCAACATCGCAGTTGAATTTCTCTTTTGCCTTCTCAAACGAATTGTAAAGAGCATCTTCACCGGTCGATTCGCCCAATTCAGGACCTGTTTCAGACCATGAAGCGACAACAATGGTACTACCTTTGAAATCTGCTGCTGGTGACTCAGTACTACTCTCCTGACCTGAAGATGATGGAGTCGGGGTTTTCTCACCGCATGATGTTACAGTAAGCAACATCAGTAGAACCATAGATATTGAAGTAAAACGTATCAGCATATTCTTCATTACTTAAGCTCCTTCTGTCTTTCTTTTCTTCATGTAAATAAGTGTTCCTGCTCCGCCGCCAACAATCACAATTGTAATAAGAATGATCCACCAAACCGATGATTTCCGAGACTTATCATCTGCAGCGGATGAAGTCTCACCGGACGCTTCATCTGATGTTTCATCTGATTGCTCCGAAATACTCTCTGAAGCAACACTAGATGCATTAGTTCCAGATGATTCTGTCTCCGACATTTCATCAGACGTTTCCTGAGAAGTTTCATCTAAATCAGGCTGTTCCGAAATAGCAATTGAAGCTGATGCAGATGATGATACTGAAGAGGCCGGTGTTGTGGGAGTATTCGACGCAGCTGGTGTTGATGTGACTGAAGCTGAAGCTGTTGTTCCGGAAAGAGTCAGATGAGAAAACCCGATCCAGTTAGGTGTCCATTCAGCATAAGTTGCTATAGTAACATATACATCCTTCCCGTCCTTAGCCCATTGGCTCAAATCGAAAGAGTATTCCTGTGCTGTATCAGGAGGGTTTGGAGTCAAAGTCGGTATCACGGCTACTTTATCTTCATAGTCCAGCCAGTTAAGTCTGTCATAAGAATAATCTTCTTTAAAAACATATATACGCATCCAGTACTTCTCACCGCCGTCTATCCATTCCTGAGCTGTGTAATCACCGTCGTCGTACGTTCCTATCCTGCCAATCAGATCCAGATCTAGTGTTTGAATGGTTTCATCAGCTTGTGCTGTTATCTTGTATGTTATGTAACCGACATAATAACCGTCACCATTCGACAACAATCCATCGGATCCCCAATATCTCCAGTTATCCTCTTCGTATGCCCCGACAGATTCAACTCCTCCTCGATCGCGCAGTCTGCCGGACCGAAGGCCTGAAAAATCCTGATCAGTAAAAACGATCTTCTCCTCTGCACTAATAGTGACAGAGAAAGTTGAACCAATCAACAATATAATAGATAGAGATATTATAAGTATCTTTTTCATAGAGTAACCTGTCTTTCTTTATTGTATGAGTTCAAGGGTACCTGATAAAACTACCCGATACCCCTGAGAATATCCAGTACTACTACTATTTCTTTCTGTTCTTAAGCATTGTAACAGAAATCAGGCCGGCTGATAATAACATTGGCACCATCGGTAATGTTGATCCGGTTGTAGGGTTTTCATCAGAACTGCTGGCGGATTCTGTTGGTTCTGCAGTTGGATCAGGAGTTTCTGTAGGATCCGGTGTCTCCGTAGGATCAGGTGTAGATTCCTCAAGATCAGTAAAATCAGCTGTCAACAACAATGAACGGTAACCTATCCATTCAGGGCTTCCGGTCGTCATCTGGTAAACTGTTACATACACAGCAGTCTTCCCTGATACCTTTGCTGCAAGATCAAAATCGTGGGTATCCAGATAATTACCT
>Ga0265294_10009856_pt1 | contig 10954 bp, 22 predicted proteins | sample MunlanPumphouse3_FD_192504 | JGI IMG/M metagenome (GOLD analysis project Ga0265294, IMG submission 192504) | Groundwater microbial communities from a municipal landfill in Southern Ontario, Canada - Pumphouse #3 | ecosystem: Environmental > Aquatic > Deep subsurface > Groundwater | place...
AACTAACCCCTTAAGTTTGTGTTTATTATAAATTATCGGATAATGCGGTTTGAAATCGTATATTGGCTTATTGTTTTTTAGTAAAAATTCTCTTGTTATCATAGCCATATCATTGAATGTATTTTTGCTTGCATAAACGGTTGAAATCTCCTGCCTTTTATAATAATAAGGTATCGTGCTTAAGTCTATTGGTTTAAGTAAATAAAAGTCATCGTTCATCAATATAAAATCTTCTGAGACATTTGAATTATCAACTAAATAAATTAATTTCTTAAATACATTATATTCTGCAACTTCATGATTGTCTTCATAACTTAAATGATTAACCTTATTATAATTTATAAAGTTGGGTTTTCCGCCTATTATAAACATTTTGTTATATCTATGTCCAAAAACATCTACTGATCTTAATGAATATCTTATTTCATTATCTGCCCAATCAGTTGGAGTATTTTTTAACACATATACTATATCCATTCATTATCCCTTAAATATAATCTTTTTTGCATTTATTTGTGAAATCTTTTGGTTATATAACTTCTCTCCGCAAAAAGTAATTATTTTGTCTTTATTCATATTCAATAATGACATACTATATTCATATCGTTCTTTTGCCATAGCAACTTCATTGATATGAGGGTTCAACAATTCTCCTAATTCAAAAGGAGCTTCTATATTAAACCTCGTTTTTAAGTTCCTGCATACTATATTAGCATGGTCAATTGCTATTTGGTTGCCATTCAAAGATGTATCACTGCTATTATGCTTTCTATATTTTACAAGTATATGATTAATAATATCTTGCTTAATATCACATCTTCTTGATAACCATTCAAAATCTTTAGCAACTTTTGCAACTTTACCTGTTGTATCTAAATCAATTTTAACATTTCTTCTTGTAGCAAGTGTTGGTGCCATAATATGTTGCCTAAATATTAATTGCCTCTGCAATTCTTCATTCTTCATAGTCCAACATACTTTTATACCATTAGTAGCCCCAAAAGTTATTATTCCACCAGAACAAGCATCTAATTGTGGATTATTTTGCAAATATTTAACTTGCAACTCTACCCTGTTTGGTAAAGATATATCATCGTCATGATGGTGGATGATTATATCTCCCTGTGCATTGTTAATCATATATTGCCATTGATCATCATGGTTATATTCTCCAAGATATTTTATTCTTTTGTCATTAGGGAACCAATCCTTTGTCGATATATCAGAACCATGATCACAGACAATAAGTTCCCAATTATTATAGGTCTGTTCATATAACCCTTGCAATAGTTGTTCTATGTATTCCTTTTTACTATTATGACAAGATAAAATAATTGAAGCTAATTTATTTGGTATACTGTGCTTTTTTCTTTGTTCCATCATGACAATATCTTCATGCATCCTTTCCATAAACCTTTTAGTTATGGCTGGAAAATGTAATATATATGCTTCATTTTCATCAATTGTTGCTTTAACTGTTTCATTATAATGTTTGGCTCTCCCCTTGCAATAATGATATTTTATATCTATATATGTTAATTTATCTTGATAGTTTAAATTAATTAGAGATTCGTCATGACCCCAAAAATCTTGAGGATAATCCATGTTCTGCATACATTTTTCTCTAAAATTATCTTCTCTCAAGGCTTTCAGATTCATTAACAAGAAACCTGCCAATGCACATTTTGGATGCCCTGGATAATTATTCGGGAGATAGTGTTCAGTAACACATAAATATGGGCAATCCATATTCCATATATCATCTAATGGCTTTTGTACCATAGTATCGCAGTCTATATAGATTATTTTATCATCATTTGGCAATATTTCAGGTAGCAATAATTTGTAGTAAGTTAATGCTGTCAATCTCTCCTTTTCATTAAATCTTAATTTTTCTAAAAATTCTTTTGGGGCTTCATATACCATATTAGGATATTTAATATCAAGTGGTTCGTTTGATATAACAAGTATCTTTGCATTCGGATTGTGCCTTAACACCGATTCTGCCGAAATGTTTAAATATTTAACATAATTTTTATCTGTTAGGTATACTATTTTCATTATGTCCTCTTTTTTTGTTTCTAATCAAATCATTACTTCCGCAAATAATACATTTATCTATCATATCTCCCATTTACTTTTATTTGGATAATTCATTTTTAAAAAATCTATGATTCGTCCTTTCTGTATGTTTTCTCCTATACTAAAAATATTTCTATCTTTTATCTTTTCTTCAATATCATTTATAGATGTTATTCCTATTATTTTTAAATCTTTAAGATATTCGCCTACAACACCTATATTATTTAAGTATGCACATCTCACCGAAATAGACGTCTCTCTGTTATCTAGCTTTATATATTCCTTAAATACATCAATGAAATCATAAAATTTTTGTCGATTGTAAATTATCGGACAATGTACTGCAAAATCTTTTGTTGGCTTATTTAACTGCTTTAATATCTTTTTGGTATACAACAAAGACCTTGTATGTATATTTGATATTGGGAATGTATCTGGCAGTTCTTCTCTTTTAAAATAAAAAGGATATTCTTCTACTTCAATATCCTTAACAAAGAAATTGTCATCATAATTTAACAATATATCGTCTGATATATCGGTATTCTGAAATGTCCATAATACTTTCATCAAATGATTAATATTAGGAGCATAATTGTCAGAATGATAATTGTAAATTACATTACTATTTAAAAAGTCTGGGGTATATCCAGTGACAAAAACACGGTTATATCCATTGCCATGTTTTTCGAGAGACCTTAATGAGTATCTAAGTTCGTTGTTATCCCACTTACTCCCATTACCTAGTATATATAATACATCCACTCTTTTCTCCCTGAATCTACAATCTTTTTATTTGTGTTTTAACTTCTTCTTAAGAATTTTCCTAATTTCTTTTCTGAAAAATTTTTGGAATCCACTTTTCATACTTCTTACCTCAATGGTTTTATCCATTGTACTTATTTATATCTTTACTTTATTCTTACTCTTTTTATCTTGCCATATCTTCGTCTGTATAGCGTTAATATTAAAAGAGGGTTTTACTCCTTTCCAAGAAATCTTTATTCCATTATTCAAATATTTGATGTTTTCTTGTTTCATTTATCCTCACTTTAAACGCCTCAAACACAAAATACTATATACTACCCCATCCCTTATCTTTTTTATGACTGTTTTTTTCATTTATTCTTCCTCTGATTATTTTTTTATATTTATATATTAAAAGCAATACTGTAATACAGAGAAATTGAATAGCACTATGCTCTGCTGAAACTCTTTTACCTAATATATACACAAATACTTCAACCCCACATACTATAATCACCCATCTTACAATATCCCCAATAATAAAATTGTAAATTTTATTACCAACATTTTTTGCCACTTTACAAATCTTCTTCAGTACTTCCAATACTTTGCTTGTTTTCGTTTCTTCCATTTTTATCCTCTCTTATTTATTTGCTCTTTCCAAAAAGTTTGTTACAGACGGCTGTTGCTTGTTGTAAAATATCTTTAATAAAACTAGAAGTATATAAATGTGGATTTTGTTTTACTTTTATCCAAGACATTTTTTTTGAAGTTGCAGAACAATTATAGATGCTTTCTGCAATCATATTTTTGTATTCTTATTATAAAAATTACATCTACCCTCTCCACCTGATATATCTACATATTCTTCCAAATTCTCTAAAAGAAACTTCTCAATTGCATCATTTTTGTCTTCCATGTGCTACTCCTTTTTTGTTTTGTTATGGAGATGGTGGGTAACGCTCCCACTTCCAAAATATTCCAATTAATACTTCTACAATGTTATCTGATTTAAGTTCAGCAACTACAACTCATTATGCTTGGCAGATGCTTTGCACAGCAAGACTTCGCTGGAGATAGCCCCAGGTGCATAATAACCCCACTAGGCACTTTTATTTATTGTGTCTTGCCTTAACACTAGCTTGTTTTCTAACTCTCAATACAACAAGCAATTTTGAGAGCTTAACTTAATTTAGCCTTAAGCGGCGTATGATAAGTTGTTATTTGTTTTTAGTCAATTTTTTCCCGAGCCCTTTGACTAACTCGTCATTGCTATATTAATTAGTTATACCCTGTCGAATCTATTCATCCCCATTTTAAATTTTATAAGTGCGAGATAGTGGTAACGCTCCACTGTTAAAGCCTTATCAAGACTCCGTTCTGACTATTAAACTAATCTCGCATCTAATGGGTTTTTCAACCGTTACCTAAGGAACAGCTTACCTACGTTCAAGACACATCTAAACTTCACTGTGTATTTACGATTTACTTGTCAGTAACCGTCTATATCTACAGACAGAGTACTCCATACTTACTCTCCCTTAATCACATTTACCACCACAGTAAAGTCATAAGGTGTAGTTATTGCCATTATGGATGGCGAAGTTGGTTAAACTTACTTAATCCCTCTGTCTTTTTAAAAAATATTTCATATATATAACACTTTTTATAAATTATCAAAGTATTCTTCAATCTGCTTCTTAGCTATATCATACAACTTCCTATTCCCTTTTATCAAGACTTGTAATAATAGCTTCTTCTCTTTCATATAAGTGCGAGCAAACGAGGGATCATTCTTGCATATATCTGCTGTATTGTTTATTAAATCTGCAAGTTTTATACTCTGTGCATCCGCAGGTGCTTTGGCTAAATGTTCTCTGTCTATTTTCTTCCTTTCTGTCCTATTACCATCTTCTTCCTTTGATATATCGGTTACCCAATATACTAATTTAGCGACTTTTGCACCAAACAAATTTTGTATATCTTTATTTGTATATGGAGTATCTTCCACTACATCATGCAAAAGAGATGCTAGTATAATTTCAATAGAGCATTTTGGTATATTGTTTTTCAATATATTGCTTACAGCTAAAGGATGATGCCAATATGGCACTCCTGTGTATTTTCTTTTTTGTTCCCCATGAGCTTTTTTAACAAAATCAAGTACACGGTTATATAATAACTTTTTATTCATATTACTCTCTTAAATGTTTTCCCTATGTAATCTTCAATTTCCATCTCAATCTCTTCTGAATGCCAATTTTTCGCATATAAATTCGATTTAGTCCCACAACAATTTCCATCAGAACCAAAAATATCATAATGCTTTCTACAATAAGCTAAACCACATTCATCACAGTAATCAACAGCTTTTTCATGACAAACTACACATTTTGCAGTACCGTTGTCAAGTTCTTGTTGTGTGTTTCTTATCTGTTCTTCATTTAGCATTTAAAACTCCTTTTACATATTGTATCTGCTATTTGATTGTTACTTATATTTCTCTTACTATTTTCTATTTTTTCTTCTTGATTGTTTGGCTATCTTATTTTTTTTATTTCGTATCTTTGCATGCTTTTGTCTTCCTATAACATTAATATGCCTTCTGTCATTATCATAGCCAATATCCCCTATATTAGCGAATGATGGGCTTAACATCAACTGTTCTAATAATTCTATTTTATTGGCCATTTTATTCTCCTTATTTTTATTTTACTGTTTCATTAAACTGGATTATTCCAAGTTGCCGTATTTCCTCTTGGTATATATGTACCACAATTTACTCTTGTCATTTCCGTGCCCGCTTCTATTTCATTTCCAGCAATCTCATATGCACTTTCCCCAACAAAAACAACCATTGAACTATTATCTGCTCTTATTTTTGCATTGTGTTTTTCCAACAACTCATTTAATTCTGTTAAGAAATTCGTATCAGCCATTTTATTTCTCCCTTAGCCATTAAGGCTCTTTTTTAACTACATACTAATTGTAGCATATTTTAAACGGATTGTCAATATGTTACTCTATTACACAAAATCCGTCTACAATAGATGCTCTTTCTGAAGCTGTAAAATATTTTCTAGGGAGTTTTTTACATCCGACTTCGGTTCTATATTTGCATTTCGTCTTTGTACAAATTGAATGTGTATAACAAGACTCCTTTTTCTCTCTAAGATTACTCCTCATACCTGTCTTCATATATTCTCCTTGTAATTACATCTCTATTCCAGTAATGTCTTTAAAAATCTGCTTATCAAAGTTTTTAATCTTTTTGATTTTATTTTTTTCTTCACTTGAAAGACCACTAAAAGCATTAGTCCATGCTTCCTTATAGCTGTATTTTTTCAAATATCCACCTGCCGTTGTGTGACTAGGATTATTCTGTTTTTCTTCATCTGTCATTGAACCTGAATTAATCCACTGCGTTAAATCAAATTTTACCCAAACAGGATATAATGCTTCTTTAGCATATTCTATATCTTTTTCATCACAGCTTTTATTGAATAAAACAAAAATCTGTTTATTGCAGAGAAAATTAATTACCCCATCCCCCGAGTTCCAATTCCCCGAGTTATAATTGTATAAGTTTTGTAAATATATGATATCTTTGTCTTTAAGATATTTTTCAATAGTTTGTTTAACTTTTTTTGAATCGTCTTTTGTAACTAAACTATCAATATTAAGCATTTTTTTATTGACATCATATTCCCATTTATTCCATTTGTCTTCGTTAGTTCCTTTTATACCATTGTAAAAAGCTATTGAGGTGTGTGAATTAAAATTAAGGTTATCTTTATTACCATCACACATAATTTTTACAACATCCTCAATCGTAAAAAACTTGACATTGCCCTTACCATCTGAAATTGCACTAAAAAATTTACACATTTTACTCTCCTTTTATTTATATTTTTATATTAATTCCATTACCGTATCTTTAACATTTTTTATTTTCTTGGATTTTCTATTCTTAAAATACCACTCTATCGTCGCCAAGAGGTTGGCTCTATGTTGGCATATTTCAGCTCTTGACAATCCATCTTCATTATCTATACTTGTAAAAACAGGAACACCATCTTGGTTTACTTCAACCCAATCATCTTTAACTGCTTTCAGTCTAATTTGTTCGCCATCTGTCAATCTTAAAATAGTTTTATAAGTTTCGCCATTTTTAATTTCATAAGTTTCTTTAATATCTGACGACCAAGGGACTTTACCTCTATCCTTAAATTTTGAACAATTTTCTATGATATTCTTTACAACACCACCAGTCACCCTACAAGTGTCTTGTGCATATGGTGTGTCTTTAAACAATGCTCCATCAAAATTTATACATCTTGAACAATTATTCATTATTTTTTTCTTTAATTAATGTATTCATGGATTTACTATATATACACGTTTTTAACTTATTTTTCTTTATTTTTTTAGGTATGCAATGTGATAACAATGTGCCTATTATCACAAAAAATAACATTATAAACATTCCGATAATACATCCTACCACCAAACCTAATCCAAAATCAATCATTTTTTATCTCCTAAATCTTTATTATAATAGGTTTGACTTTTTTCCAATTTTTGAATTGTTTCCAATCAATATACAATCTGCTAATTATGTTCTTTATAGAATCACCACGATTTAACATATTTTTGATTCTTCTAAAGACAGAACAGTCTATATATACTATTTTGAAATTGTATTGTTCTTTCAAATCTTCTCTTGCCAATAACATTTCTATGCCTGGCAAATCTATAACATATACATCTTTTCCCTTTAGATCATTTTCTGTAGCCCAATATTTGTACTGACCTCTCTCATTATAGGCTACTATCTTCTTAGTATTCCCATGAATTCTCTTCTCAAAGTGTTTATCAATACCATTAATCTCATTTTTTCTAATTGGTCTAGTAGTATGCGAAATTACTGGTTTAAGATTAAAAGTATTTACACAAAAATTCTTGCCTGAACCACTCTTTCCGAATAACAAAATCATATCTTGTTTCATTAATATCTCCTTTATCTTATTTTTTTAACATATAAAACAATTACACTAAAATCATAGCTTATGTCACTGTTAATCTTTTCTATTTTGTATTTATCGTTATTGTATATTATATTTCTGTCTTGCTTTATCTTAACAGGCAAAATAGTATTTATTAATAATCCAAAAATAATACCTGCTAGCAAAAACAACCATTTATAATAATTTTTCAAATCTTTTGGTTTATTTTTAGTTGACATTATTTTTTTCTCCTTAAAATAAATTTCCCTGACTGTCAATTAAACCTTTCATCCCACAATGTTTACATTCTGCTTCTTGCTGAAAACAAAGTGGGTCATTATCTAAATATTTAATTGCAGTAGGGACATGCCAGCCTATATCGCAACAACATTTGCTAATATACTTCCCACAACTATGCCCCATTAAACCTAGAACAAGAGAAGTACTCATGCTAACAATACATGCAAATCCAAAAACAAAAGTTACTGGATCGATTTTACAGAATGCACTTATTAAAAATATTACAAGTTCTACTACGATTGATACTCCCAATACATTAATTACATTGAATTTCATTTTATTCTCCTATTGCTTTTAATATTCTTTCTTGGTCTTCTTTTTCTCTAATCAATTTTTGTTTCATGTATATTCGATTTAAAATCTTTAAAAGTTCTGGATTAGATGTCTCTACGCTATAAGAAGTAAATCCAATTTTTATTGTTATTGACTTATTATCTTCACTTTTAAACATATAAAATGTATCTCTTGATTCGCTTTCTAATTTAAAACAATTATCTTTTAAAAATTTAATATTATTTTTATTATCAATAATTTTATTAATTATTTTTTCGTCCAATATTTTGGAATCAGAAGACAAATCACAAACCGTTTTTGATGTTTTTATTGCCACAGAGTTATCTTTTGAAACAACTAATAAACCGACCCACACTATGATTCCTATTAATACTCCAATTATCCATAATTTAATTAAAAATTTCATTTTAAACTCCTTAATTATGATTTTCTTTGTTATTTTCATTTTTTATACCAATAGATATTTGTTCCTTAAATTCTATATTAGATTTTTCTAATTGCTCGATTTTTGCTTCCAACCTGCCAATCGTATCATTAAATTCATCCTGTCTTACTCTATTTGCACAAGCATTACACGAATAATTCCCCGAATTGTTTCCTATCTAATATTCAAATATATTAACTACCTCGTACCTATCTGATATTGATAATTGTTCACATATTTTAGCATTTATTTCTTCAAATGTCAAGCCTATCTCAAAAGCAAATCTGCGAAATAACTGTTTGAATGTCCCATCTGCATTAGTTCCTTTAATTATTAATACAACTACATGCGTCTTTTTTGTTTGTTTCATATTTTGCTCCTTTATTCAAAAGTCGTTCATTACATATCGTTTTATAGTCATTAAATATTTTCTTATGTTCATTTTGTTCAGAATATAAACGAACTTTTTTTCCCCTCTTTCAACTCCTTAAGAACCTCTTCAACTGACTGCAAGTATCTTTTCATTTATGCCTCCAATTTTAATATTTCTAGAAATTGTTTTGACTCATCCAACAATCTATCGCAATGGAAATCTTTTTCTATTGTGAAAATGTTTCCGTTAGGATTTATATTTTTTGTTTTAAAATATAGCATTCCGTTGATAAGATTTTTGCGGACAAATATCATATACGAACTCCCGCCATAATTGTAATTAGCAAAAGGTATCCATTTTGTGTATCTCTTGAATAAAAAATTGATAATCTTTTTCATTCGGTTTCTCCTGTTAATGCTTTTATTATTTGGTACATTTGATAAGGCGTTTTATCTGTTAAAATGGTATTTTCGTCATTAAGTATTTCTCCATCTTGCCAAAAACATAAACCACCGATTCTTATATCAAAATATTCGTTACTTTTACCCCATATCTCTATTTTAGGAATAAGTTTTTTTACTTTTTCTTTCAACTCCTCCCAACTCATATCCTCTTTTCCGAGGTCTACGAGAGGGCAAAAATATGCTCTTTGTTTCTGCCAACCGTAATCCGTAATAGCTTCACAATTAAATAAACAATAATATATTCCGTGTAATGAATCCTTAAACCTACATTTTGCACAACTCTTCGGCAACTCCATACCTTTAATCCCTATCATAAGCCCTCCCCAAACCTATCATTATCTGCCATATTACTTACCCCCTTTTGCTATTTTAAAACAATTTTAACTGCTTTGATACAATCTATCCTAAAACCCAAAATATCGCTTACATCTTTGTTATTGAATACAACAATCCTCCTACTTTATCTCTACTCTTTCAATTTGCTTAATTTCTGATTGTATCTCATTAGCCCATTCTATTATAGCTATATCTTTTCGCAAAATTGACATTTTTGCAAATATTCTATAACCTTATCCCACATCAATAATATCTTTTCATCTTGCCCATCCCCATATATCTTAAAATATATTGCAACTGTAAAATTGCCAAATACTTGTTTTATCCTTCGGAATTCTAGTCCTAAATCAATACTGCATCTAAAAATATCCTGTTCTAGTTTTGGGGCTAAATTCGCTACAAATGATATATATGCACCAGAAGTTGGGTTTTTAAACGTATGGTCTCTATCTAATCCACTACAACTAAATTCCGTTTTATAACCTAATTCATTCAATTTATTTATATGCCATACTATTGATTTGTCTATTGTCTCTTCTGTAAACAAATCCCCCCCCCTAAATCAAATCTCTTTCAATAATTCTCATTTCTCTTCCTCCCACAAAGCAACTATGTCAAACTCTTTTAAATTCTTTTTATAAAATCCATTTTCTACGCAAACACCATCACCATTTGTCTCAAAACAATATGCTGGTGAATTAACAAATTTTTCAGATGATAAAAAAAACATATGGTTGTGCTGATTACAAATTTTAACCAGAAATGCTTTTAATCCTTTTCTAGTCTTATAAGCCCTATTCAACTCAAACTTTAAAGGCTCTGGTTCTTCGGTGTAAAGTTTAGTTCCAAAATTCAAATGAATATCTGCATTTATCAATATTTGTCCTCCATCATATAACCTACAAATTGTTCCGTTATCCATAACATATTT
>Ga0265294_10009859_pt1 | contig 10950 bp, 10 predicted proteins | sample MunlanPumphouse3_FD_192504 | JGI IMG/M metagenome (GOLD analysis project Ga0265294, IMG submission 192504) | Groundwater microbial communities from a municipal landfill in Southern Ontario, Canada - Pumphouse #3 | ecosystem: Environmental > Aquatic > Deep subsurface > Groundwater | place...
AGCGCTTGATTTCTTAACACCAAACCAATATTTAGATAAATACTTTAATAATGAAAAAGCTTGCAAAACAACAATCATTTTACAAGCTTAGATTGCACAATATGTTCATGAACCTTTACATTACATGGACCTGCACACTGTAAAGGTGTACAAGTGTGTATACCTTTACGGATCAATTTTATAGATTGAATTAATTTAAAAGGTTCTAACGTTAATGATGGGTATTAAAAGAAGCCTTTAGCACAAAGACTTCCTGGGCTGGCTCCGATTGATAGGTGATGTTAGAGCTTATTTCTTATTAAATTAATGATCCTAATGATCCTATTCTTTCATTGTACTCTGATTTAGACATGGTTCCATTCGCAAGCATTAAGTTTAAACCTGCAATGTAGTTTTGTTTGATTTGAGAAGATGATAAAGCTGCATTATATATTCTTACATCATCCATAGATCCATCGAGATAATTTGCTGTTGAACCATAATTACCTATGCGTAATTTTACTACATTTTTTAGGTTTCCCGAAGCTGATATAGATCTTCCCTTAACTCCGTTTATATATTCAGTTAAAGTCGATCCATTATATGTCATTACCGCATAAAACCACGTATCCCAAGGAATGTTCAAAGTTCCCTGTGTTACAAAATTTCCTGTATCTGTATCTACTTCTATGTGCAAATGTCCTGTGTTTTGATAAATCCCGATAGAGTTGTTATAACTTGTAGAAGTTGTATGGCTTCCAATAAAAGATGGCCATTGACTACCTGTGTATTGTGGAGCCTTAACCCAAACCCCAAATGTTAATTGATTCCAATTTCCAAGTGCTGAAGTTGGCAATTCGATGTAATCGCTACTTCCATCAAAATCCATACATTCTCCATCAACACATGCTTGCTCAGATAAAAGGGTTGGATAAGTAGTTGAAGTCACTCCATCTCCAATAGTTCCCGTGCTGTCTCCCCATGCGTCGGGAGTGGTTACTCCATTTATTTCATCTAGTTTCCATCTTGAAACCATATTAGCAGCTAAATCATTAGCTATACTTTCTTCAAATACTTTTAGTTTGACAATATTAGCTTTATCAATTGATGATGAAGTAGAGATCATAATTACTCCAGCTAAAATTCCGATAATAACTATCACTACAAGAAGTTCAATTAAAGTAAAAGATTTATTATTCATATTACGTATATTTTAAACTAAGTTACACTTTTACGCAATGAAAGGTTAACATAAATAATAGGTATTATAAAAGAAGCCTTTTAAATAAAGGCTTCCTGTGTTGGCTCCCATCACCTAACCTTATTCTAACGCTTGAAAATAAAACATACATAGAATCTATAAAACAACAACTAATTAATATAAATCTACATTATATAATCCCAAACAACGTCATTTAATTAACTAAACATTGAAATATCACCATAAATCTCTATAAATAAAGGTGATCCTGTAAATGATAAAGGGGATACTGGACCAAAAAACATAAAAGGGAATTTACTATTGCTACTTGGATCAATAAAAGATTTATAAAGTTGAACAGCTGATTTATTGTTTATAATCTCACTCACCTTCCTTAATTCAGATCCGGAAGTTAACCCATAACCAAACGAAAATATTCTCATTTGATTTAAAATTTCATTATCTAAAGATTCAATTGTTTGCGTAATAAGCATATAACCAATTCCATATTTTCTGGTTGTTCTAACTGAGCCAATTATTTCTTTAGTAAATTCCTTAATTCTTGGATCGGGTGACTCTTTAGAAATGAATCTATGTGCCTCATCTAAAACTATTAAACAATTTGCCTTCTCACCCCTTGTAAACAAATCTGCTCCAACTTCAACTATTTTTGACTCAATTATACTAACAAACAAAGCCTGTAAATTCTCATTTTCAATTTCTCCCTTTTTGGGGCTTAGATCGAGAACTATAAAATTACCATTATTATTTACCACCTTGTCTACTATCTCATCTACTGATATTTTATCAGCCCCATCTTCTTTATTTTTTGCAAACAAGCACAAAGCATTGCACCATTTAGACAAAAGGTCAGATTGACTATCTATATTTTCATTAATAAACTTTATTCTTGACTGTAGTCTTGTTCTTGTTTCCTTAGTTCCAAATATTCCATATATATATTTTGAGAAACCTATTTTATTCTCCTCCTCATCTTTTATCTTTAAAAATCTTTCCAGCATTTCTTTTAATAATTTCTTACCATCGCTTATATCACTCAAATTAAAGCTTGGTTTGGCTGATCTTCCTCTTAAATAATCAATTACAACATCTTTTGCAGCTTCAATTTTATCCTCTGTGTATAATGGTCTAAATGCTTCCTCTAAAAATCTATTATTTTGCAACAACTCACCAAACAATTCATATTTATCACCTGGCAAATATACATCTTTTGTAATTTCATATTTATTAAAATTCATACCACTCTTCTTTATTTCATTTTCAAACTTTTGACCCCTTGGTGGCAACAAATCTTTATCATTATAGAATTGCCCCTGAGGATCAAGAACTAAAACACTTAAATTATTTTTATTTTTTGCATAACCAAGCAACATATAACTCGCTGTTACCGTTTTTCCTGAACCAGTTTTACCAAATACACCTATGTGATAAGCATCATTAGCACCAAGTTCGTCATTACTTGTTTTATCAAAATGCTTAAACCATAAAGGTAAATCAACATTAGTTCCGTAAACCTTTCCCATATATGTTATATGTTTCTTGTGCTTTTTAACCAAAGCTTCCATAACAGCATTATTCATTTTCTTTACACTTTCTCCTGTTGATGGTGATGTTCCTAAAATATGTCCTATCGGTTCAGCACCATCAAGTGCATAGCACGCTTGCACACTAATTGTTGCTATCCTATTATCTGCTGTCCCACTTAAATGCGGTAATTTACCGTGTCTTTTTATGACACCTTTAAATGATGGATCTTCGTGCCATCTATTTTGAGTTTTAACGGATATTATTTGTCCAATAACTAAAACATCTTTACCATCCTCATTCAACATAACAAAGACCATTTGCCCCAAAGCTCTTTCTGTTTTTTTATCCTCTGTAATATCAATTTCAATATCAAGAGTTGTGCTTGGTGATCCAGTAATACCAATGGTTGAATCCTGTTTAGAGATAATATCAATTATTTCTTTTGAAAAATTTGTTTTGCCTGTCATATTTTTATAAAGATTATGTCCTATAATTAAATAATAAATTAAATTTACCTCGATCAATTTTTAAATCAGGAGACAAACGAATAGCCTCTTGAATCGAAAAAAGACCCATGGCAATACTTTTAGCCATCAAATCAACTAAATATTGAGGATACGGTTCTCTAATTTCTGGAAAGACTATTTGATTTTTAATGCTTAAAAGATATTTTTCTAACTTAGGAATATTATTTGCTATCCCTTTTTTAATCTCAATCCTATAAGCCGGTCCATCATTATAAGGTTTGTAATATGTAAAATATATATCTGACTCCTTACTCTCTCCCTTATGGTTTTTTGTCTTAATCTCTTCCAAGACCTTATTAAACTCCTTATTCAACTCATCCTTTTCTTCTATAGCATCTAAATTACATTTTATATGAAGATCGCTCCATATTCTATTTTCATCTTTACTTTGGCCAACGGACAATGGTTTAGTATATTCGTCCTGAGCAAGACCAAGCGAAAAAAAAGTTTTATCATCAACCCTAATGTCCTTATGTCCCTTTAAATAACTATCAAGCATATCTCGAGAAGAACTATATTTAACCATAGCTACGATATTTTCATTACTAAAAGCATCTGAAATAATAGCTGGAATATCTGGAATTATTTTATCATATGCTTCTTTTAAAAATTCTTTTAATGCTGAACAATATTCAGGACCAGCATTCTCATCCTTAGCACTTAGCATGCTATTTATTTTTAAAATAGGTGTCATATGGTTACCATCCATTATTCTAACTTCATGATTCGCTTGAGACAATACACTCAATTCCATTAAAAACATTATTCCCTGTATCAGTCTCGTATTTGCATCTCCATGAGGCAAAACGGTTTGCCATTGATAATACTGATTCTTATTTTCTTCCCATCCAACAGTATCTCCATTAGTCAACCCCTCTACTCCCACACCAATTGCAAGTAAAATATCTGTTCCTGTCATTTTTTCTACAATATTACTGCCATCTACTGCTATCAAAGATGTAGAATATTCCATACTTGTTATACTATTTATCAACCCCTTATTTTTCAATTCTTCTATTCCCTTTTTGATTGGTTCATCCTGCACGTCAAACATGCTATTCATCTTACCAACAGTATTAGGAACTTTTTCCAACATTTTCATCAATAAATCATCTGGAAGAAAAGCATAATTAAAATTTTTATTTTGCTGATCCATATTTATTTTGTACTACTATATAATTTCTTATATTTTTCTATTTCTTTCGCAGTATCTTCTAAAAATTTATCTGCATTAAAATCAAGATACTCTTTATTTTTTTTAGCTCTTGGTATGGCCCATCTTTCTTGCCAAAATAAAGTTAAATCTTCAATATTTCTATTGAACCATGTTGGTTTTTTATTCTCAGATATCACTGCTTTTAAATTCTCGGTCAAAGGGAATAAATATATAGCTCTTTTAATGCCATGATTAGTACCATTTGATATTCCCAAACACTCCATTGCTTGATTTATTAAACGCAATTTCCTTGATGGTCCAGTACCATACCCCCTCTTTACATCATAATTTTTATCCCTTAAATATATTAGAAAATCTTCATAAATATTATTCGGAATATGAAAAGAACCACTCCCATGCGTATAACCAATAAATTTAGAAATATGCTCATCATTAAATTTAAGCCTATTATATACACTACTTTTGCCATAAGCCCCAGTTGTCGTAATAAATAATAATCTTGAAGGTAACTTTCTCTTTTTTATTATGGTTTTCTGATTTTTATATTTTTTTTCAAATTTTTTCCTTATTACCGAAGCCGTCATTAAAGACGCTACTAATTTACCCCCTAAAATATAATTATATGGAGGCAAAGCACCTAATCTTTGAGCACTTAATGATTGATTAACCCAATAATCTCTTTTTTCTTTTGTTATACCAAGATAACTATCTCTAATACTCCAACTCAAAATAGGACTTTGTAGTCCAATAAGACCTATCGGAGCCTTGTGAAAACGATCCCAAACAATAAAACGCATCTGTCTCCCATAGGCTCTTTCATAAGGAAGGCTCCACCACACCAAATTCCACCATCGAAAAATTTTTTCGTATTTTGATCCAGTTTTTACTTCGATAATTTGTGGATCAATCTTTTTGATATCTAATTTTTTTCCATCAACCATGTAATGACTTATTAAATCAATATTATCAGTAATAAATTTCTCATTTTTATTTATTCTTTCAGCTTTTGCAAACACGTGAGCGTCTCTCTTTACTTCTCTACTGTCATCTTTTAATACAAAACCATTACTTTTAACAATATATCCTTGCTTAATAAGAATAGATATAACTTTTTGTTTTAACTCTTTCTCAATAATTTTTACCATATTTAACCAGAAAATTATATAGCTTCTTTTTTTTATTTTAACTTTTTTACACCATTTTGTAAACTAAAAATAGGAGTATTTATCTCTTATAATATATTTATCTTTTATAAAAAATAGCTTTATCTAATTGCTTAAAAAGATAAGAAATAAAACTCAACATATCCAAACAATCTTCTTCCGAAATTGGCCAAGTTAAAGCAGGCTCATGAGCTGTTGGATTACGCATAGCTTGCATTAATCCAGCAGAAAGAAATTTAACCCCTTCTTGACAGTTCTTATCGGTTTCAGTTATACAAGAAGTTAATTTTAATACACCATTAACAGACCACACCTCCATCATTAAACCTTGCCCATCTTTTGTATTTTGGGATTTTTCTTGTACTTTTTTATTGTATATCTTAGCAGCCTCAAAAACAGCATGAAAATAATTTTTTTGAGAATATAATTTTAAACAATGTTTACGTATTTCTTCATGAAAATTTCTGGAATAAAACTTTTCACAATTATCATTTCTGCCCATAGGAATATTAGCTGATTTTAAAATACTCAAAACAGATTCTTTATGTAAAACCGGTGTAATTAAATTAATAAATTCTATTAACTGTTTATTACGTTCAAAATCAGTCATTTTTTGTATGCCAAGAGACAATATCCAATCATGAATTAATTGAGCCCTGGAAGATGTAATAGAAGTATTGGGAAAATCCTCTCGTTTAAATTTAAAAACCGACTTAGCGGCACGATCTATCTCATTATTAACAACATCGTATTTTAATAAATCCCCTACTTGTATTGCAACAAATCTACAATTCATATTACATTTAAATATTTTATATATAAATTATATCATCCAATAAGACAGTGTCAATAATAGATATTTATTCAAAAATATGCCATACTGAAATTACAATTAAATAATAAATAGCCTAAACCTTTAACAACAAAGGCATGGCGAAAAGACGTATCAAGCATGAAGAACCCATTATGGGATTGCTTGATACGCCATATCGGGAAACTGGTATGAGTGGCTTGTCCACTGCCCGTGGTGGGCTTTTTGTATAAAATTATGTTTATTAAATATTTAAATCAATTCAAAATAGGCTTCATAGAAGCAATGGCAGATAAATATCTATTGGATATTATTAGAAAAATAGAATCAATGTCATGCACAAAAAACAAAGATAAAGACATTAAAGAAATAGAAAAAGATTTACAAGAAAGTAATATCTTATTTGAAATAATTAGTGAGACAGAAGATAAATACTTAGAAATAAAAAATACACTTGATGATGCCGATAAAGAAAAAGTACGCTTTGTGAAAACATGGAGAGACTTCGTTGTATTAAACTATAAATTAATCAATACTAATCATTACACAGTTTATGAAAAGGGGAAAAAAATAATATTAGAAAAATTTAAAAAAATGCTAATGCAATTTTCTACACACACAAAATAACATATGTACATATTATGAACTACATTATAATTATTATTGCCATAACACTCATAACTTTAGGAATTAAAGCACTGAAAAAATAATACATATTTTACATATTTTTTTAATCACATAATTGTTCTATAATAAAAAAGATGAAACGCAAAGAATATGTAAAATATTTCAACAATAGACAACCCCCAGAAACAAGGAAAATTTCTTCCGACTGTTTAATTGTTTTTGAAAAAGAATGCAACTTTAAAAACGGAGAATATTATATAAACGATGATCTTATAGAAAGGATACGTGAATGGATTCAGACAAAAAATAGTATTGAATGGGCAAAAATAGCAAACGAAACACAAAAAAGAAATCGTCCTATTTATAATTTCTATACACACACAAAAAAAATCATAATTAAATCTACTGATGCAACTCCATCACTACTCTATGGTGAAACATATATTGGCAAATCAGGAAATAAAACTTATTGGGCTTATAATCAAGCAGGTAGGAAAAAAACATATTTATCAAAAGAAATATTATTACAAGAATTTTCTAATATTAATTTATCAAGAAATAATAAAGAAACTCTTATACTTCACATGATGGAAAAATATGGAGGATCTTTTATAGAAAACGTTAATTCCAATGATGTAATTAATGATTTTATAGAAGAACAAAAAATTCTTAACAAAATACTCAATCTAATTAAAGACGATAGAAAATTCCCCTACAGAAAAACAACAAACCGTAACATTAATCACTTTATATCAAATAATGAAAATTTTGTTTTTCCTCAAGCTCAATTCATCCAAAGGGTTAACAGGGCAAGAGAAAAACGTCCACTTGTAGCCCCATCAAAAGAAACAAAAAATTTGTATGATTATTATGATTATCCAATACATTTAATTTATGACTACTTAAATGAAACTACGACTCAAGGATCCTTTAAATGGAGAAAATGTTCATATTGTAATGACTGGTTTTATGCAAGACAAAAGAATATGGAATGTTGTTGTCCTGATCATTCCGCTAAAATGAGAAAACGAAGATACGAGGACAAATAAGCTTATAATAAAAAATTCAACCGCATATGCGGTTTTTTTGTTTATAATTCAACAAAAAGATGGAACGGTTTGAAGTACTCTGTGCTTTTATTTTGATTACATAATACAATTTAAGCATAATTCAAAGCTTAAAAAGTCGTGAAAAAAACAAAATCAAAACTGAATAAATCTTCGCTACATATAGAAAAAGCAGCTGAAATGTTTGCTCAAATTTTGATTAAACAAATAGATAAAGATGAAAAACAAACACCAAGTAACCATCTTAAAAATCTCTAACGATAAACCAATTCTTTTCATTCCCATATTGGGGAGATCATTAAAATCAACTAAAGCTGGTTTGTTCTTGAGCCAATTATTATTTTGGTATGGTAAAGGTAAAAATAAAAGATGGATATACAAAACAATTGAAGAAATGGAAAAAGAAACAACGCTCTCACGTAAAGAACAAGATACAGCTATCACTATTTGTAAAAAATACGGACTAATAGAAACTAAATTGAAAGGAATTCCTGCAAAAAGAAACTTTTATATTAACTTTGAAGCAATAAAAAAATTTGTAGAAGAATATGTTTTCAGTTTGGAAGAAAATGATAAACAAGATTAATCATACCATACTTACAAGATTGTAATAAAGTGACAATCTATTACAGATAAAACAACAGATAGAACAAACAGATACTACTTTCTTTACAAGAAAGGCAAAATGCATTTTGCAACACATTTTAATAATTCAAAATATGGAAAACTTAAACCCAAAAAAATCATTAAAAACATTAAATAAAGAAAATACTGCATATACAATTAAAGATAACAACTTACCTGATTTTGAGGTAAGGAAATCAGCAAATGCCTGGTGGCTCGATAGGGGAAAAGTCGAGAGATTAATATCGTCTTATAAAATACAATCAACAGACAAGGAAGCCTGTTACTATGCGGGGATTACAATAAATCAATTAAAATATTTTAGAAAAACACATGCAGAGTTTTCATCCATAAAAGAGGCATGTAGGCAATCGCTATTTTTAAAAGCAAGAGAGACAATCGCAAGAGAGATTCCAAGAAACCCAGAGTTCGCATTAAAGTTTATGGAGAGAAAAAAAAGAGAAGAGTTTGGACTAAGACAAGAAGTAAGAAACAACAAACCAGTAATTTTTTCGGAAAGCTATGAAGAAAGACTAAAACATGCTCGTGAAAAAAAATGAAAACACCCCATGATGTATTCCCTCTCATTAACTTGACTTAATTAGATAATAAATACATCATTGTTGTAAAATAAATCAATCACTATGAAAAAAGCTATAATATATTGCAGAGTATCAACAGAAGAACAAGCTAAAGAGGGATACTCCCTTGATGCTCAAGAAAAATTCTGTAGAAGGTTTGCAGAAAACAACAATTATTCAATATCAAATGTTTACAGAGATGAAGGTAAAAGCGGAACAACCATTAATAGACCAGCACTACAAGAAATGCTATCCTTTTGCCAAGAAGAAAAAGGAATATCTGCAGTCTTAGTACAAGAAACAGATCGTTTAGCAAGATCAACAGGCGTACATATAACAATTAAAACTATCTTGCAAAACGCTGACGTCAGACTTATATCCGTTGCACAACCAATGTTGGACGACAGCCCCGAGGGAAACATGATAGATACCATCATCGCATCTGTAAATCAATTCCAATCAGACCTCAATAGCAGAAAAACAAAAAAAGGAATGCAAGAAAAATTTGATTCCGGATGGTGGCCTGGATTAGCTAAATTAGGATACATAAACAAAGAAAAAAATGGAAAAAGAATAATAGAAAACGATCCTGAAAAATGGCATCTTGTTAAAGAAGGATTGGAACTATATCTAACTGGAAATTACCCTGCCTCAAAAATATCAAGCATACTTTACGAAAAAGGATTACTTTCAAGACAAGGTAAAAAGGTCTCTAAAACCATAATGATTAATGTATTACGAGATCCCTTCTATGCAGGCATCATGAAATGGAAAGGCCAAGGAAAAGAAGGAAGACATCAGGCAATGATCACAATAGATCAACACAAAGCAATACTTGAAGTAATTGCAAAACACAACAGATATGCATGCAGAGAAAGAATACACAACTTTCTACTTAGAGGTTTTATATACTGCGATATATGTGGCAAAAGATATATTGGCGAAAAACATAAAAACAGAAATTTTGGGCATTACCATTGCATGTTGAATGGTAAAATGCACAGCAATAAGGGACAAAACATAGAAATCAAAACACTTGAAAAAATGGTAGAAAAGCATTTTGAAAAAATAAGGCTATCAGAAGAATTTATCAATCTTATAATAGAAAAAGTTAAAGCTATATACGAAAATAAGAAAAAAGAAATCAAAAACGATAAAAGAGTACTGCTAAATCAAAAGATGGCTCTTGAATTAAAAAAAGAAACTGCCGAAGAAAAATTACTCTCTGGAATATTAACAGATGGGAGCTTTATCAGAATCAGAGATGAAATTGATTGCAAAATAAAAAACATCAATGAACAAATTGATGTTATAGAAAGTAGAAGAAACTTCGACATTGAAACCATACAAAAAGCACTTTTCTTAACAAAAGACATTTATAAGGGATACACCGAAGCTACAGACGACGTTAAAAGGCTTTATTTGGGCCTTTTCTGGGAGGGTTTCTGGATTCGCGATAAAAAGATCGTTAAAGCAAAATTAACGCCTCTAATGGAGAATTTAGTAAAAGAAAGTCATCTTGTTATAAATAATGATAATTGGCTCCGGTGGTAGGATTCGAACCTACAACCCACTCCTTAACAGGGAGTTGCGCTACCATTGCGCCACACCGGAATGATGTTTCTAATATATATCAAAAAGAATT
>Ga0265294_10009860_pt1 | contig 10949 bp, 9 predicted proteins | sample MunlanPumphouse3_FD_192504 | JGI IMG/M metagenome (GOLD analysis project Ga0265294, IMG submission 192504) | Groundwater microbial communities from a municipal landfill in Southern Ontario, Canada - Pumphouse #3 | ecosystem: Environmental > Aquatic > Deep subsurface > Groundwater | place...
GAAAACCCGAAGCCGGTCCCATTCTCGGGAACAGGCCGATTGAGGACAGGACTGCTTTCAGGGAAGTCCAGGCAACCCTCGTAGCCGACCTGCTATCCTTGCCGATAGATGATATAAAATCGATGATCGATACGATCATCTATGAAAAAGTTGAAGCATCGTTCCGCAGCGTCAAGCCTTATCCTGACCTCCTTTCCTGCCTCAAGGCCCTCAGCTCGGCGGAATTCACGCTGGGTATTCTCTCCGATCTTCCGCCCGAAAAAAAACTAAAATTGTTAGGCGTGGACGGATTTTTCGCCTGCAGCATTTGTTCCGAAGACTCAGGAGCGCTAAAGCCTGACCGGCGGCCTTTCCTTGCCCTCGCCGCCTCTCTCGGCCTTCCTCCCTCTTCAATTCTCTATGTGGGGAATAAAGAAGACTATGATATTCGGGGGGCACATTCGGTCGGCATGAAAACCGCTCTTATCGGCTCAGGCCGAGATTCAGCGGCGGATTTCCGCTTCCGCCGATGGGAGGAGTTCTGCCGCTGGTTTTTATCTGGCCCCGGCCGCTCACTCTAGGCCAGCCTCTACCTAGATCAAGAAACGATTCCCCGGCTCGGCGTACTCCAGTCTACCTGCGGAGATTCTTGTTCCCGCATAATGCGTGGCTAAAAGACGTGTGGCCCCATCAAGGCCGGGGAGAATGTGTTCGCTGATTTCCTCCGGGCTCATGTGCACCTCCCCAGGTTTCGAGCCTCCGCTGTCGCAGAGAAGGAGCTTAGGGCAACGCTTTACCAGGCCTTCTATGGCAGGCCCCCAACGCGTATCAGACGTAGCTATGAAGTCCGGCGCTTGGCGGCCAGTTTTGCCCGCCAGGACTGAAAAAGTCTCTGGAAAGTGGTAGCTGCGGCTGAATTCCAGCCAAAGATCCCCAGAAACCTCGTAGCGTCTGCCTTCCTCGATTTCGATTACCTCAAAACTCGCAAGCGCCCATTCTATATAGGGATGGTCGGGCGAGATCGCCAGTCCGAGCAGGGTCCTTAACCGTTCACGGATCCCCGGCGGGGCAAAGAGGCGCAGACGGGTTTTGCCGGCATTGTCCGCATTCTGTCGGATATACATATTGAACAGCAAAAACGGCAGGCCGAAACAATGATCCCCGTGGAAATGGGTAATAATGAGGGTATCGATATCATCGAGCCGGATCGACGATGCTCGCAGGGACTGGAGGATGTCGGGGGGAGCCTCTGCGAGCAGATGCTCGTCGATCATGAAGCAATTGTAAAAACTGCCGTCGTTGGAAAAGCCACCGGTGCCGATAATGCTGATTTCCATCACTCTCCCCTTCTTTAGTCCCGCCACACATCGCTCACCAGCGGGTGGCTTTTCAGATTCTCCAGATCCCTGTCCAAGGCTGAACAGGTAATATGGGCGCCAGCCCGAAGCAGGGCTTCCTTGCGTCCTCCCTGGAGCGGAATATGGAAAAAGAGTGCGCACTGCCCGTGAAGGGAGTAGACCAGGTCTCTTAGCGATGTAAGGTTCTGCTCTTCGTAGTTTCCTGCCTCGATCGGCGATGCCATGCGAATGTGCAGCTCCCGGTAGCTCTTCTCCCTGAGGCCTCCCGGATCGAGCAATTCCTTTACCTGAATGCAGGGCTTGCCCCGGGATGCATCGAAACCGCCCTTGAGGCAGTAGACCCTGTCAACCAAAAGCTGTTCCCGCAGCAGCTCCAGAGTGTCGGGGAAAAGTACGATTTCGATGCTGCCCGCATAGTCCTCCAGAAGGCCGAAGGCCATCTTTTTCCCCGACCTGGTTATCACTTCCCTGAACTCGGTCAGCATCGCTACCAGAACGTACTCTCTATCCTGGCTCGCCCGTTCTGGATGGGCGAGGTCGATGGTCGATGAGCGCTCCCAGAGCGTCTTGAAATCATCCATCGGGTGGCCGGTAAAATAGAACCCTAAAAGGCTTTTTTCAAAATCTAGCATCTCCTGCCGACTGTACTCCTCGCATGATTCCATCACTAAAGGGGGGAATACCGTTTCGTCGTCGGTATCGAAGAGACTCTGCTGCCGGGATGATTCATGGTCAATCTTGGCCGCTACCCAATCGATGGCGCGCTCGAGATTGAACATCAATTCCTTGCGCCTGCAGGCCAAAGAATCGAAACAGCCGGCATGGATAAGGGATTCGAGAATTTTCTTATTGAGTCCCACTCCCGAAAGCCGGGCTAAGAAGTCGACAAAGCTTACAAAGGCACCGCCTTTTTTTCTCTCTTCGACAATCGCCTCGGCGACGCCCTCCCCCACGCCCTTTATGCCCAGAAGCCCATAGACGATATCGTTGGATTCGACACTGAACTTGGCTTTGGAGTAGTTGATGTCCGGCGGACGGATCGCCAGGCCCATGGTCCTCGCCTCACCGATATACTGGGTCAGCTTGTCCGTATTGTTGATTTCATTGGTCAGGTTGGCCGCCATGAATTCGGCGGGGTAATTGGCTTTGAGATAGGCCGTCCGATAGGCGACAACCGAGTAGGCGGCAGCGTGGGATTTATTGAATCCATAGCCGGCGAAGGGCGTGAGAATGTCGAAAATCTCCTCGGCCTGGGCTGCACTGTAACCCCTGGAGACGGCCCCTTCGATGAAGGGCGCCCTTTCCTTTGCCAGAATTTCGGGCTTTTTCTTGCCCATGGCCCGCCGCAAAAGATCGGCGCGTCCCAGGGAGTAACCCGCCACCTCCCGGGCGACCTGCATGACTTGTTCCTGGTAGACGATGACGCCATAGGTGCCCTTGAGGTACTTCTCCAGGGATGGGTGGGGATAACTGATGGGTATCTTGCCGTTCTTTGAATCGATGAACTTGTCGATAAAATCCATAGGCCCCGGACGGTACAGGGCGTTCAAGGCAATCAGGTCCTCGATAGATGCAGGCTTGGCCCGCTTGAGGATATTCTGCATGCCCGAAGATTCGAATTGGAATATGGACGTACTCTTGCCTTCTCCCAGCATGCGGAAAGTCTTGGGATCATTGTCGGGAATTTCTTCTTCCCTGATCGCCACCCCCCGGGCTTTGAGAAGATCCAGAGTGTTCTTGATAAGGGTCAGTGTCTTCAAGCCCAGAAAATCCATTTTGACAAGGCCGCAATTCTCAAGGTAGTCCATGGTGTACTGAGTCGAGACGCCCCCAGTCTTGGGATCTTTGTACAGGGGCACGAAGTCCATGAGCTGAGACTTGCCGATAACGATGCCCGCGGCGTGCAGGGAGCTGTGGCGATGCATGTTCTCGAGCCTGAGGGCTATCTTGAAAAGATCCTTGTACTGTTCATTTTCCGCCAGGTTCCGCAGCCGAGGCTCCATTTCAAAGGCGGTTTCCAGGGTCATCTTGGGATCTTCGGGAATCAGCTTGGCGATGTTGTTCGCATCCTCGAAGGAAATATCCAGCGAACGGGCCACATCCTTGACCACTGCCTTGGCCTTGAGGGTTCCAAAAGTGATTATCTGCCCCACCCGGTCATCGCCGTACTTCCTGGTGACATATTCGATCACCTCACCCCGACGCTCGAAGCAGAAGTCCACGTCGAAGTCGGGCATGGAAATGCGCTCGGGGTTCAGGAAACGTTCGAAGAGCAGATCGTATTTCAGCGGATCGATATCGGTGATCCGCAGGCTGTAGGCGACGATGGACCCAGCGCCCGAGCCGCGGCCAGGTCCGACCGGAATGTCATGACGCTTGGCCCAATCGATAAAATCCCACACGATCAAAAAATAGCCAGTGAATCCCATAGAAATGATGACCGAGAGCTCGAATTCCGCTCGCTGGCGGATCTCGTCGCTGGCGTTGGGATAGCGTTTTTCGAGCCCCTCCATGGTCAGATGGCGCAAGTATTCCTCGGGCGAGGAAAACTCGGGCGGAATTTCGTAGTCCGGAAGCATGGGGCCAGGAAAATCGATGGTCAGGTTGGCCATCTCGGTGATCTTGAGCGTATTGGCCAGGGCCTCGGGGACTTCCGCGAAGAGGGCAGCCATTTCATCGGCGGTTTTAAGGTAGAAGTGGTCGTTGGGAAAGCGCATGCGGCCAGGATCGTTGCGTTTCCGGTTAGTGCCGACGCAGAGCAGGATGTCCTGCGCCACCGCGTCTTCCTTGTTGATATAGTGGAGATCGTTGGTAGCCACCAGGGGTATGCCGTGACGGCGAGAAAGCGCTACCAGCTCCCGGTTCACCAGCCGCTGCTCTTCCAGGCCGTGGTCCTGAAGTTCCAGGTAAAAGCGTTCGGCTCCGAAGAGCTCCCGGTACTCCAGCGCCTTGGCTTCCGCGGCTTCCCGCCGCCCCGCCAGGATGAGCGAGGGGATCTCCCCAGCCAGGCAGGCGCTGGAGGCTATGAGCCCTTTGGAGTAGGTCCTGAGCAGTTCATCGTCTATCCTCGGCTTGTAGTAAAAACCCTCGGTATAGGACAGGGAGGAGAGCTTCATCAAATTCCGATAGCCCTCCTGGTTTTCGGCCAGGAGAATGAAGTGCCAGTACTTGTTGCCATTTTCGGTGCCGGTTTTTTCCCTGCGGGAGCCCCCGGCCATGTAGAATTCGCTTCCGATGATGGGTTTTATGCCCTCGTCCTTGCAGGCTTTGTAAAAACTTAAGGACCCGAAGAGGTTCCCGTGATCCGTGATCGCCAGGCCGGGCATGCCGTAACGCTTGGCTGTAGCGGCCAATTCCTTAATGGGGGCGGCCCCGTCCAGAAGGGAGTAGTCGCTGTGGTTGTGAAGGTGTACGAATTCCGCCATTTTTCGAGTATAGCAGAAGCTCCGGATTCGGAGTAGGGTTTTTCCCCTCCGATCGGCGGGAGCGTCGAATTAGGAGTAGGATTTCCAGCAGCCGAAGCAGACCGATACGGCCCGGCCGTTATTGACCCCAGAGGCGGCCTTCCCCATACTCAATACAAGGATGCACCGACCATGACTAAGCCCGACCTCAAAGCATCGGCCTTTCCCGGCCTGGCGGAAAAACTCTCCCGCCTCATCCAGTTTCCCACCGTATCCTCCCATATTGCTGCGGAGGAAAACGAAGAAGCGTTTTCGGCGCTGATCAACGAGCTGCCCCTGCTCTTTCCCAGGCTTCACCAGGTCCTCAGGCTGAAAACACCCTCAGACCGGGCGCTGCTCTATACCTGGGAAGGAAGCGATCCAAGCCTGGCTCCGGCCATGCTCTGCGCCCACTTCGACGTTGTTCCCGAAGGCAATCCCGATGCCTGGAAACAGGGGGCCTTTTCCGGAGCCATTGTCGACGGAGAACTTTGGGGAAGGGGCAGCCAGGATATCAAGGTGCTCATGGCATCGATCATGGAGGCCGCCGAACAGTTGCTGAAACAGGGCTTTAGGCCACGTAGAACTATATTCCTGGCCTTCGGCGGAGACGAGGAGGTCGGGGGCAGGCGGGGCGCCGGAGCCATAGCGCGCCATCTCGCGGGAAACGGAATAAAAGTCTCTTTTCTCCTGGATGAAGGCGGCCCGATCTCCGTCGGCATGCTCTCCTTCGCCCCCCGTCCTATGGCCTTGGTGGGAGTGGCGGAAAAAGGCTATGCCGACCTATTGGTACACACCACGGGCAAGGGAGGACACGCCTCCATGCCACCTAAGGACAGTGCGACTATTAATCTAGCCAAGGCCATCATCGCCATCGAGAAAAATCCCTTTCCTGCACGCATCACCAAAACCCTCAAGGCGTTTCTCCGACGATTGGCAAGCGTTTCTGCCCAGCCCTACAGACTCATCTTCAGCCTGGCCGGAATCACGGCTCCCCTCATCAAAAAAGCCTTTTCGGCGGCACCCACCACCAACGCCCTTATTCGAACCACAGTGGCATGTACAATGCTGGAAGGAAGCCCCAAGGAAAACGTCCTGGCAGAAAAAGCCCAGGCGACACTCAATGTCCGCATCCTACCGGGCGAAAGCGCCGCTTCGGTGATAGCCAGGCTCAACGCCCTGACAGCCTGCTTCGATGCCGAGGTACGGGCTAAGCACGAAGGGCAGATCGTAGAAGCATCCAGCGAATCATCCACGGAACAGGAAGGCTGGATGCATATAGAAAAAGCCCTCTCCGCATCCCACCCCGAAGCCTTCTGCCTGCCTTTTCTCTTCAGTGCCGCCACCGATACCAAGCATTACAGGGACATAGTCGAAGCGACATACCGCTTCACCGCCCTACCCCAGACACAGGAAGATCTTTCCCGCGTCCACGCCGCGGGCGAACGGGTAAAGATCGCCGATCTGGAACGTTGTGCGGCTTTTTACGCCACCCTCATCGCTGCGCTCTAGGCGATTTTAAACAAGCACTGTAAATAAATAACCATTCCTTGCCAGGATCGCGTTCCTATATTAAATTTTTAAAATGAAAAGAATACCAGCGATCACGACACTTTTTCTCATTCTTGCGGTCTCGGCTGCTGGCGCGGTCGATGTGGACGGTAAAATACTTCCCGGGGAATACGCCAGGGAACAAAGCTTCGAAAAAGGCAGCTTCAGGCTTCTGTGGAGGATTGTGGACGACAAAATCTTCATGGCCATAGACTCGGATGCCAAAGGCTGGGTGTCAGTCGGGTTTGAGCCCACCAGAATAATGGCCAACTCGGACATGATCTTCGGGTTTGTGGAAGCCTCGGGGAGCGTCAAGGCGGTGGATGCCTGGTCCACCGGCATTTTCGGCCCCCATCCGCCGGATGTGGATCAGGGAGGAAAAGACTCGATCCTCAGCTTCGCCGGAACCCGATCCAGCAACAGGGTAGTCTTCGAGTTTTCCCGGGCTCTTGATACGGGCGATAAATTCGATAAACCAATCCCCAGCTCGGGTTCCTTCAAGGTAATCTGGGCCCAGTCCCAAAGCATGGGCTTCACCGCCAAGCATAACAAGGCTGGCAGCCTTACCCTCGACATGGGAGGCTCCTATTGACCCCCATCTACCTGCACCTGGGTTTCATGAGCGCCGCCTTTCTGGCCATGGCCGCCGGAATCCTGATTGCGAGGTTTTTAAAAAAGAAAAAATGGTGGCTGAAGGCGCATAAAGGGCTCAACATGGCGGCTGTCGCCCTGGCGCTTGTCGGAATTGTCATTATCGCCGTGTCGGTGCAGGATTCCGGCGGCCCTCACTTCAGGGTCAGCCACGCCTATTACGGAGCCGCAGCCCTGTCGCTGCTCCTACTATCGCCGTTTCTTGGCTTTGCAATGTTCAAGACCAAGGACAAGACAAAAATCCCCCGGATCAAGCAGCTCCACCGCTGGTCGGGCAGAATGACAATCCTTCTAATGGCTGCCGCGATCATCGCCGGCTTTTCCCTTATGGGATTCTTTTAGACCGGACTGTCGGGAAGGCTCATAAGCAGTCGCGCGGCCTGGGCTTGCCCAGGCCGCGCTTTTTTTAAAAAGCCCTCATGAAGCATAAACAGCTCAGCCGCAGCCCTTGCCCGATTTTGAACCAAGGTAGGCTGCCCTCACCGCAGGATCGCCAGCGATTTGGGCCACCGGACCTGAGGTGACAATGCGTCCCTGCTCTAGAACGTAGGCCCTGTCCGCAACAGCGAGGGCTTTGAACGCGTTCTGCTCAACCAAAAGTATCGTCTTTCCCATGGATCGTATTGTTTCGATTATATCGAAAACAGTCTTCACCAAAAGGGGTGCCAGGCCCAGGGAAGGCTCGTCCATGAGAATGAGCTCCCCTTCGGTCATGAGGGCCCTGCCCATGGCTAGCATCTGCTGCTCGCCGCCGGAGAGAGTACCCGCCATCTGCTGCTTTCGCTCATCAAGCCGAGGGAAAAGGCCGAATACCTTGTCCAGGTCCTCGAGCACCGCCTTCTTGTTGGAGCGGAGGTAGGCACCCAGGCGCAGGTTATCCAACACCGAAAGGTTGGCGAAGATGAGCCTGCCTTCGGGAACATGGCAGATCCCCGACCGGACCACCAAATCCGGCCGTTTGGCCAGCCTGCTGCCCTTGTAGAGTATCTCGCCCCTGGAAGGTTTTAAGAAACCTGAAATAGTATTGAGAAGGGTCGATTTGCCGGCACCGTTAGCCCCGATGATGGTGACAATCTCCCCGGCCCGCACTTCCAGAGAAATGCCTTTGAGCGCCCGTATGCCGCCGTATGATACATGGAGGTCCTTGATTTTTAGCATGCCTAGACCTCCTCTGTAACGCCCAGATAGGCCTCGATCACCTTGGGGTCCTTTGCTATATCCGCCGCGCAGCCCTCGGCCAGCTTGATCCCGAAATTGAGCACCACAATCCGCTCGCAAATTCCCATGATGAGATCCATGTGGTGTTCGATCACCAGCACGCTGAGCTTGAATTCGTCCCTTATGCGGACAATGAGGCGCATAAGCTGCTCCGTCTCGTCGGGATTCATCCCCGCCGCCGGTTCGTCCAGCAAGAGGAGCTTAGGATCCAGTGCCAGGGCTCGGACGATCTCCAGGCGCCGCTGCATGCCGTAGGGAAGATTGTTGGCCACAAGATCCCTGCGCTCGGTTAAGCCCATTATGGATAAAAGCTTTTCGGCCTTTTCTACCAGGGCTTTTTCCTCTTTTCTGAACTTGGGCAACCGCAGCACCGAATCGAGAATGCTGTAGCTGGCACCCAGATGGCAGGCGGTGAGAACGTTTTCGAACACCGTGAGGTTCTTGAAGAGGCGAATATTCTGGAAGGTCCTGGTTATGCCCATATCGGCGATCTTAAAGGGCGGCAGGCCGTTCAAGCTTTTCCCCTTGAATCGCACATCGCCCTCGGTGAGAGAATAGACACCGGTGATCAGGTTGAAAATAGTGGTCTTTCCGGCGCCGTTAGGGCCGATGAGCCCTAAAATTCCCCCTTCGGGGACCGAAAAGCTCACATCGTTCACCGCCGCGAGTCCGCCAAAGCGTTTTGTCAGCCGGCTAATTTCCAGTATGTCAGCCAATGCCGGCCTCCCCATTCCGCCCGTTCCGGCTCTCCTTCAAGGCCAGGACTCGGGCCTTGCGCTCGTTGCGCGCCTTGCGGATGCCCGCGGGTGTCAGCTCCATGCCTCCCATCAAACCCTTCGGCCTGGAAATCATGATGAGAATCACCGCTGCTCCGTAGAACACCAGCCTCCATATCTCGAAAGCCCTCAGGATTTCCGGCAGCGCCGTGAGCAAAAGAGCTCCCAGCACCGATCCCGATATGGAGCCAAGGCCGCCGAAAATGACAATAATCGTGAGTTCGGTGGACTTGGTCATAGAAAACATCTTGGGCTGGATAAAGGTCATGTAATGACCAAAGAAAACCCCGGCGACGCCGGCGTAGACAGCACTCACTACCAAGGCGATCATCTTGTACTTGAAAACATTGACCCCGGCGATCTGAGCCGCCAGTTCTTCCTCCCGCACTGCGATCATGTTCCGCCCGTGCCGGGAGCGTACGAGGTTGGCTAAAAAAATCACCGCCAGGATATCGACAATGATGATGGCCGGCAGCGTCGATTTATACGGCACGCCCGGCCAGCCGCGGGATCCGCCGAAGAGCTGCACGTTATTGAGAATCAGCCTTATGGCCTCGCCGAATCCAAGGGTGGCTATGCAAAAATAATCGCCCTTCAAATTGAGCGTTATTCGGCCGATAAAGTAGCTCACGATACCCGCCCCGGCTCCCCCCGCGATCACTCCTACCGCGAAGGGCAGCCCCAGGCCGGCGGGGCTCGTGGTCGGCGATACGGTCATGAGGGCGCCTAGATAAGCGCCGATCGCCATGAAGCCAGCGTGACCGAAGGAAAAAAGTCCCGTGAATCCGGTGAGCAGACTCAAGCCCAGCACCGCGATCAGATTGATCCCAGCGAGCATCAGAATTCCCTGTATATAAAACCAGTCCATCCCTACCCCCGCCTTAAGCCTTGTCCACCGTTGTCTTACCCATTATGCCCGAGGGTCTGAAGACGAGGACGCCGATGAGGATCACGAAGGCGATCAGATCCCTGAACTGCGACGAAAGATAGCCGGCCACCAGCGTCTCTAAGGTACCCAGAAGCACCGAGCCCAGCACGGCGCCGGGCAGGCTACCCAGGCCGCCGAAGACAGCGGCAATGAATGACTTCGTCGTTATATTGCCTATCTGAGGATAGACCGTGTATTTCATGCCGAAAAACACCCCAGCCACACCGGCCAGAAAGCCGCCGAGGCCGAACACGATGAGGATGATCCTGTCGGTGTTGACGCCCATGAGGGCGCAGGCCTTTATATTGTAGGCAGCGGCCTGGATAGCCTTGCCCATCTTGGTCTTTTCAATGAAGAGTATGAGCCCCGTAAGGCAGACCGCCGATATGAAGAACATGATAAGGTCCAGTCGGCCCACCGCAAGCGCACCGAGCTGGATGGGCGTGCGGGGGATAACCGCAGGATAGGTCCTGAAGGTCGGCCCGATGGTGGCAATGACAATGTTCTCCAGCAGGATCGAGGCTCCCATGGCGGAAATTATAAAATAGAGGAAGGGCGCGTTGCGCTCCCGCAGAGGCTTGTAGGCGATCCGTTCCACCAGGATTGCCAAAAGCGTGGTGCCCGCACAGGCTAGCATAAAAGCAAGAATGAAGGGAAGTTTGAGCAGAGTGAGGGCGAAAAAGCCGAAATAGGCCCCCAGCATGATAACCCCGCCGTGAGCGAAGTTGGAAAAGCTCATGATGGAATACACAAGGGAGTAGCCGACGGCCATCAGCGCGTAGACGGAACCTATTGAAAGCCCGTTGATCAATTGCTGCAGAAACTGAATCATGGCCGGTCCTTTTTGAACTCAGGATAAAGGAGACAGCGCGGCGCCGGGCTAAAAGCCCGGCGCCGCGCCCCGCAGTATTGCATCGAATAATTATTGGGCCGCGTATTTCTCCTGGAACACATACTGACCGCCCACGATCTTTAGTATGGCCGCGTCTTTGCCTTCGGGATTGTGGGTTTCTGGGCTGATTTTTATAGTGCCCGTGATGCCCTG
>Ga0265294_10009862_pt1 | contig 10948 bp, 9 predicted proteins | sample MunlanPumphouse3_FD_192504 | JGI IMG/M metagenome (GOLD analysis project Ga0265294, IMG submission 192504) | Groundwater microbial communities from a municipal landfill in Southern Ontario, Canada - Pumphouse #3 | ecosystem: Environmental > Aquatic > Deep subsurface > Groundwater | place...
CGGGGTCGGGTTGCCAGGCATCTGTTCTGGAGGCCGATCCGATATAAACAGGGTTGTGGGGGTAAGCCACCCAGTATGCGATCTTTTCGCTCCTGTCATACATCAGTGTATAATTTCTTAAAGTCTTGCCTGCAAGCTCAAAAGAGTGAGAGACAACCTTAGTGTTGCTGTTACTTCCCCCTAATGGGATCTCTTTCCACCTGAGATCTTCAATCTGCAAATTATCATCTCCGTCGCCGGAAGGGGCGGCCTGTGTAAGAGTCTTTCTTACAGATTTGTCTTTACAGTATACAGCAATTTCGGCAACTCTGGGAATGTCAAAACTGTTTTCGGTGAGAATAAGCACCACATTGGCATTACCACTTCCCTGAGTGACACCCGGGGTGCACCAACCTTCACCACCTGATTTATAATTAATTGAAATAATCCAATCGCTGTTGGCTTCTATGTGCAAAAAAAGGCTTACTGTTGATGCAGAGACAGATTCGCTGCTCAACTCAGCAGAGAGTTGAACAGCGATATCCTCTTTAATACATCCGGCCGGTAAAGATCCGAACAGCAGAAGCAGAAGTCCCAACTGCAGAGCTGCTCCTTTAAAAAAGCGCATTGGTTACTGTTTTATAGTGCACATGTGTTGTTGCTTTAAAGCACATCTGGAACTGTTTTATATGTACTCTGTTACTGAACTGTGATAATAACATTTGCCAGCCTTGAGTTTCCTCCTGAAGCAATTGTCCCACCGTTTACGGATGTAGTGGAAGAACATTTTATCCTAAAGTAGACTGTACTGTTTGCAGCAGCTGTGAGTGCGTAACTTCTTACAAACGGTGAGGATGGCATAGTATTTCCATACACAATTGCATCACCCATCTGGTGCCAGTTTGTGTTATCAGAAGAGAACTCAATTACAAAATCTTTAGGACCGGTGTTGGTGCTGTAACCGTAGTATGAGACTGAAACAGTTTTGCCTGAGGTAATGGCTGCCTTTGGTGTCATTGTAAAGAGCCATGCCTGATTTTGACCCCAGCTGTTACAGTAAATTGTAGAAGTGGAAGATGTGAAACTAATTGTAGGAACTGTTGCAAATCCGTGCAGATTAAAGGTGGCGTTGGTTGATTCATCTGTAGAAGAGGAAGTTGAGGCCATCGGCAGAGTTGGAACTGCAGAGAATGTCCAGGAGGCCAGAGTCTGTGAATTTGATGCATCCACAACAGTTGAGTTCACAACTATCGGCGTTGTTATGCCGGTTCCTGTGATAGTAAATACAACTGCACCCGTTGTTGTCGGAGTTCCGGCAAGATTAAACACTATGTTGCCTGTAGCTGCGGAGAATGTGCCTGATGCAGTTACGGGAGTTGTGAGTCCGGCTGCTCCGGCACCGGTTACGGCAACTGACAATGAATATGAATCGTTGACAGTTGCGTCGGAATATGGAAGGGTGATAGTTGCTGTTGTCGCAGCATCTTTTGTAAGGGCTCCGGCAAGGGTTGCTGTGCCATAAGTCAGTTGAGCAGCTGATGCAAAGCGGGTCCCGGTCAATCCTGCAAAATCACTGCTCGTACGGGGAGTCACCTGGTAAACACCGTTGTTTATGCTTGCAATGCCCAATAGGGATCCGCTTCCCTGTGGAACAGCCGTACCTTTATATGCAGAATATTTTGAAGAGAACATTACAAAATTTTCTCCTGTGCTGGATTCCATATTGATAGAGGTGTGGGCATCTTCAGAGGCTACAGTTTTCGACAGATCGGCAGCAACAACCTGAACATTGGAAACCGATACAAGCATACTTTCATAATTGCCTGTTCTCAGTTGCTGAGCAGTGATTGTTGTGGGATTAATGGTTACTGTCTGGCCGGTTGAGACCATCTTGGAGTTGTTGAAATTGTTAAGCTGCAACAGACCGTTGTATTTGGAAAGCACTGCGCCGTTAAGGCTGAACTCCAGCTCGGCACCCGGAGCAATAGTTGCTGCATCGTTAACAAGTCTCACAGCTATTCCTGCGGTTCCGTCAGAAACTACAATATTCTTAAGTGAAGTGGAGTTTCCTCCGGTCTGATCGCTAATCATGCTGGCTTTCATGTAGATGTCAGTTGTGATGGTGGTTTCGCCCATTGCCCTGAGAGAAGCTACAGTTACATAGTTCTTAATTATACCGGCAGCCTGCTGAACCTGAATGTATTCGTAGATAGTTGAAGTCTGAACCTTTATGGTTGCAGTTCTGGTATCTCCGGTATTTGGAAGACAGGTAACGGTCACTGTAGTTTCACCCTTACTGCCTGTGGAAGGTGAAAGGGCAATCCAGTTGGTTCCGGTAGCATATGTTACCTCAGTAGTCCATTCCCGGTTGGTATTTACAACAAAAGTTGCGTTTCCTCCCTCTTTTGCTATTTCGAGAGTTTCCGTGCTGATTTCAAGAGAGGGAACACCCTCTTCGATATCCTCTTTGCTACATGAGGAAAGAATTCCCAGCGTACTGAACGTAGCCAGTACAGCTGTTATACTTAACAGTTTTAAAAATTTTTCCATTAGAAATTATAAAATAAAAGTTAGAATTAAATAAAAATAAAAATTAGAATTAAAATTAGAATTATACATTCTATACAAAAATAGCACATTTTTTCCACATTTTTTCAATAAAAGTTGAGATAAGTGAAAAAAGAGGGACCTTGCCTTACTTTTTCGCAAGTCGCACTAAAACAGCAATATAGCACATGTGGTTTTTCCAAAACGAAGAGGTTTTGTGGCGATTTTGTGGTGGTTTTGTGGTGGTTTTGTGGCGGTTTAGAAAAACCACATCATTCAAATGCCATCAAATCAATTATTTGCGAAAAAGTAAGGCAAGGTCACCCCTTCAACATCCTCACAATATCATTAAAACTCTCATGCGTCACCGAAGAAATCTGCCTGTAAGAAGCATTCCCCTGAAATCTCAAAATCTTAAGAATTCGCACAAGCTCACCCCTCGAAAGACAATCCAGATCCCTGCCCTGCAGCACAAACTTTAAATATTTAGCAACCTCATTATCAGTCGGCTTATCTAAATTCATGACTGCCTCAGTCTCCATATTCTCCTTATTCTGCTTAAACACATTACTCCCATTATTCTCTTCGCCTTCATTATCAACTTCAATCTTCTGATCCCTCTTCATCGTCCAATACTCCTCTATGTGTTTTAATGCCCTCTCGTTTAAATTTTTGTTGGAAGTGAACAAAAAATCTACAACCAAATTATCTACATCAATTATCTTGCTTAGAAAATTATAATACCCCGCTTTAGTAAAATGGTACGAACTCCACCGATAATCCCTGATACTCATGCATATCCCCGCCCGCACAGGATTTGTCAAAATGTACAAAAAGTTATACTCAAGATAATCAGTAGAATAAATCGGACAACTTCCAAACGGACTATTAAACACCTGACCTCTCATCCCTTTTCTCAGATTGTACCACTGATTAAAACTCATAAGTAACGACTTCATAAATGCATTCAGAACCTTAGTATATATCTGAAGGTGAACATGATTGTCCATCAACACAAATACAGTTACAACTGTCTCATTCTTTATCGCAGCTTTGTGACATCGCGATAAAAATCCACAAAAGTCGTTATTGTCATAGAAAACATTGTACCGATTAGTGCCTCTAAGCCAAACATGAAAAAAACCGGACTGCTTACGCGAAAATACCTTATTACAAATTAGATCGTTCTGTTTGTTCAGCTGTTTATTTTTAAAGGTATCTGCCAATCTTTTCTCGGCAAGTCGCAAAAGCGAAGACATATCCTTCTTATCACTCATCTCACTCATCTCACTCATCTCACTCATCACAAATCCTCCCCACAATTAATTTCGATATCAAAGCTACAAAAAAAGTGCACCTTGCCTTACTTTTTCGCAATCAACACTAATCCAGCAATATAACATGCACAACTTTTCCAAAACCATAACATTTTGGAAAAGTTGCATCATGCAATTGTCATACAATCAATAATTTGCGAAAAAGTAAGGCAAGGTGCCTCTTGACGAGCACCTCTTCGCCTGTTTTCTGATTCTTGCAATAGAGGTGAATCCAATTACCGCGGTTATCATCTAAATACCGGTAACTGTATCTTTGAACGGGTTCGTAGCCATCTCTTCTCTCCTGGCCATCGGAATAACGTTCGTAAAGAGCAAGACGTCCGTCATCATTGTATGTGAAGACCTCTTCGTCTCCGTATTCAATGGTCATCTGGTAAAGCTTGTCTCCCTTATAAACAAGCTTTTCTGTGTGTTCATACCCTGACGATTCAACCAGCCGGCCAAGAGAGTCATACGTGAAATATCCGGGGAGACACTCAATGTATGTCCCTTCCAGCAATAATCCCCTTTGGTCATATTTAAATATATTTTCATTCTCTTGAATCTCTTTTAAAATCAAATTGTCCCGCACATAACCTTTAAATTTTTCTTTTGCAATCCTCCCGTTTTCGTAAACATATTGTGATTCAAACATAATGGGCGACGATTCACTATCTCCATGATAACAATTGTAACCCTCCAACTTTCCGCTGATATCGTATCTGTAGAGAGTTAGGCACTTATCATCGTAATATTTATTGTGGGTCAGAATTTTAATAAGCCGGCCAAGAGAGTCGAACTCCCTGAATTGAATGGACGTATAAGAAGTATCAGGAAAGGTTTTATTAATGATCGTAACACTTTTAACATTGCCTGTAAAGTTAATTTGATGATACTGAGCAGATGCAGATGCCCAGTTGAGAATTAAAATCAATAGAAATATTATCCCTTTTTTCATTTTTTAATGAATTTTTCTGATTCGTAATTTTTAACTTAACCGTGCTTGAAACGTTTTTTTGCAGTTGAATAAATGTTAGCCTATCGCGAAGAGCATTTTTTCAAGGCTGAAGTAACTCTGAAGTAACTCTGAAGTAACTCTGAAAAAATGCCGCATGTATTTAACATATTTTCAATAACATGCCGAAAACTGTGGCAAGGTGCTTCTTGTTAGTATTTATGGAGGGTCCTGCCTGCATTAATCCATCCGATGATTTTCCCATTATTCCGAACACTATCTGTGTTGCCTCCGTAAATTAGAAATGGTTCAGCCTCAGGATTTAACTTACGATAATAATCAAGTCTTTTAAAAAAATCAGAAGAAACTGTAGTAGACGATTTAATTTCTATACATTTGATTTTGTCGTCGATATCTATCAGGCAATCCACTTCATTTCCGGTAGAGTCGCGCCAAAAATAGATTGGGGGAGTAATACACCGGTTCAGAAATCCTTTCATTACATCGGCAATAATCATATTTTCAAATAATGCACCTTTAGCCCAATGACCGGTCAGCTCTTCCTTTTTACGTATTCCAAGCAGACTGCATACCAATCCTGTATCATAAAAATAAAGTTTTGGGGTTTTTAAAATGCGTTTTGAGAAATTCTGATGGTGAGGATGCAGAAAAAACACAATAAAGCTAGTTTCTAAAATAGAAAACCACGATTTTACCGTTTTCAAATCAACGCCTACCTCATTTGCTATATTATTGTAATTTAGCAATTGTCCTACCCGGCCTGCGGCAATTCGCAAAAATTTCTGAAAGACAAAAAGATTCGACACGTTTACTATTTGCCGTACATCACGTTCAACATAGGTTTGAATATATGAAGGGAAAAACAGTTCTGACTCCATATCCATTTGATGAATACGCGGATAAAACCCCTGGAATATTGTAGCTTCCACATCTTCAGTTTTCGCTTTATCAGCGCCGTGCAACTCAGAAATGCTCAGAGGCAGCAGATGTGATACAAATACTCTGCCGGCCAGACTTTGTGATATTTTTTCTGACAGCAGGAAATTCTGGGAACCTGTCAGTATAAATTCACCGGGTCTGTTACGTTCATCACTTATTGTTTGTATGTAAGAGAACAATGCAGGTATGCGCTGAACTTCATCAATAATAATTCCTTTACCAAACTGCGATAAGAACAAACGCGGATCGGAAACGGCTGCTTCATACACATCCGGATTTTCGAGATTGACATAATTGTATTCCGGAAAACACATCCTGGCTAAGGTAGTTTTACCGGATTGGCGCGGACCCGTTATGGATATAACAGGCATTTTTGCAGCCATTTTTATCAGTGTACTGCCAATTTCACGTTGTATCATGCACAAAGATAATAATAAATCGTCAATTTGTTTGCAAAAATGGAATCCAATTCCGTTTTTGCATTCACTTTTGTCATGGTGTCTGGGCTTTAGAAAAAATCATCGGGCTTGGTCAACGCAAAAAAAACAAAAAAAATGTCAACAAATATGTTGACAAATTATTATATTTGCAATATGAAAATGATTGGACAATATATAGACCAGATAATAAAAGCAAACAATTGCACCCAAGTAGACGTTGCAAGAGGAATTGGCGTTTCTCGTCAACAGCTCAACTATATAATTTTAGGCAAAAGAGAGCTCACTTTACAACAGGCTTTAAAAATAGAATCTTATTTTAGTTTACCGGAAGGTCAAATTCTGAAACTTCAGACAGAAATTGCAATATTCAACTATAAACAAAAAATTAAGCAACAACTTTTTGAAAATCTACTAAAAGTACAAGCCCTTTGGTCATACTCAAATCCTTCTATAGAAAACATTTCAGATGAAGAATTAATTGAAAAAGTCTTTATATATCTGGATATTAACCAGATATCAAAAATGTTTGAACTGTATAAAAGAGATTATATTCGCAAGGTATGGCGTGAGAAACTAGCTATTCAAGGCAATTTTTTGTTCAATTTGAATGTAATGATTGCGTTATATTATTTTGACATTGCTCAACCGGAGCAATATTTGAAGAGATTGGAGAGAGAATACATTAAAAATCAGCTTAATTATGCGTAAGGGTTTAACATCAAATATCGATTCAATTATTGAAAGAGTTGCCACTTTGGAATGCATAAAACCTTATATACTTGTAGGAGGAACAGCTCTTGCAATTCAGATTGGACACAGAAAAAGCGAGGATCTTGACTTTATGATGTGGCGCAAATCGAAAGGAGAGAAACCAGAAATCGATTGGCCTGTCATAGATAGAGAGTTGAAGGATAAAATTGGTGAGATTGAAAGTATGAATTTACTTGGTTTTGACCAGGTTGAATTTATTGTTGCCGGAGTCAGATTTTCATTTTATGTAAGCGATAACAACTGTCCTGTATCAGATCCAATCCAATATATTGGAAACATACGACTTGCCGATATTAATTCTATTCTGGCTATGAAAATCGAAGTAATGTTGCGTAGATTGAAAATGCGCGACTATTACGATATTTACGCAATTCTTAAAGAGGGATACAGTATTTCAGAAGGAATCGATGCTGCCATAAAATATTCAAAATACAAGCTGAATACCAAAAATATAATGATGATTCTACTTTCAGAAAAATTCACATCAGATCAAAACTTTGAACAGCTTGAACCAAAATATAAAGTCACAAAAGAAGAGATCAGAAACTACATTCTTCGGAAATTAAAACGATAAAAACTGTGGCAAGGTCTCCAACCCCACAACTTCGATATCCTTTTTCATAGACCAGCTTTCGTGTGAAGGTGTTACAATAAAAGTCTTTCTGGGCGCAATGTCTTCAATTGCTAAATAGTTGCCTTTGGATAGAGTAGGGGAATAGGATGCTTTGCACTCAATTGCGAATATGGCACCATCAATTTTCATCACAAAATCGATCTCTGCTCCATTAGAGGTTCTATAATAGAAAAATTCTGCATCAGGGTATAGTCCTCTGAGATTCGTCAACACTATCTGCTCCCAGACAGAACCAAATCCGGGATGCCCCGATAGTTCAATAAAACTGTGCAACCCTAACAAAGCTGCTGTTATACCTGAATCGGCTATATAAACTTTTGGAGCTTTTACCAATCTTTTACCCAAGTTTGAAATGTATGGAGGAACAACCTCTACCATAAAAGTCCCGGCCAAAAGGTCGATATAATTTTTGACAGTAGTGGAAGACACCCCTAAGGATGAAGCCAGTGTTGCATAGTTCACGCACTCTCCATTTATATGTGCCAGCATTTGCCACAACCTTCGCATTATTGTAGGAGTAAATCCTGCCCACTGAAGTAGATCTCTCTCTAAAAAAGTTGTAATAAAACTCTCTCTCCATTCAAAGGAGATATCTTTTTTGCCGGCAAGCAGACTGCGAGGGAAGGCTCCGGCAGAAAAATAATCTTCTATGGTATAGTCACCCTCTAACTCTTCCCATAAAAACGGGGTGAGCCTTTTGTAAGATATCCGGCCGGCAAGAGACTCCGAGCTCTGTTTTAAGAAGTCGCGAGAGGCTGAGCCGAGAATAAGAAAACAACCAGGTTTGTTCCACTCATCTACTAAAGCCCTTATTAATGGAAAGAGTTCCGGATGTCGTTGTATTTCGTCAATACATATCAGTTTCTCTTTTTGCGTAGATAAAAACCATTCAGCATTATCCAATTTACGCAAATCAGAAGGCCGCTCTAAGTCTAAATAGATACTATCCGGATAGGCATTGAGCAGATGTTTAACCAATGTGGATTTGCCACATTGACGAGGACCGGTAACCGCTGTTACGGGAAAATGCTCTATAGACTTTAGCAGACTTGGCTCAAGATATCGATGGACATACATACATACTTCTTAATTTAATAACCATATTCCATGCATGCAAATATAAAAATATATTTTGGAATTGCATGGTTGAGGTAATGTTTTTTACCAAACCTTGCCACAGTTTTCGGGAACAGCATAACCTTGCCTTACTTTTTCGCAATCAACACTAATCCAGCAATATAACATGCACGACTTTTCCAAAACCATAACATTTTGGAAAAACCATACCATCCAAACGTCATACAATCAATAACATGCGAAAAAGTAAGGCAAGGTCCACAAAGGCACATTTGTCATCCACGACTCCTCTTTGTATTCTGCTAAAGAGGTGCGGACTGCTTTTTTAGGTTTGTATTTTTGACAGAAAAGTTTGAAACTTACAGATTTGAGATTTTCACCGGCTTTAACTTCCACCGGGATAATCTCGCCATTTTGCGTTTGTACGAGAAAATCAAGTTCATATTTGCTGTTCTCAAATGTGTGGTAGTAAACCGATAAGTTTTCGTTCCGGATGAGTTGTTGAAAAACATATTGCTCCGCTAAAGCACCTTTATACTCAGAAAATATTGAATCGCCTTCCGCGATTGTTTTTGCGTTAAGATTCGACATAGCTCCCAATAATCCCACATCGTTATGGAATAGTTTAAAGGCTGAAAGCTCCTGATAGGCAACCAAAGGCAAAGCAGCTTTGGAGGTATTATACACCTTATGCAAAAGTCCTGCATCTGTAAGCCATTGAATAGCAAGTTCAAAATCCTTTGCCCTTGAACCTTCCCGGATTACACCATAAATGAATTTTTTATTCTCTTTTGACAATTGTGCAGGAATACTATCCCAAACCATATTTATCCGAGGTAAAATCTCTCTGGGTGCATATTTTGAAAAGTCGCTCCGGTAAGAAGCAATAATTTGTTTCTGAAGCCTGCGTACATTTTGCCAATCCTTATTTTCAACAAAATCCCCAACTACTTCAGGCATTCCGCCAACATACAAATAATATCGTAAGTAGTTGATCAGTTTGTTGTTGAAAAAATTAAGGCTCACAAAATCTCTCTTCTCAATAAGTTCTGCTATCCCATTTTCGCCCAAAGCAAGCAGAAACTCATAAAATGACATTGGATAGAGTTTCATAAAATCAACTTTTCCTACAGGAAACGACTCGTTGGGGTGAATGCCAACCCCCAGGAGAGATCCGGCAGCAATAATATGGTATTGAGGAGCATCTTCGTAAAAATATTTCAATGCCGAAATCCCTTTTGGCGCTGCCTGAATTTCATCAAAGACAATCAATGTGTCATTCGCATCAATTTTAAGATTACAATAAGCGTTTAATACAGTGATGATCCTATCTGCATCAAAATCAATATCAAACAGATTCTTTGGAGCATTAGGTCGTTCAAAATTGATATATGCCATCTGTTTGTATTGAGTTTTACCAAATTCCTGCAAAAGGTAGGTTTTGCCAACCTGCCGTGCACCAAGAAAAAGAAGAGGTTTTCGTCTCTTGTTTAACCTCCAGATAGATAGTTCATTAATCTTTGTACGATACATTTATCACCAATTATTTATGTCAAAAATAACACTTTTCTCTAAATATTACATTATAAATGTACACTTTTCACCCAAAAATGCACCTTGCCTTACTTTTTCGCAATCAACACTAATCCAGCAATATAACATACACAACTTTTCCAAAACCATAACATTTTGGAAAAGTTGTATCATGCAATTGTCACACAATCAATAATTTGCGAAAAAGTAAGGCAAGGTCCCTAGTTCTTAAGCAAATTTGCCGGATTAATCACAGGAAGAATCACCCCTCTAAGATAGGAGTTCTGGGTTTTCTCTAAGATAATACCTCTGGCAGTTGAGTATATTATTCCCATAATTGTTGCACCTAATTCTCCGCTCACTTTAATAGTGTGATCTGTTGTATTTTGTTCAAGGAAAAGTTCTAAATTTTCAATAGTTAGATTAAATTCAATACCAAATTCTCCCTTAACCCCCATAAGTTCCTGATCTTTATTAATAGCTTCCAATACGACATTGAGCCTTACTGCTACGAGCTTATTTCCAAAGTCAAAACGGCTTTCTTGTGAAAGTCCGACTTTTGTTTGTTTAACGTCCTTTGGATTTGTCAGGTATGACTCTTCTGCAATAATTTTTGTTCTAAAAATATTAATGCAATTAATCTTTATTTTTGACGGATCAATTAAGCTCATGCTACAGTTTTTTGAGAAGCGGATTTATATGATGCCTTTTCAATCGGTTTAGTACACACGTTGTC
>Ga0265294_10009863_pt1 | contig 10947 bp, 9 predicted proteins | sample MunlanPumphouse3_FD_192504 | JGI IMG/M metagenome (GOLD analysis project Ga0265294, IMG submission 192504) | Groundwater microbial communities from a municipal landfill in Southern Ontario, Canada - Pumphouse #3 | ecosystem: Environmental > Aquatic > Deep subsurface > Groundwater | place...
TAGTTGGGGCGCTTTTATTGAATTACCCTTTGCCAGTTCTTGCTGTTCAAATAATATGGCTTAATTTCGTAACTGATGGATTTCTAGATGTTGCATTAGCTATGGATTCAAAAGAAAAAAATATTCTCAAACAAAAATTTAATAAACCAAATAAATATTTGATTGACAAGATTATGATTCAAAGAATTATAATTTTCTCAATTATTATAAGTTTTGGAACGTTATTACTTTTTAAGGAATACTATATGATTGACATGGTTAAAGCTCTAACGATATCTTTAACAACATTGTCAGTCTTTCAATGGTTTAATGCTTGGAATTGTAGAAGTGAAAGAGATTCTATATTTAGTTCCAATATTTTTTCAAACAAGTATTTAATTGGAGCAACCTTAATTGTTATTTTATTACATTCTTTAGCGATATATAACCCCTTTTTCCAAAGCATTCTTAAAACAACACCACTTAGTTTATCCGAATGGTTAATAATAATATTGGTATCTTCTTCGATTATCGTAGTTGAGGAAATAAGAAAATTATTATTTAGAATTAAATCCACTTGATTCTCTTATCTTTTTTAAACCAAGTTATTTGCCTCTTAGAAAATTTAATAGTATTTAAAGCTATTTTTTCTTTTAGCTCTTCTAGGGTTATTTTTTTATCAAAATATTCTTTCCACTCTTGATAACCAATAGTCCTTAAAGAGGGCAGATCAAAACCATATTTTTTATATAGTTTTTTTACTTCTTTTTCTAAACCGTCCTTAATCATTTTATTAACTCTTTTCTCGATCCTTAAATTAAGCTCTTCTCTGGGTATTTTAATTCCTAGCTGAATAACATCATATAATTCTTCTCCTTTTCTTTCTTTAAAGAAACTTTCTTTTAAGGCAAGAGAGACTTCTATAGCTCTTATAAGCCTTCTTTTGTTTTTAGCATCTATTATTTTTGAACCCTCTTCGTCAATTTCTTTATAGATTAAAAATAATTCTTCTGTACTCTTTTTTTCTAGGTCATCTCTAAGTTTTCTATCTGTTTCAATTTTAGGAAAAGTTAAATTATCAGTTATTGCCTTTATATATAGTCCAGTTCCTCCCACTAAAAATGGCTGTTTTCCTCTCTCTATTATAGAGTCTATTATTTTAATAGCTTTTTCCTTAAATAATGCTGCATTGAATTCTTCATCAGGATTAATTATATCTATCATATAATGAGGAATACCTTTGAAGTTTTTTGGCTTAGCTGTCCCAATATCCATTCCTTTGTATATTAATCGTGAATCAGCAGAAACAATTTCTCCATTAAATTTTTTAGCTAAATCAATACCTAAGTCACTTTTACCTGAAGCCGTTGGACCCAAAACAACTACTAATTTTGGTTTAATAAGGTCGCCCTCTAAATTCCAAGAAGTTACTTTTGTGATTTTAACTTTTACAAATTTACCCAATAGGTCTCTACTTGATTTAAATCTAACAGCTTTATTTTGTCTTGTTCTCCCATCAAAATAATCACCGTTTTTTTCTAAAACTAAAACATCAACTTCTTTTTTTAAAAACTTTTTATTCTGTTTTAGAGCTGTTTTTTTAAGTATCTCGTTTAAAACTTCTTCTCTTCTCTTCTTTTCTTTTTTAGAAACATCATCGGGCATTTCTTTAAAAGAAAGAGATTGAGGACGAGGAGAGTACTGAGATATATATGCCATATCAAAACCAACCTTAGAAAATAGTTTCTTCGTATTAATAAATTGAGAATTTGTTTCTCCTGGAAAACCAACAATAATATCCGTTGAAATACTTATTTCTCCCTCCAAATCTTTTCTATTTTTTTTAAAGGCCTTTCTAATGTCTTCTACTAATTTAAAGTATTTTTCTCCTGTATAGGGCCTATTCATTCTTTTTAGAATTACATTATCGCCTGACTGGAGGGGAAGATTTAAGTATGGAGTAAATTTCAAACTTTTGCTAAAAGAATCTATTATTTCTTTAGAAAAATCTTTAGGATTAGGGCTAGTAAATTTAACCCAAAAATCTCCTTCTATTTTGTCAATTTCTTTTATTAATTCGCTGAATCCTATTCCTTTATAATTATATTCATTAACATTTTCTCCTAAGAGCCAAATTTCCTTAAATCCATTTTTAGAAAGATTCTTTATCTCTTTAATTATATCTTTATAATTTCTTGATACTAGTCTTCCCCTGGTAAAAGGAACGGCGCAATAGGTACAAAAGTTACTACATCCCTCAGAAATAGGAACAAAAGCTTGAATAGTGCTTGAATAATTAGGGACAATCTTTAAAAAAGCTATGTTTTTTTGGGATATAATTTTAGAAAAGTCTTTTTTTTCTATTACATTAATATTTTCCCTTAATTTCCTTTTGTCAGCCTCTAGTATGCATCCTGTAGCAATAATTTTAGCTTTTAAGCGCCTTAATTGAGGAATGAGTCCATAAACCCTATCTACTGCTGATTGCCTCACAGAACACATATTTAAGACAATTAAATCAGCCTCTTTTAATTGAAGGGTTTTGACGTATCCTGACTCTTCTAAGACAGCAGAAATTCTTTCTGAGTCAGATTTGTTCATCTGACAACCAAAAGTAATGATATGATATTTTAACATTCTTACAAAGATTTTATAAAGTCATCGATAGACATTTCTCCTAGGTCAATTTTTCCTCTTTGTCTAACACTAATAGTTCCGTTTTCTTTTTCTCTATCTCCGACAACAATTAAATAAGGTATTTTTTCCATTTCTCCAGCCCTTATTTTCTTTCCAATTGTTTCATTATTTTCATCTATCTTAACCCTATAATCTTTTAATTTTTCTGCAATAGATTTTGCATAATCGCGATGACTTTCTCCTACAGGAATAATCTGTACTTGAACAGGGGACAACCAAAAAGGAAAAGCTCCGGCATAATGTTCAATCAATAAACCAATAAATCTTTCGAAGGATCCAAATAGTGCCCTATGAAGCATGTAGGGTTGTTCTTTTTCTCCTTCTGAGTTGGTAAAACTCATACCAAATCTTTCTGGAAGATTGAAATCAAACTGAAGAGTAGAACACTGCCATTCTCTTCCTAAAACATCTTTAATTTTGAAATCAAGTTTAGGACCATAGAAAGCAGCTTCTCCTTTTTCTTCCTTAAAGTTAAGATTTTTTTCAATAGCAACTTTCCTTAAAACTGATTCTGAAAAATCCCAACCTTCATCTGTTCCTGCATACTTTTCTTTTTCTTGCTCGTTCCTTAAAGAAAGATAAACATTAACTTTATCAGCATCAAATCCGAATGACTTATAAATAAAGAGAATAAAATCAATAACTTTTTTAAGCTCTTCTTCTACTTGATCCTTCCTACATATAATGTGAGCATCATCTTGAGTAAAACCACGAACCCTAGTTAAACCAGAAAGTTCTCCTTTTTTTTCAAATCGATAAACAGTTCCTGCCTCAGCCCAACGGAAGGGAAGTTCTCTATATGATCGAGGAGAATTATTATATATTGAAACATGAAAAGGACAGTTCATTGGTTTCAATAAAAACTGTTCTGATTCATTAACTTTTTTATTTTGTTGTATTTCTTCCAAAGATTGTCCAACTTCTAATGGTGGGTACATGCTTCCTGAATAATATCCCCAATGCCCAGAGCGTTCCCATAATCTTTTATTTCCTATGTGAGGAGTTCTAACTAAATCATAACCATTTTCAAGATGTTTTTTGTACCAAAAATCTTCTATAACTCTCCATATTATTGCTCCTTTTGGGTGCCATAGAATAAGGCCTATTCCAACTTCTTCTTCTGAGTGAAATAAATCTAACTCTTTTCCTAATTTTCTATGATCTCTTTTTTCTGCTTCTTCAACTAACTTTAAATATTCATCAAGCTTTTCTTTGTTTTCAAAAGCTAGACCATAAACCCTTGTTAACATTTTATTCTTTTCATCTCCTTTCCAATAAGCTCCTGCTAGCTTATTTAATTTAAAAGATTCTGGGTTAATTTCCTTTAATGATTCTACGTGAGGACCTTTGCATAAGTCTAAAAAGTCACCAAGTTTATATGTAGAGACAGTGTCTCCCTCAATTTCATCAATTAGGTTTAACTTATATGGCTGATCCTTGAAGATTTCTCTAGCTTCTTCTTTTGATATTTCTTTATGCTCAAAAGATATTCCACTCTTAATTATTTCTTTCATCTTCTTTTCAATCTTTGCTAGATCCTCCTCTTTCAAATCAACCTCTATATCATAATAAAAACCGTTTTCAATAGCAGGACCAATTCCAAACTTTGCATCCTTAAAAAGATCTTGAACTGCATAAGCGAGAACGTGAGATAATGAGTGTTTTATTTTTTCTAATTCCATATTTTTATATTTTATGCTTCTAATATTTCTTCTATTTCGTTAGCTATTATCTTGGGAGACCCGTCTTTAACATCTGTTTTTCCTGTGATAGAAACTATTTTATTCTCTTCAAAGGCGTAAGGATTTTTTTCTAATATTGAAGGGAATACTACTACCTCAATCGTATCCGTCAAATCCTGAACTTTTATAAACATCATCGGATCTCCCTTGCGCGTCAGTATTTTCTTTATATTAGATATTATTCCTCCAATCGTAATCGTTTCACCACTATATATATGTTTCTCAAAAGGATCTCTATTGGAGCCTCCCGAAAACGTAAGATCGGCATTAATCTTTCTTATAGACACAGTTTGATTTTCGAGCATACTTCTATGTCTTTCTAATGGATGGCCAGAAATATATAGACCCAATAATTCTTTTTCCCAATCTAGCTTATCTTTTTCTGTCATTTCTTCAACCTTATTCAATTTTATCTCAACATCAACAGGACTTCCAAATAATCCTATCTGTCCACTATCTTTAATTTTTTGATTGTTTTTAGACCACTCTAAAAGATTCTCTAAGTTTAAAAGAATTTGATTTCTTTCCTTTAAATTATCAAAAACCCCAGCCCTTGTTAAACTTTCAAGAGATTTTTTGTTTAAAACTTTGCTATCTACGCGAGAGATAAAATCTTGAATTGATTTAAAATTTCCGTTAGCTTTTCTTTCATTAATAATTAATTCAACAATATTATATCCAACATTTTTAATAGCTGACAAACCAAATCTTATTTTATTCTTATCTGGAACAACACTAAAATTACTAAAACTCTCATTTATTTCTGGAGGCAAAACTTCAATCTTCATTTTCTTACACTCTTCAATTAAAATAGCTATTCTATCTAAATCAGATTGTTCAGCAGTTAACAATGCGGCCATATATTCAACTGGATAATTTGCTTTTAGATAAGCTGTCTGATAGGCAATGATTGCATAACAAGCAGCATGACTTTTATTAAATGAATATCTAGCAAAAGGTTCTATCCAATGCCAAATTTCTATAGCTATTTTTTCACTAATATTATTATTTTTCATTCCTGAAACAAATTTATCTTTTTGTTCCATTAATAACTTTTCTATTTTTTTACCAATAGCTTTTCTTAATATATCCGCCTCAGCCAAAGTGAATCCTGCCATGTCTTGAGCGATACGCATGATTTGTTCTTGATAGACAGGAATTCCACGAGTTGTCTCTAGGATCGGCTTTAACTTTGGATGCAAATAATGAACATTATTTACATTATTCTTACCACTAATATATTCAGGGATATGTTGCATTGGTCCAGGACGATACAAGGCAACCATAGCGATAATATCTTCTATCTCAGAAGGTTTTAATTGTTTTAAATATCTTCTCATTCCTTCAGACTCTAGTTGAAATACCCCTATACAATTTCCTGATTGAAGTAACTTAAAAGTTTTTTCATTATCAAGAGGAAGATTATCAATATCAACATTAATGCCCCTAACGGCATATATTCTCTTTAATGTTTCCTCAATAATAGTTAAGTTTTTAAGACCTAGAAAATCAACCTTAAGAAGGCCCATTGATTCAACGGCATGCATTTCATACTGTGTTACTATTGAATTTTCGTCTTGAGCAGGATGTTGAGTAGGAACAGTTTTTTCAAGAGATGCGCTTGAAATAACAACACCGCAAGCATGAGTCGATGCATGTCTAGCACAACCTTCAATTCTTAAAGCCAAATCAATTAATTTTTCAGCTGCATTATCAGTTTCATATAAATCTTTAAATTCTTCTATCTTTTCTAGGGTATCGCTTAGGGTAAAACCTGTTGGTATCATTTTTGCTAGCTTATCACAATATGAATATTGATATCCAAGAGCTCTTCCAACGTCTCTGATGGATGCTCTAGCAGCCATAGTTCCAAATGTAATAATTTGAGCCACTCTATCTCTTCCATACTTTTCAGCAACATAATTGATAACCTCATCTCTTCTTCTATCGGTAAAATCCAAATCAATATCAGGAGGAGAGATTCTGTCAGGATTTAAAAATCTTTGAAAGTATAAATCATATTTCAAAGGATCCACATTTGTAATGTTTGTTAAGTAGGCAACAATTGATCCTCCGGCTGACCCTCTTCCTGGACCAACAACAATTCGATTATTTTTAGCCCAAGAAACAAAATCTTGAACAATTAAAAAATATCCTGGGAAACCAGTTCTATTAATGACAGATAATTCATATTCCATCCTCTCGATTACTTCCTTAAGTTTTTCATCTTTTATTTCTCCAATCTCTTTTCCATTTAGAATGGCTTCTTTAATTCTATCCAATTCTTCTAATTTAATATTGTATTTTTTTTCAATTCCCAAGTAGCATAATTCTCTTAAGTAGCTTTCTACTGTTTTATTTTCTGGAACATTAAAAGTAGGAAGCTTAAATTCTCCCAATTTTAATTCTAAATTACATGCTTCAGCAATTTTGTTTGTATTCTCTATAGCTTCTGGAACATCTTTAAAGTTTTCTATCATTTCTTCAGGAGACTTAATACTAAAATCATCAATCTTCATTGATAATCTTTCTTTGTCATTGATATCTGCTCCTGTATTAATCAACATCAATACATCTTGAGCTTCAGCATCATCTTTGTTTACATAATGACAATCATTTGTAGCTATAAGTGGTATCCCGGTTTTCTTACTTAAATCAATAACCATTTTATTTGCTCTTTCTTGTTCTGGAATGCCAGGGTGATGTTGTAATTCAAGATAGAAATTACCTTTGCCAAAAATCTTTTCATATTTTAAAGCCATTTCTTCAGCCTCTTCTTTTTTATTAGATAACAAAAGATGAGGAATTCTTCCTTGTAGGCAAGCTGTAGTAGCAATAAGGCCTTCAGAATGTTTCTCTAAAAGTTCTAAATCAACTCTTGGCTTGTAATAAAAACCCCTCAAATGAGCTTCAGTAACAATTTTAACTAAATTGTTATAACCTTTTTCATTTTTAACCAAAAGAATTAAATGATGTCTTTTATTATCAAGATTAGGAGTCTTTTCGTCCATGCTTCTTGATGCCTCGTAAACCTCACAGCCAATTATGGGCTTTATTCCTCTAGCTTTAGCTTTTTCGTAAAACTCAATAGAACCATACATAACACCATGGTCTGTTAAAGCAACCGAATCCATTCCCAGTTCTTTTACTTTGTCTAAGATATCGTCAATTTTTGATAATCCATCCAAAAGAGAATAGTGGGAATGCAAATGCAAATGTGTAAATTTGTTGTTCATTTTTTTAGATAATTTTCCTTCCGTCGATTTTCATTGTAGCCGTGTCTATCTCTCCCTTTTTACTTTCTGCACCCGTCAAGACAAGATTATTTCCAATTTGAGCTTCTTCTAAGTTAACTACTCCCTCCGTTCGCATTTTCCCTAAATTAAGAGATCCTTTTACAACAGCCGTATCTAAAAATAGATCTCCTCTCACTATTAAATCTTCATATTTAGCACTTTCAATTTTGGCGTCTTCTAAAATAACATCTCCTAATATCTCTGTCTTGCTCAAACTTAAAAAACCTATTGTTTTAAGGCCTCTAGCATTAACATTGCCTCCTATTTTAGATCCCACTAAATTAATTGCTCCTTTAACAAGAGCATTTTCAAGTATTAAATCTTCTTTTATTTCAGAATTACCTAAATAAAGAGAGCCTTCTATTTCAATGCCTCTCATATTCAAATCTCCCAAAATCATAATTTCTCCCAAGAAAACAGAACCTAATATCTTAGAGTTTTCTAAATTAAGGCCATATTTAATTTTATCCAAAGAAGAAAGATCGGATATGATGCTATTCGAAAGGTCAACAGGTCTACATTCTTTTTCTGCTAAATTAATTTCTTCGACAACTTCCATTTGTCCAAGAGTCTTTTTGTTCTTTTGACTATCCATATGCTAATATTATGATTATACTATAATAATATATCAAATTTGGGTATGTTACAAGAAGAAGAAAAGCTCTGGAAGAAAGGCTTTGCATGCATTGTTGGAATTGATGAAGCCGGAAGAGGACCTCTTGCTGGGCCAGTGTCTGCAGGCGCTGTTTTTGTCTCTGAAAGAGACTTTAAAGAGCTTAGAAAAAACAAATTAATAAAAGATTCTAAACTATTAAGCGAAATAAAAAGAAAAGAGGTTTTTGAGCAAATTATTAACGATAAGAGATTTAAATGGGGAATAGGCATTATTTCAGAAAAGATAATTGATAAAGTAAACATACTTGAGGCAACCAAATTAGCAATGATTAAGGCCGTAAAAGATCTAGAGAGAAAAAATAAAATTAAGGCAGATTTTTTGATTCTTGATGGAAAAATGAAAATTAATCTAGAAATTGAACAAAAATCAATTGTTGCTGCTGATAGAAAAGTATTTTCTGTTAGCGCAGCAAGTATAATTGCTAAAGTAAGAAGAGATGAATTAATGCTTAAATATGATAAGCTATATCCTCAATATAATTTCAAGAAACATAAGGGATATGGAACAAAAGAACACATTGAAAAGATAAAAGAATATGGTAGATGTGAAATACACAGAAAAAGCTTCGGACCCTTTTGACAAAGATGATTAAAAATGTATAATAGGTATCATAGTTTAAAGATAAAAATATGGCAGTACCAAAACAAAGACAAAACCAATCAAGAAGAGACAAAAGAAGGGGAAACATTTTTATAAAAGCTCCTAATTTAGTCTTGTGTCCAAAATGCCAAAAACCAGTTTTACCTCACACTGCATGTGGTTACTGTGGTTTCTACAAAGGAAAAGAGGTAATAAATGTAATGGCTAAATTGGAGAAGAAAGAACAAAAAAGAAGAAAAAAAGAAATAGAAGAAAAGGCTGAAACTAAATAATTAAAGAAATATGGCTTCAAGGCACCTTTCAAGATCGGTAGCGATGCAAAGTTTATATGAGTGGGATTTTCACGGAATGAGAAAAGAAGATCTTACTAAGGTAACAGAGAGAAACATTGAGGAATTTGGAAAAGGCCTTGAAAGTTATGATTTCATTTGGGCATTAGTTAATGGAGTAGAAGAGAAACTTGATTTAATAGATAAAATCATTGAGAAAACAGCTCCAGAATGGCCTATAAATCAAATAAATCCACTAGATAGAAATATCTTAAGAATAGGAATATTTGAACTTCTATACGAAAGTAAAGATGAAGTTCCACCAAAAGTAGCTATAAATGAATCGATCGAACTAGCTAAAAACTTTGGAGGAGAAAATTCTAGGAAATTTGTTAACGGAGTCCTAGGAACAATATATCGAGAATTAATTGAAGAAAAAATTGATAATGAAAAAGAACAACAGTAAAGATTTTTCTGAATTAGAAAACTCCTTGAATATCTTTTTTAAAAACAAGGACCTCTTAATTCAAGCATTCTGTCATCGCTCTTATTTGAACGAAAATCCTAGTTTTTATCTAGGACACAATGAAAGGCTTGAATTTTTAGGAGATGCTGTTCTAGAATTAATAACAACCGACTACCTCTTTAGAAACTACCCTTTAAAGCCGGAAGGGGAGATGACTGGTTGGAGGGCCTCGCTAGTAAATGCTAATATCCTCTCGGATACAGCTAGGGAAATGAATTTTGAAAAGTTTCTCTTGCTGTCTTCGGGAGAAGAAAAAGAACAAGGCAAAGCAAGAAAGTATATATTAAGTGATACTTTCGAAGCTTTCATTGGTTCATTGTATTTAGACTTAGGATATGAAGCAGCTAAAAGATTTATTGAAGAAAGATTGATTAAAGAAAAGCTTCCAGAAATAATAGAGAAGAGACTATTTAAAGATCCTAAGTCTCTTTTCCAAGAAAAAGCTCAAGAAATACTATCAATCACTCCAATATATCAAGTATTAGAAGAAGTTGGTCCAGATCATCAAAAAAGCTTTATAGTTGGCGCATTCCTAAGTGACGAGCTTGTAGCCCAGGGAGAAGGAACAAGCAAGCACGAAGCTGAATTAAAGGCTGCGGAAGAAGCCCTTAAGGCAAAAAACTGGTAATAGGGTTGAAAATATTTTAGATTTAGTGTATTATACTATCGTTAATTAAAAATAAAATTATGTTAGCAATTAGACTATTTAGAACAGGAAAGAAAAAGCAACCTTCTTACAAGGTTGTAGTTACAAATAAGATTAATCCACCTCAGGGAGGGAAGTTTGTTGAGCAAGTAGGTTTTTACAATCCTCTTACAAACGAAAAAACTTTTAACGCAGAAAGAATCAAATATTGGCTAAGTGTAGGGGCACAACCATCAGATACAATTCACAATATGCTTGTAACCGAAAAAATTGTTGAAGGAGAGAAGAAGAAAATGAGGTTAGGAAAGAAAGAAGAAGTTAAAATAGAAGAAACACCTAAGAAAGAAGAAAAACCTAAGGCAGAAGAAGTAGTAGCAACAGAAGAAAAGAGTGCAGAATAATATTGACAAGTTTTTCTTTATTTAAGATAATTCCGATAGGGTAGAAATTTAAAAGATGAACACTGAAAAGGTCGAACTACCTAATAATAAACACATTAAGAAAGAATATGTCAGA
>Ga0265294_10009864_pt1 | contig 10947 bp, 6 predicted proteins | sample MunlanPumphouse3_FD_192504 | JGI IMG/M metagenome (GOLD analysis project Ga0265294, IMG submission 192504) | Groundwater microbial communities from a municipal landfill in Southern Ontario, Canada - Pumphouse #3 | ecosystem: Environmental > Aquatic > Deep subsurface > Groundwater | place...
GGGAGGAGTGAGCTTAGACGGAAAAAAGATTACCGCATTTGATGCAGAAGTAACAATATCAGATGGTGCTATATTGCGTGCAGGCAAGCGTAAGTTCTTGAAGCTAAAAAAGGTATAAGGATAGCGATTTGAATATAAATAGCCTTATCAGCAACATAGCCATCATTGTAATGGTGTTCTATAGCATCATTATCCATGAAGTGAGTCATGCCTTTGCCGCCTTTGCCTTGGGAGACGATTCCGCACAGCGGGCAGGACGATTGAGCTTCAATCCCAAAAAACATATCGATCCTTTTGGCACAGTAATTTTGCCATTGATACTATATTTTAGCGCGGGATTCATTTACGGCTATGCCAAGCCTGTGCCCTTTAACCCTTATAACTTCCGCAATCTGAAACGTGATTCCGGTTTGACTGCCCTAGCGGGCCCCGTCTCGAACATCCTTATTGCCATAGTATTGAGTGTAATCTTTCACATCTCGGCCCCTATACCTGTGCTACAGCATATATTCAGGTACGTGATATTTCTCAATCTATTATTGGCTTTCTTTAATTTAATACCAGTACCACCTTTGGATGGATCTAAGGTTTTGGGCATGTTTCTCACAGACCAAGCTTATTTTAAGTGGACTGCACAAGAGCGTAAGGGTATGATCTATCTCTTTGCCGTCATCATTATATCCAATCTATTGGGGCTTAATCTGATTAGCAAGATAGTGTTGCCTCCTGTTAAGCTGGTAATGAGGCTACTGGGATTGCCTATATAGAAAACTAACTACCGCCGAGATCAATCATACAAATATTAAAATAAATACATACATGGAGTAAAAGCATGGATTTAAAGACACTGCAAAAGACGATTGCCGATAACGAAGTGAAGGCAATTGACCTGAAGTATTGCGGCTTAGACGGAAAGTGGTATCATATCACATTTCCTGCTCGCAGAATTGAGAGAGTATTAAAGCGAGGAGTTCCATTCGACGGTTCTTCCATACCCGGCATGAGAAGTGTAGAAAGCGGAGATATGGTGTTGATGCCAGACATCCAGACTGCGCAATTGGATCCATTTTATGAAGTTCCAACGTTGCGTATGATCTGCTCCATCTGCGATGCAGACACTCGTATAGGCATCAAGAAAGATCCTCGTAGTGTTGCGTTAAGGGCTCATGAATACCTAAAAAGTACAAAGATTGCCGATAAATCTACATGGATTCCAGAATTGGAATACCACCTTTTTGATACTGCACAATTCTATTCGGATAGCTTTTCCAGTGGATACAACATAACTTCCAGCGAAAGTAAAGATGCGCTTCCAGAAGATTTTGACGATTTGGATGGGGTGAGTCGGCAAGACGTGAAAGGATATCATGCCGATACTCCTTTCGATCGTTTCTACGAGATTCGTCAAGAGATGGTTGACCACATGGAGGCTTTGGGCATCAAAGTCCGCTATCACCACCACGAAGTGGGGCTTTCCTCGCAGCAAGAGATCGAGACCGAATTGCTAGAGTTTCCCAAGATTTGTGATGACACTATGGTGATGAAAGACATCATCCGCAGAACCGCACTAGATTATGGGCTAACTGCCACATTTATGCCAAAGCCCGTATACAATCATGCTGGAAACGGAATGCATTTTCACATGATGTTGCACAAAAAAGGCAAGAACATATTCTACAAAAAGGGTGGTTATGCCGATCTTTCAAAGGAAGCTATCTGGTTTATTGGCGGCATACTCTATCATGGACGAGCCCTGGTGGCTTTTACAAATCCCTCTACCAACAGTTATAAGCGCCTGCTTCCAGGATTTGAAGCCCCAGTAAAGCTGTTTTATGGGCTTGCCAACCGCTCTGCTGCTATTCGCATTCCCAAATATGCCAACAGTCCGGAAGATAAACGTTTTGAATTCCGCACTGGAGATGCTACATGCAATCCTTATCTGGCAATGAGTGCGATTCTGTTAGCTGGAATAGATGGCATAAAAAACAAGATTGATCCGGCTGAACACAATTTGGGTCCATTCGACGATAACGTTTATACTTGGAGTGAAGAGAAAAAAGCAAGCTTGCTTTCAATTCCGGCAAATCTCGCTGAGGCTATGCAAGCGCTAAAGGAAGATCATCAATTCCTTTTAGTGGGCGATGTATTCAATGAAGATCTTATTGAAAGCCACATCAAACTCAAGATGGCTGAATATGAGGCACTTAATGCCCGTCCACATCCTCATGAAATGATGTTATATTACAATCTGTAAAAAAACGGAATAATACTTGCATTGAATTCGGTCAAATCAAACTCCAATAGGGGATAGCCAATGAAGAAACTAACACTACTAATGCTATTAAGCATGATTTGCGGGCTTGCCTTTGCTGCTGCTACAGATTTCAGCGTAGCCTCATTCAAGTCTGCTTTTGAGATTACAAGTAATACCAATAATAGTATGGAACTTGAATTCAGCTTACCACAATATGAAATAACAACGCAAGAAAACAATGGGCAAACATTTCACCGCATTGTTATGCCCGGAGCTGGAACTCTTATGCAAAGTGGTATGCCAGAATTACCAGTTATTACAACCACTATAGCGATTCCCCATCAAGGTGGAGTAAACATAGAGGTTATTAATTCTCAACAAAGCGTTATTAGCAACTATCATGCGTATCCTCTTCAGCAAGATATGGAGCTTGAAAATCCTAAATCTTTTGTGCAAGATACTCAATATTATGGCGGTGGTGGCGAATATCCCACCGCAGCCATTGAATATAGCGATCCCAAAATCATTAGGGATTTTAGAGTAATTACGGTTCAGGTGAATCCTTTTAGTTACAATGCGGCCACTCAAGAATTGACTGCGCATACAAACATCAATATGCGCGTTAATTATACCGGTGGATCAGGCATAAACGAGTTAACTGCACCGGTACATCACATATCTCCGGCTTTCGATAAGATATATTCGTCCTTCATCCAAAACTACCATGAATACAGAGATTTAATGGTTGCCAATACTCCACCGCGTTATCTCATTATTCATGGGCAGTCCCAAGATGTAGTTTTTAATACTGCTTTGAATGGTTTTGCCACTTGGAAGAGACAGAAAGGTGCCGATGTGGATATTGCCAACACTTCATCATCAAGTGCCGGCAGTTCTTCTAGTAGCATTCGGACGTATATTCGCAACCAATATAACAATCCAGAAACTCGCCCCGACTATGTTATTCTTATTGGTGACGTAGGTGGGAGTTTCAGCATTCCTTGTTTCCAGCAGTCTTATGGCGCAACAGACTATCCTTATACATTCATGAATACCGGAGATATGCTGGGCGATGTGTTTATCGGGAGAATCTCCGTAGAGAATTCTACCCAGTTTTTGGTGCTCCTAAACAAAATATATGCTTATGAGAAGAATTTAGATGTAGATAATGCCGAATGGCTGAACAGAATGCTATTAGTTGGCGACAACGATCCCTCGGGCATTTCTACGATGTATATCAGCAAGTACATCAAAGAGATGGCTCTGGAAGAGAATTCGGATAACACTTTTACCGAATTATACGGAGCAAATTTCAGTAGCTTGGTTTCTGGGATAAATAGTGCCTTCAATCAGGGAATTTCTTTTTATAGCTTCCGAGGATATATCGATTTTAGCCCACCTTCTGAAAGTGCGTTATCGGGCAGTAATATGATACCCCACGCAGTTATTATTACTTGTGGCACCGGGAATTTTGATGGATCCGGCGAAACAGAACAGCTTATCAGATATGGAACTACGGCATTGCCTAAGGGTGCGGTAACTGCTATTGGTATGAGCACATCCAGTACCCATACTACATTTAACAATGTGCTACATGGAGGCATTTTTGAAGGTATTTACACTCGAGGAATGCGTACTATGGGTGAAGCTCTTTTAAACGGGAAACTATATATAGATGAGATATTTGGAGTTTCTTCTCCGGGTTCGGCAGTAGACTTTGCCCATTGGTGTAACTTAATGGGAGATCCCACGATGGAAGTCTATACAGGCATCCCAGATAGATTTAATGTCCAAACAGAGGAAACCATTCCTCTTGGTTTGCGGCTTCTGGATGTAGCGGTAACCGATTATCTCACTCAAGAGGCGGTTGAAGGAGCTTCAGTTGTGCTCTCTTCCGGATTCGACATCCTCTCGCGGGGCTATACCGATGCTGATGGCAATGTGATTCTTGTACTTCCCGATGCCATGCAAGCCGGTGATGCAGTGCTAACCATTCATAAGCATAATTTTAAACCTAAGCAGATATATATCGTGATTGAAGATGAGCCTACATTGGTACCCGGAGATATTGTAATTGATGATTCTGCGTCTTCCAATCCTAATGGCTTGGCATCGGCGGGTGAAAGCATTCAAGTTTCTTTTGCTTTACGCAATACCGGCGCAGAAGCCTTACAAGGTGTAAGTGGAATGGTTACTTCGGATAGTCCGTGGCTTCAAATAGAGAATCCTTCAATAAACTATTCTGAAATTCCTGCTTATGGTTCGGCAGATAACACTTCTCCGATTATTCTTAATATTCATGACGGCACTCCCAACAACACAATGCTACGGTTACACCTATATCTGAGTGATAGCAATGATAACGAGTACCATGTGTCTGAGTTTATCTTGGTAGAATCCCCAATTATTGAGCTAATCTCTTACCAAGTATCTGACGATAATCCTCACGAACCGGATTCAAATCAAGCTCTTACCCCTCAAAACAATATTCTCGATCCCGGTGAAGAGGCTGTGCTAACAGTAGAATTGCACAATATCGCTACGGTTTCGGTAAGCGATGTGTATGCTCGCTTACACACTCACAACGACCTGTTATCGATTACCAGTAATATGGATGTGGTGGGTGAACTTAATGGGGTAGATCAGATTCAGGAACTAAGCTTTAATGTTTGGCTACGTCCTCAAACACTTTCCGGAATGCAGATTCCGCTATATCTTGAATTGTTTAATGAAGCGGGATTTGAACAAATTATTGATTTTAATTTAGATGTAGGAACTGTAGATAATGATACCCCTCTTGGTCCTGATGATTATGGATATGTAATATACGATTGGAACGATACCGATAATCCCTATGCAGCATACAATTGGATTCCCATTGCCGAACAAGAAGGTGGATTTGGAACTGCATTGCCGATCTCGGATATATATAACGGATCTGACGAAGGAGATCAGGTAGGGGCTCAATCTATTGCCGTTGTTGATCTGCCTTTCTCATTTAGATTCTATGGCAGACACTACAATCAAATTACTGTCTGTTCCAATGGATTTATCGCTATGGGTGTAACCGCAAATGCAGAATTTAGAAATTTCCGTTTACCCGGAGCAATGGGACCCAGCCCAATGATCGCTCCTTTCTGGGACGATCTTGCCACTCATTCAGGTAGTGGTATTTATACCATGTTCGATCGTGGCAATCGCTCCTTCATTATTGAATGGTATAACTTACGAAATGGTAAAAATGGCACATCCCCTGAAACCTTCCAAGTTATCCTTTATGATCAATCTGTACACAACACCAGTATGGGCGATGGTCCCATCAAATTCCAATATCACACATTCAATAACGTGGATAGCCAATCTGGTTCTCGTCATGGAAACTATGCTACAATCGGTATTGAGGATCATACTGGTACTAGGGGCTTAGAATATACTTTCAACAATCAATATCCTCCCACAGCTTCCTCTTTAAGCAATGGCACAGCCCTCTACATATCCAATGTTCCCATTTATCATGAAGCTGCCAATATTTTTATTGCCGATACTTATTTGGCCGATAGCAATATGATAATTGAACCCGGAGAAACAGTTAGAATGGGCATCCTATTGCAAAATTCAGGTAATATTCCAGCAGATAACATTGTGGCAGATCTGACCACCGAAGATCCATATGTAAATCTTCAATCTCAAAGCTCCGAATATTATGCCCTATTCCCCGGAGAAAGCGGAGTAAACAAGCAGCCTTATGTCTTCAGTATTTCCGAAGACTGCCCGGCAGGCCACCTCATTAATTTCGAAATAGCCATTTCTTCGATGGTGGGTACATGGAACCACAATTTCACTATGCAGGTAGATTCTTCAAAATTGCGTTACCATTCCTATATGATTAACGATTACGACGGTAACCATGATGGCGTTATAAATGAAGCAAATGTGCAACTAATTATAAATTTGCGCAATATCTCAGATCTGGAAGCTCGGAATATTGAGGCAAATCTCAGTACCGATATCTCCGGAGTTATAATTGAAAATCCGCAGATCACAGAAATAGATATTGCTCCTAATCAAATCATGCAGATAGCGTTTGATCTTAGTTTTTCTGGGGTAGACCCAGAGTTGGATTTGATTCCCGTTCTGTTTAATGCACAACCACAAGGTGGCGAAGGCGAAGACGTTATCTTGCATGTACCATACAATCAACCGAATGTGAAGCATAATTTCGACTCTAACGATGGCAATTTCGTTTCCGAAACCGGTTGGGCTTGGGGCGTTCCTCAAAACGTAACTGCATATAGTCCTGACAAAGTTTGGGCTACAAATCTTAGCGGCGAATACCCGATTAATGTTCAATACCATCTTTACACTCCAAAGTATATCTTGGACAGTGGCAGCGAATTAAGCTTTATGCATTATTATGGCACCGAAGAAAACTATGATGGAGTGAATGTAGCCATATCCACAAATAATGGTAATAGCTGGATAGCCCTAGAGCCACAGGGTGGATACAACGGAACCGATATTGTGGGGCTAAATATGGAGAGGGGCTGGACCGGAAATAGTATGGGGTGGATTCCGGCAAGCTTCGATCTTAGTTCTTATGCTCAGCAACAAGTTATGTTCCGTTTCCGTTTGGGTACAAATGGCGCTACCAATGGGATTGGTTGGTACATCGACGATTTTGAACTTACAAATGTGGTGTTAAAAACTGGATTCGTTCAGGGTAACGTGTATACAAGCTCCGGGATAAATCCTCGCCTTACCACCGTTATGTCTAACCAACGCTATGCCACAACCCCTGCTGATAATGGTAGCTTCAAACTGTTCTTGCCCAACGGAACTCATACCGTAACGGCAAGCACAGAATACCACCAGAGCTCAACAATAAGCAATGTTGTGATTAGTCCAAGCAGCCCTGTATTCAACACCGATTTCGTGTTGATTAATCTTCCTGCGGCAGACAACTTTCACTACATCCTCAGTGACGATTCTGTGGATTTATCCCTGCATTGGGAAGAGCCCTTAGAGCCACTTCTGCCAATTAGCTCTTACCGTGTATATAAGCGTTTCAACAGTGGTCCTTTCGAAATAGTGCAAGAATCTTCTGCCCTATCTTTCAGCGAGCAACGCACCGTGCAAGGCAGCTACTACTATTATGTTACTGCGATTTATATGGGTGTTGAGGGTAGCCCCACGAATACTGTTTTGATTGGCAATCCTTTTGTGGATAACGATGATGATGTAACTCCCGAATTAGTTACAACACTTGAATCTAACTATCCCAATCCCTTTAATCCTACTACTACAATAGCATTTAATCTTGCCGAATCCGGACCTGTTACGCTAAATATCTACAACACGAAAGGTCAGTTGGTGAATCAGTTGGCAAATGCAAATTATTCTGCCGGCAAGCACTATTTGATTTGGAATGGTCGCGATAAGGACGGACGCCCGGTATCTTCCGGTTTATATTTCTATAGATTAATTGCCAAGAACTATGCTAATACCCGCAAAATGATAATGATGAAATAAGCGGTAAATCTTACCCCATACAATAAACCCGGTGTTATCGCCGGGTTTTTTATACGCTAATGTTCGTAGTTCAACCCAATTGAGGCATTGGAGTTCAAAGCGCATAAACTAACTATCACTTATTTAATATCTTATGGGCGGTTTGGACTTCAAGGCCGTGCATAATTACACGCCTGCTCATGAACTCCAATAGCATTGTTCAGGTTCAAATTGGGAGCAAGTTTATTGTAAACCCGCTGCACATCCAGAATCAAAAAAAGGGCTATCTTTTAAAGCTAGTGGGTAGCCAGTAATAAAGACTCTCTTTCGGTTCGAGTAGGAAATGGGCTTCCAAGCGCTCCTGCTTGGCAGAGGCAGCGGAGCTCGCCACACCAAAGGTAGGTGCGGCTTGTAGCCGCATTTGTAACAACCTTGAGCTTTGCCACCCCATCCCTTGCACTGGTTTCCCCTGTAGAAACAGTTACCCGTCCGTACTGTAAGGGCACTCGACTGAAGCACCCATGTGAAGAACTATCTGTAGATCAATGGCACCCACTTAGTTTGAAAGATAGCCGACAAAGTGTTTCAACATAAAGATATGGTGAATTCTTCTTATCCGAGCTATTTCCCCCCACTACCCTTGTAGTAAGGGGCTCTCAATGCCCCGATTATTCAATGATCTTCCAGATTTTCATCGGTCTTATAGTTGGCACGCACAGCAAGTCTCTTGCCAATTACATCAAGCATTACCACAGGAAGCTTTGGCTTACTATTATGCCTTACATACAGGAGAATGACAGAAGAAACCTTTGCTAATGTATCCTCAAAGTATTGGCGGAAGAGAAAGCTAAGCGGTTTTCTATGATAGTGATAACTATTGGCTTCGGTTATTGCCATGATGGGCTTAGAAAGAGCCTTTTTTCTTTATCGTAAAACGATTGCAATCCTAAAATAAGATTGACAACTTAAGTGCTTATTTAATACTTGTTTCTCCAATTTGGAGATAAAGGAAGTACCATGAAAAAATATATAATTCATTCTGCTGATATTATCAGTTTCGATTCCAAAAATCCTTTTCTGAAGGATCACGCTATTCTCATTGAGAACGGTATTATTCAGAAAATTGCCCCTTATAGCGATATGAGAGATGAGAATTGTGAACAGGTAGATGCAATGGGAAAAATTCTGATGCCTGGATTGATAAATGCTCATCATCACTTCTATTCTACCTTAGTTACCGGTTTAGGCAAAGCAGCGCCAGCTAAAGATTTCAACGGAGTATTGGAAAACCTTTGGTGGCGGTTGGATAAGCAGCTAATGTTGCGCGACACCTATATAAGTGCAGTAATATCGGCACTTAATTGTATTCGTAAGGGTACTACTACCATTATTGATCACCATGCGTCACCATACCATATTGGCGGTTCTCTTGCCGAGATAGCAAGGGCGGTTAAAGATGCCGGATTGCGAGCCAATCTTTGTTATGAGGTTTCCGATCGCGATGGCATGCCAAGACGCGACGAAGGCATTGAAGAGAATCTTAGTTTTATAAAAGCCTATGCAAAAGATCAGGATCCTCAGTTAAAAGCCCTTTTTGGAATGCATGCGGCGTTTACTCTTAGCGATGAAAGCCTTCAAAAAATATCCGCTCTGGTGGCTGAAACAGGTTGTGGAACACACATTCATGTTGCAGAAGCTCAGAGCGATCAGCGCTATAACATCGAACATTATGGCAAGCGTGTGGTAGAACGCCTGGAAGATTTTGGACTAATTTCTACTAAGAGCATCTTGGCACATGGAGTACATCTGAATCCCAAAGAAATGATGATTGTGGCAAATCGTGGAGCTGCCATTGTAACCAATCCGCAGTCTAATCTCAATAATGCCGTAGGCATTGCCGATGTGTGCAAGATGAGTGAATATGGCATAAAAGTTGGTTTGGGAACCGATGCTATGACTGTGAACATGTTGGAAGAGCTGCGTGTGGGGCTTTGGGCACAGCATCTCAAGCAAGAAAACCCCTCTGCCGGATTTATGGAGATAGCATCCACGCTGCTGTTTAATAATCCCATTATTGCTCAAAAATACTGGGGAGAAGGTCATGGCGTTCTTAAAGTTGGAGCCAATGCAGATATGATCTTGGTAGATTACGATCCCCATACGCCACTAAATACCGAAACGTGGATAGGACATGTAATATATGGCATTTCACAGGCAAAAGTAGACGCCACAATAGTAAACGGAGATTTCCTGATGTGGGGTGGCGAGCTGTTATTGGGCATAGACGAAGCTGAGCTGCGCACCGAAAGCCGCCAACTTGCCAAGTTACTTTGGGAACGATTTTAATAGACAGATAAGGAAGGAGAACATGTATAAAGAGATTTTTGAAAAAGCAAAGGCTTATGAACAGGTTACCACTCGCTTCTTAATGGAGATGGTGCGTATACCTGCATTTTCCACAAAAGAAAAGGAAGTAATAGATTGCATCAAAAAAGAGATGGAATCTGCGGGCTTTGATGAAGTATTTGTGGATCCTTTAGGTAATGTAATTGGCCGTATTGGTAACGGCCCCAAAGTTATTGCCTTCGATGCTCATATCGATACTGTATACCCCGGCGATCGTTCGCTATGGGATTTTGATCCTTTCGATGCCCACATAAAAGATGGCAAAGTTTGGGGCAGGGGTACCGTAGATCAAGAAGGTGGAATGGCAAGCATGGTAACCGCCGGTCGCATCATTAAGGATCTGGGATTGCAAGAAGGATTTACCATATTCTTTACTGGAACAGTGATGGAAGAGGATTGTGATGGGCTTTGCTGGCAATACATCATCAAAGAAGATAAAATCACACCGGAGATGGTAGTTATTACCGAACCTACCAATATGAATATATATCGTGGACATCGTGGTAGAATGGAAATGCAGGTTCACGTGAAAGGGCTTTCATGTCATGGAAGTGCGCCAGAGCGTGGCGATAACGCCATTTATAAGATATCTCGAATTGCTTTGGAAATTGAAAAGCTACATGAACGCTTGCATTATGATGAGTTTCTGGGGAAAGGCTCTGTAACGGTAACCGAAGTATATTTTACAGGACCTTCACAATGCGCTGTTCCCGATAGTGCACGCATTCATTTGGATCGACGCCTAACTTGGGGTGAAACCAAAGACAGTGCGGCAGCGG
>Ga0265294_10009870_pt1 | contig 10943 bp, 10 predicted proteins | sample MunlanPumphouse3_FD_192504 | JGI IMG/M metagenome (GOLD analysis project Ga0265294, IMG submission 192504) | Groundwater microbial communities from a municipal landfill in Southern Ontario, Canada - Pumphouse #3 | ecosystem: Environmental > Aquatic > Deep subsurface > Groundwater | place...
ATAATAAAAACTGTTCCCCAAATAATAATTCCTCCTCCTCTTGGAGTGTTTGTTTCTTTTTCTTTATGAAACTTTGCAAAAATTTCAGCCTCTTTCCCATCAATAGTTAAAGCGCGTACTTTTTTCTTCCAAAATTGTTTTGTATTTAAATAAGGAATTAAAAATTGAGCAAAGATAATCGCGATTAATGATCCTAAAGTTGTTAATCCGAGAAGCCTAATAGCATTATAAATTTCAATTGTCATGTTTAAAAAGTAAAAGAATTATTTACCCATTTAGTTAGATTTTTCATTTCTCCAAATCTATCATTTGAGTTTATTATAATATTTATAATTATATCATTCAAATTATTTTTTGTCATTAGAACTAAACACCCGTTAGCTATTTCTGTATAGCCTGTCTTACCCCAAGTGCCATTAGGCATTTCTTTTAAAAGCGAGTTAGTGGTAGTTATTTTGTGATTTACTCCTTCTTCGCTGACAACTGTGTATTCTTTGTTTGCCAATATTTCAGGAATAAGTGGATAGTTTTTAATAATGTCAGCAACAAGGATTGTTAAATCTTTAGCAGAAGAAGTATTGTAACTTCCATTATCTTCATCTAGTCCGCTAGGGTTTACAAAATGCGTTTTTTTCATTTTTAATTTTTTAGCTTTTTCATTCATTAAGATAATGAAATTTTCTCTATTTAGTTTTGAAGCTAAGCATTCAGCGGCATCATTGCTTGATTCGATAAGCATTATATATAAAAGATTTTCAATAGTAATGTGTTCCCCTAACTTTAAACTTCCTGAAGTTCCCCAAGCAGAAAGCATTTTTTCGTCAATAAGTATTTTAGAATTTTTAGGATAATTATCAATAACAATAATCGCACTCATTAACTTTGTAATTGAAGCAATAGCTGTTTTTTCTTCTAAATTATTTTCGTATAAAATTACTTTATTGTCATTAGTTAACAAAACAGAGGAAGCAATATTCGCTTCTAACTTTAAGTCATAATCATTCTTCAGATAAGGTTTGAAGATTCTTTCATCTTCTAAAAAAGAAACAACATTTCCTTTTGCATTAGTAGTTGAGTTTTTAAGAGCAACAAAACAACCTATAATTACTATTAAAATTAAGATTATAAATAAAACAAGATTTTTATTCATCTTCTATTTTTATCCCAAGTTCTTTTAATTGTTTTTTAGAAACAGGTGAAGGTGATCCCATCATTAAGTCTTTATTATCTCCTGTTTTAGGAAAAGCGATTACTTCCCTTATAGATTCTTCCTCTAGAGCGACTGCAAAGAATCTATCAAGACCAGAAGCGATTCCTCCGTGTGGCGGAATACCATATTCAAAAGCATCGAAATAATGTTTAAATTGAACGCGAACATCTTTTTCTTCGTGTCCCATAACCGCAAAAGAAGTCTTTAAAATATCAATATCGTGAGCCCTTAGGGAACCTCCAGCAATTTCAAACCCATTCAAAACTAAGTCAAATTGGTGGGCAAGAATACTTGCTGGGTCTTTTTTAATTTTTTCAATATCTGTTTCTTGAGGTAAGGTAAAAGGATGATGGCAAGCTCCCCATCTTTTGTATTCTTCTTTCCATTCAAACATAGGAAAGTCAGTAATAAAATAAAAAGCAAGTTCGTTTTTATCAGTTTTATCTTTTCTCATATCGGGTTTATCAGAACCATATTTTTCCATAGCTTCTTTATAAGTCATTCTTGGAAAAGGAATTTGTTGAATGTGTTTTTCGGGAAATATTTTTTGAGTAACATTAATATATATTTCTTCCATTAAATTCATAATCTCTTCTTTTCCTTCCGGGAAAGCCATTTCAATATCAAGTTGAGTGAACTCAGCTTGTCTATCTCCTCTTGGATCTTCATCTCTTAAACATCTTGCTATTTGGAAATATCTTTCAAAACCAGAACTAATTAACAGTTGTTTGTATTGTTGAGGACTTTGAGCAAGTCCATAAAAACTACCCTTAAAGTTTCTTGAAGGGACTAAAAATTCTCTTGCTCCTTCAACTGTTGATTTTGAAAGTATCGGAGTTTCAATTTCTACAAAATCTTTTTTTCTTAAGATTTCTCTCATTAAATTAATAGTGTCAGATCTTTTTTTAAGATTGTTTTTTAAACGATCTCTTCTGAGGTCGATGTATCTATATTCTAATCTATATTTTTCATTTATTTCATACCCATCAGTATCAATAGGAAAAGGCATTGTTTTTGCTCTTGAAAGTATTTTAACTTCCTTTGCCTTTATTTCAACTTTTCCCGTAGCTAATTCGGGGTTAATCATATTCTCTGGTCTTTCCTTAACTTCACCTAAAACTTCAAGAATATATTCTGTCTTAATTTCATTTTTAACAATTTCGTAACTTTCTCCCATTTTTTTAGTGAAAACAATTTGGCTCAAACCAGAAAAATCTCTTAAATCAATAAAGATAATATTTCCATGTTCTCTTATTGAAGAGACCCATCCTTTCAAAAGAACCTCTTCGTTTACTTTGTTAGTTGTTTCAATGTTTAATACCCTTTTCATAAAATTATTCTTTAACAATGCTTTTAATATTTCCTGTTGCTTTTAAATCTTTTTCAAACGCACCTAAATCTTCCGTTATTTTAAAACTTTCAATTTCTGTTTTTTGAGAAAGCCCTTTTTCGGATTTCATTTTTCTAATTTCTTCTAAATATTTTATCATTAAATCTCCTTTTCTTTCAATATCTTCGTCTATTAATTTTTCATTAAACTCAGGAAACTTAGTTAAATGAATACTTTTAACACCTTCTTTTTCAAAGAAGTAGTTTTGATATATTTCTTCAGTAGTAAAAGGGATTATTGGAGCGAACATTTTGATTATAGATAAAATCGATTTATACAAAGTATATTTAGCAGAATCTTTATCTTCCCCATCTTCTCCATAAATTCTTGATTTAGATAGTTCTAAATAGTTATCACAGAAATTACCCCAGAAGAATTTTTCAATTATTGTTTTTGCTTGAGAAATTTCTCTTTTAGTATATAGGTCGTTAACTTCTTTAATTACTTTATTTAATTTAATAAAAAAGTATTTGTCTAAAATATATAGTTCTTGAGGGGCTTCCTTTTTTAAATTTGAAGAAGCAAAATTACAAGCATTGGTAATTTTTGTGATTAACTTTTTCCCGTTTTTAAGTTCATTTTCATCATATTTAATATCTTTCCCCCAGCCAGTGTTAGTTGCCCAGTATCTTAAACAATCAGCGCCATACTTTTCAATTACATCTTTTGGTTCAACGATATTTCCTTTTGATTTGCTCATTTTTTCTCCCTTTGGATCTAAAACAAAACCAGAGATTAAAGCTTCTTTCCATGGAATAGAATTATTAATATATTCTCCTCTAACAACAGTATAGAAGAGCCAAGTAGAAATAATATCATGAGCTTGAGCTCTTACATTCAATGGAGTTATCTTTTTATGAATAAGGTTTTCTAAAATTTGAGGAGTCAAAGAGCTTGTAGCCCAAGTATCCATAACATCTTTTTCAGGAATAAATGAATCACTTCCGCAAGAACATTTATTTTTTGGCTTAGAAGAAATAGGATCGATTGGAAGATCTTTTTCGTCAGGAGTCATTATCTGACCACACTTTTCACAATACCAAACAGGGAAAGGAATTCCAAAAAACCTTTGTCTTGAAATACACCAATCCCATTTTAAATTATTAATCCAGTTTTCGTATCTGTGTATGGCGTGTTTCGGAGTCCAATTAATTTCTCTTCCCCTTTCAATAAACTTTTCTTTATTTTCAAGGATTTTAATAAACCATTGACTTGTAGATAATATTTCAATTTCTGTTCCGCATCTTTCGTGTACATTAACTAAATGTTCAATAGAAGTTTCTTTAGTTATTCTATTTTCTTCTTTTAACTTTTGGACAATTTTTTCTCGCGCTTCCTTTATTTTCAAACCAGAAAATTCTCCAGCAAGCGCTGTCATTTTTCCAAATTTATCAATTGATGTTTTTAATTCTAAGTTGTGACCCAAATACCATTCAATATCTGTTGTGTCTCCAAAAGTACAGCACATAACAATTCCTGTTCCTTTTTCTTTATCTACTTTTTCATCAGCGATAATTGTAACCTCGTCATTAAAAATTGGAGTGATAACTTTTTTAGAGATAAGGTGTTTATATCTTTCATCTTCATTATTAACAAAAATAGCACTGCAAGAAGATAAAAGCTCTGGTCTTGTTGTTGCAATAGTAATCTTTCCACCATCTTTTAAATCAAAATCAATATCGTAAAAAGTTGAAGGAATATTTTTATCTTCAAGCTCAGCTTGAGCAACAGCTGTTCCGCAAAGAGGACACCATAAAATAGGAGCTTCTTTTTTGTAAGCTAAACCCTTTTTTAAAAGATCTAGAAAATATTTTTGTGACACCTTTTGGCTTTCTTTATCAATTGTTGAATAATTTAAATCAAAATCAGCGGACATTCCTATATCTTTCCAGCTTTGGATAAAAGCAGGTCTAGTTTCTGCTAAGGTTCTATTGCATAAATCAATAAAAGCCGTTCTTTCCATTCTTTGAGAAGAAACACCTTTTTCTTTTTCAATGAATCTTTCTGTCGCGAGCCCATTATTATCAGTTCCGAAAGGAAAAATAATGTTTTTACCTTTCATTCTTTCAAAACGAACGATAACATCCTCGTGAGTATATGAAGAAGCGTGCCCAATGTGCATTTTTCCACTCATTGTTGGTGGCGGAGTATCTACAGAATAAATTTCTTCATTAGAAGCCTCATCATATTTATAGACATGATTTTCTTCCCAATATTTTTGCCATTTTTTTTCTGAGTTTTCCATAGATTTATTATATACAAAATTAGAAAATATAAAAGACCCTTAAGGGGGCCTTTATCAATTATTTTTCGTCCTCCTTGTTTTGACTTAAAATTAGCCAAAACATTACTGTTAAAATAACGATTATTAAGATTATTAACCAAAATGTACTCATACGCTTTTTACTTTATTCTTACATCTTTAAAGTACCATTTATTACATTAAAATACAAGGCTAAAAAGTACTGATTAAAGTTTCTACGATTAAAAAGAGAACGTAGATAATGACCAAAGCTAAAGCTTCTTTTTTTGAAACTTTTCCGTCAGTTTTACTAAAGATAAAGAAAGCAGAGCAAGCGACTAAAAGAAAGGCTCTGGCTAAGGCAAAGTTTTCAAAACCAGCAATTGAAATTGGAGAGATAAAACTTACAATTCCTAAAACAAGAGTGGCTGTTGTAACCACAGAACCCATTAAATTACCTAAAATCATATAGGTGTTATCTTTTTCAGAACATTTGATTGCAAAATATATTTCTGGTAAGGCATTACCAAAACCAACGATGAAAATACCAACTAGTATTAAAGGCATGTTTAAACCTGCTGCAAGCCCTTGAGAAGACCAAACAATTCCTTGAGCAGCAATAATTATCAAAGCAATTCCTAAAACGGTCTTAGAAAGTCCTTTTAAAAAGACAAGAAAAGAATTACAAAGCCCTTCGTTTGTTCTGCAAAGCTCTTCATCAAAAGGTTTTTTAAACCGTTCTTTTTTTGAAAAAAGCCAAAAGATATATGAGAAGTAGTAAAAGATAAGCATCAGTCCATCTACCCTAGAAAGATCCCCATCGAGTAAAAGCATGACTGGAAAAATGATAGCCCCTAAGACAAAAAACGAAGTTATCTTTATGGTCTCACTTTTAATTTCTATGGCTTTACCCATTAAGAGAATTGGTAAGGCTAAAACAATCGTTAAATTAATGATGTTTCCACTAATTATTTCCCCTAAAGAAAGTTCTGGTATTCCTTGAAGTGCGGAAGAAATTCCAACAAAAAGATTTGGAAGAGAGCCGAAAAAAGCCATGACTAAAAAAGATAGAACAAACTCTTTCCAACCTAAATATCGGGCTACATTCATGATTCCGTCAACAACCCATTCCCCTGCAAAATAAATAATCAAACAAGAAATAATAAAGACTGCAACAAGTATAATAAATGACATATTTAAATGTTAAAAAAATTAATTATCTCGTAAAGACCTCCTAAGATGAATAAAATGATTAATGGGTAGACAAGAAAACGTCTTTGCTTTTTTATTTTAGCATAAATTAAAAGAATTAAAATACCATCAATTCCAAAAAGAAGAGCTCCTACAAAAGAGATAACAGAAATGAAACTGTTAATTCCTAAAAGGAAAAGAGTGATCGGTACTCCGCACGTTATTATTGTTGATAAGTGTTTGTTTAATTTAAGATCAAACCAAAGTATTTTTTGAAGAGTAAGTCCCACAGTAATGTAAGAAGTGAAAGTAGTTAGAATACCGAAAGCAAGCGCAATGAATCCAACTTCACCTCCTAAAACTCCGCGAAGACAATCTAGTGAGGATTCAGTAATTCCTCCTCCGCAAATAGCTAAAACTATTCCAATAAAAAGAGAATAAACAATGGCGCAAATCAAAAAAGAAGAGATAACTATTTTTTTTAAACTTTTCCTTTTTTTATCTAAAAGTTCTTCTGCTTCTGGAACCATTGAAATTCCCCAAAAAGAAAAAAGTACTGGACCATAAGGTAAAAATAGATAATTTAAGTTAGTTGCAATGTTTAAATTAGAAAAATCAAGAAAAGGAATTGCTTTAAAGAAAATTAGAAAAAGACAAACAAAAAACAAAACAACTCCCCAAAGTTCTATTTTAGAAATAATTTTTATTCCAAAGATTATTAAAATAACGCCTGCTAAAAAATAAATTAAAGTAGCTAGCGTTACATCTAATTGAGTTATAGTAGATAAGAATTCTCCTCCTAAAATTAAATAAGCTAAAGTGGTTCCTAAAATTCCGAAGATGTTTGAGAAGAGAGCGACTTTTTCTCCTTTTTCTCCTAAGTGTAATTTTGCAAAACCTGGGAGTCTTTTGTTGTCAGGAGACTTTAAAGCAATCTCAGCCATCATTAAGTGAATTGCTAAAGCAAAAGAACCTAAGATTAAAAGATAAAAAGCCATAATAAATAATCCTGATTGGTTTGCAATATATGGTAGCGCAAAAAGCCCTCCTCCGATGATAGAGCCTGCTAGTATTGCGGTAGAATAAACTTTTTTACTAATCATAGTCCAGTTATTAAATTAGCTAAAGCAAGTGTCCACATATAAAGAGTATCTAAAAATTGAGGAATTAGAAAAAGAATAAAAATTAAAATAAAGAAACCAAACTGATTTAAAAATAATTTTATGTTATCTCCCCCTTTTAATAAAGAGAATAAGATGTGAGAACCATCGAGTGGTGGAATGGGAATTAAATTAAACAAAGCAAGTAAGATATTATAAATTACGGCTAGAAAAAGAATTACACTTGCCATTTCAGGAAGAGGTATAAATCTAATAATTAATCCACAAAATAAAGCAACGAGAAGGTTAGCACCTGGCCCAGCTAGAGAAACTTTTAATTCTCCCCATTTATCTTTTAAATTGTAAAAATTGACAGGAACTGGTTTTGCCCAGCCAATAACAACAGAAGAACCTCCTAAGATTAAAAACAAAGGAAGAACAATTGTTCCTATGATATCAATATGTTTTAGGGGGTTTAAACTTAGTCTTCCTTGTCTTTTAGCGGTTTCGTCTCCTAATTCGTAAGCCATACTACCATGAGAGACTTCGTGAATAACGATTGAAAAAATTAAAATGATAAAACTAGCGATTGTGATTGGGTTTAAAATATCCATAGATAAATAATAACATATCTGTATTTTTTGAAAAGACTTGCATTTATTTTATTTTTTGCTATATATATTAATATATGGCAAAAATATGTAAAATATGTGAAAAGAAATCAGCAATGGGAAGACAATACAAAAAGCTGATTTCAAAATACGATCCTACACCAAAGGTAAGAAAATACCCTAATTTGCAATGGGTTACTATTCCTAAAGATGTAACTAAGGAAGACTACAAAGAATTTGCAGGAAAAAGAATTTTAGCTTGCACTAAATGTATTAAAGCCTTAAGCAAGGATAGATAATTTTAAGATATATAAACCTCCCTTTTTTAAAGAAGGAGGTTTTTTGTTTTTAAAAACAAAAGCCCCGCTTTAAATAAAGACTTTCTGTAAAACTATTCGTGGGTTTCATGCTTTAATTACCAAAGTAATTAAAGAGTCCGAATCCCTAGTTAAAAGTGTTCAGAAAACTTTTAAAAAGCGGGGCCTTATTATTATATTACAAAGTTATCTTTCCGTCAAAAACATCGTTTACATCATTCATTGCGTCTTCCTTTGTTTGATGAATTACTTGATCAATATGTTCTGGTGGAGTGTAGATTGTATAAAGTTTCAATTCTACATCAGGAGAGATGTTTATTACATTATGCTTTGCTCCTGCTCTTACCACAAAAACAAAACCATCAGTTACTTCAAACTCTTCGTCGTCTAAAACAACCTTTCCTGTTCCTTGCTCAATTCTAAAGAATTGATCTACATCAGAGTGAACTTCTTCTCCTATCTCTTCATTTGGTTTAAGAGACATTAAAACAAGTTGCATACCTTTAGCGGTAAAAAGAACTTTACGAAAATTTGTATTTTCTAAAGTGTCTTTTTCTATATTTGTTATATATCCATTCATATTTTTATTTTTTAATTCTAATAATATGACCTTTGTATATTTAATTGTATCAAACTCTTAATTTTTATTCAACTTTAAATATTCATAAAAATCATAAATGTTTCCTGCTCCCATAATGACAAGAACGTCGTTCTTTTTTAAATTGTTTTTCACAAACTCATTTGCTTTTTCAAAGCTTTCAATAAAAAGACAATTTTTATCATTAATGGCTTGGACTAGTTTTTCAGAATTAACTTTTTTTAAAGTTTCTTCACTCTCTCTTCCTTTAACAGTATAAATATCGTAAATTAAAACTTTTTTAACAAAGTTAAACTCTAAAGCTTTTTTAAAAGCATCTTTAAAATCATCAAAAAGATTAAAAGTTCTTTCGTATTGATGTGGCTGAAAAAGACAATAAATATCTTTTGTAGGATATTTTTCTTTTATTGCTTTTAAAGTAACTTTAATAGCCGTTGGATGATGTCCGTAATCATTAATGATTGTAAAGTCAAAAGAAGTATCGTCTATTTCCATCCTTCTCCAAGTTCCATTGAATTTTGAAAGTGCTTTAAGAGATGTTTCGTCTTTAATGTTTAACATTTTAGCAACGTTTAAAGCAAACATAGCGTTAGTGATATTAAATTCTCCAGGAATATTTAAAATTGGTTTAATCTCTTTTTCTTTATCAAAAACAACTTTGTTATTAGAGTTAATATAGTTTTCAAAAGTTTTTTCAAGAAGGACTTTTTTTGATTGTAAAGCGAATTTTTCAAAGCTTTTTTTAACGTTTTCAAAAGTTTTAAAATAGTCCAAGTGGTCAGCTTCTATATTAAGAATAACTCCTATATCTGGATTATAGTTTAAGAAAGAATCTTCATATTCACAGGCTTCAATAACTAAATACTTTGATTTTCCCATTCTAAAATTACTATTTCCAAACTCTTTAACTTTTGTTCCGACAATAACGGTTGGATCAAGGTTTGCTTCCTTTAAAAGTAAGGCAATCATTGTAGTCGTGGTTGATTTTCCGTGAGTACCAGAAATAGCAATCGTGAACATGCTTTTAGAAAGCTCTCCAAGAGCTTCAGGATAAGATAAGAGCCTCATTCCCTTATCTTTAGCGGTTAAGTATTCTTCGTTCCCGTTTTTAACCGCAGGAGTGAAAACAACTAAATCAAAATCTGAAGCAAGGTTCTCTTTTTTTTGAGGACCGATGTTAATCTTTGCACCCATTTTTTGCATTTCTTCAATTAAATCAGAGTTTACTACATCTGAACCATAAACTTCATTTCCTTTTAAAAGATAGTATTTAGCTAAAGCGGAAATACCAATTCCCCCAATACCTATAAAATATATTCTCATAAAATTATTCTTTTTAAAATTATATATTCTGTACCTCCTTTTTTAATTTCACTTTCCATAATCTCGATTGATTCTACGTTTGTTTCAAAATCAACTAGATTATCATTAATGTTTGGAATTTCTTCTTCCTCTATTTTTTTAAATTGCCATTGAACAATTCTTCCTAGTGTTATGTGAGGCAAAAAAGACTCAGTTTCTTTTTCTGTACTCAAGATGACTTTCTTGATCTTTTGCCTGAGGTTTTCTAAGGTTTCATTTTTTTCACCAAAAACCCAAACCATTTTTCGATGCTTCTCTCTTGGCATAAAATCAACTTCATTGAATTTCATTCTGAACGGTTTAAAATCTCTAACAACGTTTTCTACTTGGTCTAATATTGAAATAAGGTCATCGTCATAAACATAGCCGATGAAAAAAACTGTAATGTGAAGATTCTCTTTACGTGTCCACTTTATAGGACAAGCGTCATTAAAAGAGTTTTCAATTTTGTTTTGAAGTCGAACCATTTCTTCTTTAGCTCTATTTCCAAAATTGACAGCGATAAAAACTCTTTTTTTAGTATTACTTACCATGTCTTCTTTCTCTTAAATTAAAATTATTAATGATTTCTTCTAGTTCTGCTTCTTTGAATTCTGGAAAGAGTGTTTCTGTGAAATGCAATTGAGAGTAGGCAGTATCCCACATCATGAAGCCAGCTGAGTTATGAGGATCCTCTCCCGCTCCAGTTCTAATAATTAAATCAACTGGAGGAAGGTTTTTTGTCCAAAGACTTTCTTTAATATTTTTTTCGTTAACTTCTAAATCTTTTTCTTTGATAGTTTTAATAGCGTCAATCATTTCATCGGTTCCATTATAAGCTAGAAGAAAAGTTAAAACAAGCTTTTTATTGTTTTTGGTTTTTTCAATAATTTTAAAAATAAGCTCTTGAGTTTCTTTTTTAAAAACTTCTTGCCATCTTCCA